>OFGF01002215.1_pt1 | contig 10590 bp, 5 predicted proteins | sample 1521711 | NCBI WGS metagenome assembly OFGF01 (sample SAMEA3504092, study PRJEB24116) | mouse gut metagenome | biome: mouse gut; feature: mouse-associated habitat; material: faeces | place: Denmark | collected 2011
AAGTAGGCAGCTCAAACGTCAAAGGGCGGAAGATCTTGTTATTGTCAGAAATACACATGAAGCGATTATCAGTCCGGAGCTATGGAAAAGGGTACAGGAAGTCACAGCCAGGAAGAGCCGGGAGGCAAAAGAATCGCATGGAAAATATGCGAACCTTCCGAAACGGGAAAATCCGTATGGCTCACTGCTGCGGTGCGCAGATTGCGGACGGGTCATCAAGCAGGTTCATGCGTACAATACCTCTAAGCGGAACGGAACCGTGGTTTACTACAATTACAAATGTCCGGAGAATATTGAGCTTGGGCGTCTGGCGTGTCCAAAGAAGAATATTCGGGCTGCCGATTTGGATGAGGCAGTTCTTGCGACAATCCGAAAGCAGATGGAGATATTCATGGATACGCAGAAAATCTTGAAGGAATTGATTGCACAGGAAAAAGAAACAGCAAAGCAGGAAGCGCCGATTTCGAGGGTCAAGGACATTCAAAAGGAAATTGACCGGCGAAAGGGCCTCTGCACAGCCCTCTATACGGATTTGAAAGAAGGGATTTTGACGCAGGATGAATATTTTTATGCGAAGATGCGCTATCAGGAAGAAATAGATTCTCTGGAAAAGGAGCTTTTGGAATTGAAAAGTATCCGGGGCAAGGCAAGCGAGGCGGCTCAGGGGGAAAAGAAGTGGGAACAGCTGATTTCGAAATATTATAAGGCACAGACACTGAACCCTGCCATGATGGAAGCCATCGTAAAAGCAAGACCCAGTGCAGTGAAGGGCCAGTTCCTCAGAAGCATCACACTGACCAGCACCATGGGACCTGGCGTGAAGGTAAATACAGCGAAATTCTAAGGCCGGCATGCTATCCGGCCCGGAGCTGAAAGGGCGGAGCGCCGCCAAAAGTAAAAATGCATGATATTTAGGGCTTGACTTGTGCCGGCTCTTTGTGATATGATGCATAAGGTTATGAAATCAGGCCGAAGACAGCAGGTGTGAGGAAGCGGTTGCGTTCCGAGCATAAATCCTGCCGAGGAGAAGAATGCAGCCGGTTGTGTATGTACCCGGGCAGGGGAATACGCCGGTGCCGACATTTGATGATAGTCCCTCCGGAGAGCAGGAGGGGACTCCGTCTGGGCTTGCTTAGAGGATTCCCCGGTGATCCGGAGGGTTTTCGCATAGTAGTAGAACTAAGATAAGGAGGTAAAGAAATGGCAAAGGTTGAATTGAAAAAACCTATTGTGGATGAAATTTCTGCCCATATCAAAGACGCACAGTCTGTTGTCCTGGTTGATTACTGCGGACTGACCGTTGAGCAGGATACGCAGCTGCGCAAGAACCTGCGTGAGGCGGGAATCACCTACAAGGTGTACAAGAATACCCTGATGAACTTTGCGTTCAAGGGGACACAGTTTGAAGGCCTGACACCGTATCTGGAAGGTCCCAATGCAGTGGCAATTTCCACCGAAGATGCAACTGCTCCTGCAAGACTGCTTTCCGAGTTTGCAAAGACTGCAGACAAGCTGGAGATCAAGGCCGGCGTTGTGGAAGGCACTGTGTATGATGCCAAGGGAATGGCATCCATCGCAAGCATTCCTTCCAGGGATGTGCTTATTTCCAGACTGCTGGGCAGCCTGCAGAGTCCGATTACGAACTTTGCACGCGTGATGAACCAGCTGGCAGAAAAAGGCGGCGCTTCTGCGTGTGAAGCGGCAGCGGAGCCGGCACCTGCAGAGTAATGGGGATCTGTAAATGTTAAAAAGTACCAGGGGAACCGCAGATGCGAGATTCCGGTAAAAATTAGAAAATGGAGGAACATAAAAATGGCTAAATTGACAGCTCAGGAACTGATTGAATCCATCAAAGAGATGACCGTATTAGAGTTGAATGAACTTGTAAAGGCTTGTGAAGAAGAATTCGGTGTATCTGCAGCAGCCGGTGTTGTAGTGGCAGCAGCAGGCCCTGCGGCAGAAGTGGAAGAGAAGACCGAATTTGACGTGGAACTGACCGAGGTTGGCGCCGAGAAGGTTAAGGTTATCAAGGCGGTACGTGAGATCACCGGTCTTGGCCTGAAGGAGGCAAAGGATACTGTTGAGGGCGCTCCCAAGGTAATCAAGGAAGGCATCAGCAAGGAAGAGGCAGAGGAAGCCAAGAAGAAGCTTGAAGAAGTAGGCGCTAAGGTTACTCTGAAGTAAGGCTGCCGCCGTCGGGACCATAGGACAATCCATGTTATAATGAAAAGACAGTTTTTGCAGGGGCAGGAACTGTCTTTTTGGTTACATGCCCCATGCAGGGGAAATGCCGCCGGGGGCAGGAAATATCCCTGCCCCGTCATATGGCGGACTGCCGTTTGATCCGGAACGCTGTAATTCCTAAGATTTTCTAAATTTAACTTGACCACTTTTCCAATTTGTGTTATTATGGAAAGTGCACTATTGTGCGATGCATTTAGCCTTTTAAATGCATTATGATGCCTGCTTCCCAGAATAAAGCAGTTTTTTTGCGTTATTCTGCGGCACGGAACAGCCTGTGCTGAACGGTGCGCCGGGTATTAATCAGAAAGAACGGGGTGAAATGTCAATGGAGAAAAACAGAATACGTCCAATTGCCGGTACCAAAGTTGCGCGTATGAGTTATGCACGGCAAAAAGAGGTTTTGGAGATGCCCAACCTGATTGAAGTCCAGAAGGATTCCTATCAGTGGTTTCTTGACGAGGGTCTGCGGGAGGCTTTCGACGATATCTCCCCTATTGCAGATTACAGCGGTTCCCTGAGCCTTGAATTTGTCGACTTTGAACTGTGCAGAAACGACGTGAAATATTCTATTGAGGAATGCAAGGAGAGAGATGCCACCTATGCGGCCCCTTTGACGGTGACAGTCCGCCTGTATAACAAGGAGAAGGAAGAGATCAGCGAACATAAGATTTTTATGGGCGACCTTCCTTTGATGACGGAAACAGGGACATTTGTGATAAATGGGGCAGAGCGCGTCATTGTCAGCCAGCTGGTGCGTTCTCCCGGCATTTACTATGCCATAGGCCATGACAAGATCGGTAAAAGGCTCTACTCCTGTACGGTGATTCCCAACAGAGGAGCCTGGCTTGAGTATGAGACTGACTCCAATGATGTGTTCTATGTGCGTGTGGACAGAACTCGTAAGGTGCCCGTGACCGTTCTGATCCGTGCTCTGGGCATTGGCAGCAACGATGAGATCAGGGAAGTGTTCGGGGAGGAGCCTAAGATTGAGGCCAGTTTTGCCAAGGACACTTCGGAGAATTATCAGGAAGGCCTTCTGGAGCTGTACAAGAAGATCCGTCCCGGTGAGCCTTTGAGCGTGGAGAGCGCTGAGAGTTTGATCAATGCCATGTTCTTTGACCCCCGCAGGTATGACCTGGCCAAGGTGGGAAGATATAAATTTAACAAGAAGCTGGCTCTCCGCAACCGGATCCGTCACCAGGTTCTGGCCTCTGATGCGGTGGATCCTCAGACGGGAGAGATCCTGGCGGCGGCGGGCACAAAGATTACAGCGGAGCTGGCAGATGCCATTCAGAACGCTGCCGTTCCTTTTGTATACATCCAGACAGAGGAGAAGAACGTAAAGGTTCTCTCCAATATGATGGTGGATCTGACCAGTTATGTGGACTGCAGCCCCAAGGATTTCGGCATCCATGAGAAAGTTTACTTCCCGGTGCTGGCCAGGATTCTGGAGGAGTTCTCCGATGATCCGGAGAAGCTGGCCGAGGCCATCAAGAAGAATGCGCATGAGCTGGTGCCCAAACATATCACCAAGGAGGATATTATTGCCTCCATCAACTATAATATGCACCTGGAGTACGGCCTTGGAAACGATGACGATATCGACCACTTGGGCAACAGGCGCATCAGGGCGGTGGGTGAGCTGCTTCAGAACCAGTACCGCATTGGTCTGTCCAGGATGGAGAGGGTGGTGCGGGAGCGCATGACCACCCATGACGCGGACGATATTTCGCCCCAGGCGCTGATCAATATCAAGCCTGTGACGGCGGCGGTGAAGGAATTTTTCGGATCTTCCCAGCTGTCACAGTTTATGGACCAGAACAATCCACTGGCAGAGCTGACTCACAAGAGGCGTCTCTCCGCTCTGGGCCCGGGAGGACTTTCCAGGGACAGGGCAGGATTTGAGGTCCGGGACGTGCATTATTCCCATTACGGCAGAATGTGCCCCATTGAGACCCCTGAGGGACCCAACATCGGACTGATCAACTCTCTGGCCAGCTATGCCAGGATCAATGAGTATGGATTTGTGGAGGCGCCTTACAGGAAGATTGACAAGACCGATCCGAAAAATCCTGTGGTCACGGACCAGGTGGTCTATATGACCGCGGACGAGGAGGACAATTACCATGTGGCCCAGGCCAGCGAGGCTCTGGACGAGGAGGGACATTTTGTCCGGAATACGGTCTCGGGCCGGTATATGGACGAGACTTCCGAGTATCCCCGCTCCATGTATGACTATATGGACGTGTCGCCCAGGATGGTGTTTTCCGTGGCCACGGCCCTGATTCCTTTCCTTCAGAACGACGACGCGAACAGGGCTCTTATGGGATCCAACATGCAGCGTCAGGCGGTGCCGCTGCTGATCACGGAGGCCCCTGTGGTGGGGACGGGCATGGAGCCCAAGGCGGCGGTGGACTCCGGGGACTGTGTGGTGGCCAAGAAGCCGGGGACCATTGAGTATGTCTCCTCCAATCTGATCCGGATGGTATGCGACGACGGGGAGAAGATGGAATTTCGTCTGACCAAGTTCTCCCGCAGCAACCAGTCCAACTGCTACAACCAGAAGCCCATTGTCTACAAGGGAGATCATGTGGAGAAGGGGCAGGTTATAGCGGACGGTCCTTCCACGGCCATGGGAGAACTTGCTCTGGGCAAGAATCCTCTGATCGGGTTTATGACCTGGGAGGGATATAACTACGAGGATGCGGTTCTCTTGAGTGAGAGGCTTGTGCAGGATGATGTGTACACTTCCGTCCACATTGAGGAGTATGAGGCGGAGGCCAGGGACACCAAACTGGGGCCGGAGGAGATCACCAGGGACGTGCCCGGCGTGGGCGATGAGGCCTTAAAAGACCTGGATGACAGGGGAATTATCCGCATTGGCGCGGAGGTTCACGCGGGAGATATCCTGGTGGGCAAGGTGACGCCCAAGGGCGAGACAGAGCTGACGGCGGAGGAGAGGCTTCTGAGGGCCATCTTCGGTGAGAAGGCCAGGGAGGTAAGGGACACGTCCCTGAAAGTTCCCCACGGCGAGTACGGTATCGTGGTGGATGCCAAGGTGTTTACCAGGGAGAACAGCGACGAACTCTCCCCTGGGGTGAACCAGGCGGTCAGGATCTACATTGCCCAGAAGAGAAAGCTTTCCGTGGGCGACAAGATGGCAGGACGTCACGGCAACAAGGGTGTGGTTTCCCGTGTGCTGCCGGTGGAAGACATGCCCTATCTGCCCAACGGCCGTCCTCTGGACATCGTGTTGAATCCTCTGGGCGTGCCTTCCCGTATGAACATCGGGCAGGTGCTGGAGATCCATCTGTCCCTGGCGTCCAGGGCCCTGGGCTTCAATGTGGCCACGCCTGTGTTTGACGGCGCCAACGAGGATGACATTATGGACACGCTGGATCTGGCCAACGACTATGTGAATCTGGAGTGGGAAGAGTTTGAGGCAAGGCACAAGGAGGAACTGCTTCCGGAGGTGCTGCAGTACCTGTCCGACAACAGGGATCACAGAGAACTCTGGAAGGGCGTGCCTATCTCCCGGGACGGCAAGGTGCGTCTGCGGGACGGCAGGACGGGAGAATTTTTTGACAGCCCTGTTACCATTGGGCACATGCATTACCTGAAACTGCACCATCTGGTGGACGATAAGATCCATGCCCGTTCCACGGGACCCTACTCCCTGGTGACGCAGCAGCCCCTGGGCGGAAAGGCACAGTTCGGCGGGCAGCGTTTCGGAGAGATGGAGGTGTGGGCCCTGGAGGCTTACGGGGCATCCTACACTCTGCAGGAGATTCTGACGGTGAAGTCCGATGATGTGGTGGGCCGTGTGAAGACCTACGAGGCCATCATCAAGGGGGACAATATTCCGGAACCTGGTATACCCGAATCGTTCAAGGTGCTGCTGAAGGAGCTTCAGGCCCTGGGACTTGACGTGCGTGTGCTTCGGGAGGACCAGACGGAAGTGGAGATTATGGAGACCATCGACTATGGAGATACGGATTACCGTTACGAAATGGGAGATGACCGGAAATATGACGACTACGAGAAGGATTCTCTGGGCAGGATGGGATATCAGGCACAGGAATTTGACAATGAGAGCGGTGAGCTTGTGAGTTCCGAGGACGGTTTTGACGATGATGTGGACGACTATGACGATGAGGATGACGATGCATTTGAATCGGATTCGGAAGGATACGATGGCGATGGGGAATTCTAGTACTCTGTGTCTGAAATAGAGACAGAGTGCCGGAAGGAACGTCCGCACAGAACATGTCCTTCCCCGGAGAGTGCGGACTGCACCGAAAAATAGAAGGGAGTGCCATTCATGCCAGAAACAAAAAATGAAGCAGCAGCATATCAGCCAATGACATTCGACGCGATCAAAATAGGCTTAGCTTCACCCGATAAAATCCGTGAGTGGTCCCATGGCGAGGTAATGAAGCCTGAGACTATTAACTACAGGACGCTGAAGCCCGAGAGGGACGGTCTGTTCTGCGAGAAGATTTTCGGGCCCAGCAAGGACTGGGAGTGCCACTGCGGTAAATATAAGAAAATCAGATACAAGGGAGTGGTCTGCGACAGGTGCGGCGTGGAAGTCACCAAGTCCAGCGTCCGGAGGGAGCGCATGGGGCATATTGAACTGGCTGCCCCGGTGTCCCATATCTGGTACTTTAAGGGCATTCCAAGCCGTATGGGGCTGATCCTGGACCTGTCTCCCAGGGTTCTGGAAAAAGTGCTGTATTTTGCATCCTATATTGTGCTGGATGAGGGGGAGACCGGCCTTGATTATAAGCAGATACTCTCCGAGAAGGAGTACCAGGACGCAAGGGATACCTATGGCAGCAAGTTCCGCGTGGGCATGGGGGCGGAGGCCATTCAGGAGCTGCTCAGAGCCATTGACCTGGACCAGGAGGCGGATGAGCTGCGGACCGGCCTGCGAGATTCCTCCGGCCAGAAGCGTGCCCGCATCATCAAGAGACTGGAAGTGATTGAGGCCTTCCGGGAGTCGGGCAACCTGCCGGAGTGGATGATCATGGACGCGATCCCTGTGATTCCCCCCGACATCCGTCCGATGGTTCAGCTGGACGGCGGCCGCTTTGCCACCTCGGATCTGAATGACCTTTACCGGAGGATCATCAACAGGAATAATCGTCTGAAGAGACTTTTGGAACTGGGGGCTCCTGACATTATCGTCCGCAACGAGAAGAGAATGCTTCAGGAGGCGGTGGACGCGCTGATTGACAACGGCCGCAGGGGCCGTCCGGTCACAGGTCCGGGAAACCGTGCGCTGAAGTCACTTTCTGATATGTTAAAGGGAAAATCAGGCCGCTTTCGTCAGAACCTGCTCGGAAAGCGTGTGGATTACTCAGGCCGTTCGGTTATCTGCGTTGAGCCAAAGCTCAGGATTTTCCAGTGCGGGCTCCCGAAAGAAATGGCGATAGAGCTCTTCAAGCCGTTTGTGATGAAAGAGCTGGTCGCAAACGGGACCGCGCACAATATCAAGAGTGCCAAAAAGATGGTTGAGCGCCTTCAGACTGAGGTCTGGGATGTCCTTGAGGATGTAATCAAGGAGCATCCCGTGATGCTCAACCGCGCGCCCACGCTGCACCGTCTGGGGATTCAGGCCTTTGAACCGGTTCTGGTTGAGGGAAAGGCGATCAAGCTGCACCCGCTTGTGTGTACGGCTTTCAATGCCGATTTTGACGGCGATCAGATGGCAGTGCATCTTCCGCTTTCCGTTGAGGCGCAGGCGGAGTGCCGTTTTATGCTGCTCTCGCCGAATAACCTGTTAAAGCCTTCGGACGGCGGTCTGGTTGCCGTCCCGTCCCAGGATATGGTGCTCGGGATTTATTATCTGACACAGGAGCGCCCGGGAGCGATGGGCGAGGGAAAATTATTTAAAAACGTCAATGAGGCGATTCTTGCCTATGAGAATGGTGCGCTTGCACTGCACGCCAGAATCCGTGTCCGCATGAGCAGGACGATGCCGGACGGCAGAGTTCTCTCGGAGATTGTGGAATCCACGCTCGGGCGGTTTGTATTTAATGAAATAATTCCGCAGGATCTCGGGTTTGTGGACAGAAGTGTTCCGGGAAACGAGCTGAAACTCGAAGTGGATTTCCTGGTGGCCAAAAAACAGAACAAACAGATCCTGGAGAAAGTCATTAATATTCACGGCGCGACGAGGACGGCCGAAGTGCTCGATGCGGTCAAGGCCATGGGATATAAATATTCGACGCGCGCAGCGATGACGGTATCCATTTCCGATATGACCGTGCCTCCGCAGAAGCCGCAGATGATTGAGGATGCCCAGAACACTGTGGACCGGATCACAAAGCAGTATAAGCGCGGCCTGATCACGGAGGAAGAGCGGTATAAGGAAGTTGTCGAGACGTGGAAGGAAACGGATGAAGAACTGACACACGCGCTCCTTTCCGGGCTGGATAAGTATAATAATATCTTTATGATGGCGGATTCCGGGGCACGTGGTTCTGATAAGCAGATTAAACAGCTTGCCGGAATGCGTGGACTGATGGCTGATACAACCGGGCGGACGATCGAGCTGCCGATCAAGTCCAATTTCCGTGAAGGGCTCGACGTGCTTGAGTACTTTATGTCTGCGCACGGAGCCCGAAAAGGTCTCTCCGACACGGCGCTGCGCACGGCGGATTCCGGGTATCTGACAAGACGTCTGGTAGATGTCTCACAGCACATGATCGTGCGTGAGTCTGACTGCTGCGAGGGGACCGGAAGGGAGATTCCCGGCATGTGGGTGACTGCGTTCATGGACGGCAAGGAGGAGATCGAGAGTCTGCAGGAGCGGATAACAGGACGATTTTCCTGCAATACCATCTGTGATGCTGAAGGAAATGTACTGGTAAAGGCCAACCATATGATCACGCCCAGACGCGCGGCGCTTGTGATGAGCAGGGGTGTGGATGAAAAAGGTCAGCCGCTTTCGCGCGTCCGTATCCGGACCGTGTTATCCTGCCGCTCACACATGGGTGTCTGCGCAAAATGCTATGGCGCGAACATGGCGACCGGCCAGGCGGTGCAGGTGGGTGAGGCGATCGGAATTATCGCGGCGCAGTCGATCGGAGAGCCGGGAACCCAGCTGACCATGCGTACCTTCCACACCGGAGGTGTCGCCGGAAATGATATCACACAGGGTCTTCCGCGTGTCGAGGAAATATTTGAGGCGCGAAAACCGAAAGGACTTGCGATTATCACCGAATTCGGAGGCGTGGCCAATCTTAAGGATACAAAGAAAAAGCGTGAGATTGTCGTGACAAACAGCGAGACCGGAGAGAGCAAGGCTTATCTCATTCCTTATGGTTCGAGGATCAGGGTCATGGACGGCGCGGTGCTTGAGGCCGGCGATGAGCTGACAGAGGGTTCCGTTAATCCGCATGATATTTTAAAAATAAAGGGCGTGCGTGCCGTTCAGGATTATATGCTGCGTGAGGTACAGCGCGTATACCGCCTGCAGGGCGTGGAAATCAACGATAAGCATATCGAGGTGATTGTGCGTCAGATGCTTCAGAAAGTACGCATAGAGACAAACGGCGATTCTGATATGCTGCCCGGAACACTTGTGGATACGCTTGATTTTGAGGATGTCAACGAAGCGCTTTCCGCGGCGGGGAAGGAACCGGCAGAGGGAAAGCAGGTGCTTCTCGGTATTACCAAGGCGTCGCTCGCGACAAACTCTTTCCTGTCGGCGGCGTCTTTCCAGGAGACGACCAAGGTGCTGACTGAAGCGGCCATCAAGGGCAAGGTTGATCCTTTGATCGGTATGAAGGAAAATGTAATTATCGGAAAACTGATTCCAGCCGGAACCGGCATGAAACAGTACCGGAACATTAAGCTCGATTCGGAAATGGATGAAGAGGAAGAAATCCTGTTCGAGGAGTACGAAGAGTTTGGGGAGCTGGAGGAATATGACGAGGACGGACTCAGGGAAGATGAGTATACTTTAGAGGAAATTCCGCAGGAAGAATTTGAGGAAGTGGAATAACAGTAATGTGGAAAAAGGGTGTCCTTTTATGCAGTGGCATGAAGGGGCGCCCTTTTCCAACAGAAGCTGTGTTCAGAAAGGGGAGAAGATCTGGAAAATTTTTTCAGAAAAAATGGTTAACGCCTTGGTAAAGTATGACGATATAAGTGATAAGGAATTGTCTACGATAGAGATTATGGTAATTTTTCCGAGAATGATGCGGAACAAGGAGATGTGCTTATGTACAAGGATGTATGGAAACGGGTATTGGCAGTAGCGGTAACGGTATGTCTGGTCGTGACCTTTGTGCAGTGGCCGACAACGGTCAGGGCGGAAGAGGGGAAGACATACCA
>OFGF01002219.1_pt1 | contig 10567 bp, 8 predicted proteins | sample 1521711 | NCBI WGS metagenome assembly OFGF01 (sample SAMEA3504092, study PRJEB24116) | mouse gut metagenome | biome: mouse gut; feature: mouse-associated habitat; material: faeces | place: Denmark | collected 2011
GTTTTTCGGTTCTCCTTTCCCATAACAGAACTTTCACCCTGCTCACCTCCTTTCAAAAGGAAGTTTACAAGGTGGCATGATTCACTTATAGAAAGAGAGGCGATTTCTATTTCACGAACGATTGATAAAAATGCTCTGATGCAGCATAAACAAAAAGCACTTGACCATTTCAACAGTTACATGGACGGACTTATTTCTTCCGATGATTCCCGTATGCAGGGCAAAGCGGACAAATTGTCGTACTGGATGGATGACTGGACAAATTTTCTTGAGTTTGAACCCACATTCTCCCCCGCAAGCCTCCGCAGATATAAGCGTGGCGAAATCATAAAAGTGCATTTAGGATTCAACATAGGAAGTGAGGAGGGCGGTCTGCATTATGCAGTCGTTCTTGACAAGAACAATTCTGTCAACTCCCCCGTTGTCACCGTTGTTCCGCTCACATCCCCAAAACCTCATGTTGACGTGAGCAAACTGCATAAGGGCAGCGTATTCCTCGGTAATGAACTTTTTACAAGTTTGAGTGCAAAAGTCACGGCATTGCAGCGAATCTCGGATGCCGACCGGAAAAGACTTCATGCAATGGTGGGTGATTTTCAACATGTCATGTCCGCTCCGGATTCGGAGATTGATGAGGCACTGGAACGTCTTGAACTGTTGGGGAAAAAATGCACCTTGCTTGAACGCATGAAAAAGGAAATCACCAAAATGAAAACGGGCAGCATCGCCCTGGTCGGACAAATCCGGACAATCAGCAAAATCCGGATTTATGACCCGAAAACAAATTTTGATGTATTGAGCAACGTGAAACTATCCAATGAAAAATTGGACTTGATAGACCATGAAATCATTGCCTTATATACCGGACAATGAATAAAAATCTTGACAATTTCATAGAATGAGGTATAATGGTTTCTATAAAAACACCGCCCTTTACGGGCAGTATATAAGACACCGCCCCTTGCGGGCAGAAATCATTTAGACCTCATAGCAATATGAGGTCTTTTTTTGTACATAAAAAGAGCAGCCTCCACGCCAATGGAAACCGCTCTCAAGAATCATTCACGCCTCGCAAAATGCACGGCGGTAAAATGACCCCTCACAAGTCTCATTTTACCATAAAACCGTGCTTTTGCATAGGTTTTATTTTTATACCTTTTTATGATGGGAGTTGATAAAATGAGACGAAAAACCGTCGCCACCGTCGAAAAAATCCTGCTCCGTGTGGCAATCTATATCCGTGTTTCCACGGACAGGCAGGTCAAAGAGGGCGATTCCATGCGTGACCAACTATCGACCGGACAGAAATACATAGACACGCATGAAAACATGATTCTTGTTGATACCTACATAGACGACGGAATCTCCGGACAAAAACTAAAGAGAGACGATTTTCAACGCCTCCTCGACGATGTGCGGGCGGGAAAGATTGACCTTGTCATCTTCACTCGCCTTGACCGTTGGTTCAGAAACCTCCGGCATTATCTGAACACGCAAGATGTCCTGGACAAACACGGCGTTTCATGGATTGCGATTGAGCAGCCTTATTTTGACACATCCACACCCCACGGACGGGCGTTCGTGAACAACTCAATGATATGGGCAGAACTTGAGGCTCAAAACGATTCCGACCGAATCCTCGGCGTGTTCGATGACAAGGTTGACAACGGTGAGGTGCTTTCCGGCTCAACTCCCCTCGGATATTCCATCAAGGACAAACACCTCACACCGGATGACGATGCCCCGACCGCCGTTGCAATCTTCCAATTCTACCGGAAAAACGGGAACTTGAGTGAGACGCTCCGGCATATGGAATCAGAGTTCGGGCTTGTGCGGTCTGCTGCCAGTCTCAAGAATATGCTCACAAACACAAAATACATCGGAGTGTTTCGGGATAACAAAGAATACTGTCCGGCAATCATTGACCGTGAACTCTTTGAGGATGTTCAGCGACTTCTTAAAATCAACATCAAAGACGGGAAAAAACATGATTATATTTTCGGCGGGCTTGTGGTCTGTGATGACTGCGACCATATCATGAGCGGATGTCAACATCGGTGTGGCGGTCGCATCCGTGCAGACGGTACACGGGTAATATATAAATATAGCTGCTACCGATGCAGGCAGGGCGTGAACCTGCACCGATGCCCGAACCGAAAAATCGTCATGGAATCCACTCTTGAGGCGATGATGCTTGACCGCATCCGTCCGGAACTTGAAAAGTATATTGCAGAATATGAGGTTGCAAACCTGCCCGCCATCCGGACGGATGCCAAACGCCGGAGTGCCGAAAACAAATTGCAGAAATTAAAGGATTTGTTTCTGAATGACCTCATAACAATGGATGAATTTAAACTTGATAGGGAAAAGCTGCTTTTGCAGCTTGAGAAAATCAATGCGGAGGATTCCCGCCCCGTCAAGGATTTGTCGTATTTGCGGGAGTTCTTGAAAATGGATTTTGAAAGTGTATATGATTCTTTTTCCATTCCGGAAAAACGTGAATTGTGGCGGTCAATCGTCAAGGAAATCCGTGTTGACCATGAGAAAAACATCCACATTATTTTTTTGTGATTGTTGTACTACTAACTTTACTCCTCCGGTCGGCTCGTCAGCCAGCAGGATCGCGGGCTGGTAGATCAGGGCGCGCCCGATTGCCGCCCTCTGCTGCTGTCCCCCGGAAAGCTGCCCCGGCAGATGCTCCAGCCTGTCCTCCAGCCCTAATGTCCTTACAATGTCGTCAAACCGTTCCTTACCCGGCTCCTTATTATCCAGGAGCATGGGCAGACAGATGTTCTTCTTCACACTGAGCGTGGGGATAAGGTTATAAAACTGGTAGATAAGCCCCACCTTGCGCCTGCGGTACTGCGCCAGCCGTTCCTCCCCAAATGTCGCTATGTCCACATCTTCCACAAATATCTTCCCGCCGTCAGGGCGGTCAACGCCTCCCAGCAGATGGAGCAGCGTTGACTTGCCGGAGCCGGATGCCCCGATGATGGCAACGAACTGCCCTCTTTCCACCTGCAGGTCTACATGGTCTAAAGCCGTTACCATTGTCTGCCCTGTCCCATACTGCCTGGTCAGCCCCTCGGTTCTTAAAATATCCATAAACAGCACCTCTCTTGTTTTTAAGTATGTAACAAACCCTGCCCCACAGGGCTTGGAACTTCCTTACATACTACCACCCTTATGTGCTAATTCAGTGACAATGGTAAAATTTAATATAGAATCCTGCGCCCCCTGTCTCTGTATTTTCTGCCGTGACCGTCCCGTTTTCTTTCTCAATGATGGATTTTGCCAGGGCAAGCCCGATTCCTGCACTGTCTTTGGAAGAACCTGCGCCCCGGTAGAACCGCTCAAACAAGCGGGAAAGGTCTGCCTCGTCAAATCCCCCTCCGCTGTCCTGAATAACGATTTCCGTATAGATAGGATTGTCACGGCAGACAATACTGATATCCCCCCGCTCCGGCGTATGCTCCACGCAGTTTTTAATGATATTGCCGAACGCCTCGCTGCACCATCCGAAATCCCCGGAAAGCGAAATCCCGTCAGCGCCCTGTATCCCAAAGCATATCCCCTTTTCTTCCATCTGCCGGACAAAGGGCTGGACTGCATCCACCAGCATTTCCTCCAGGTCAAACTCTTTTTCTTCCAGTTCCAGCACGCCCGCATCCAGCCTTGACAGGGTGAGCATGGAGCCGACCAGGCGCTGGAGGTGGCCGACCTGTCCTTCCATCCGTATGATGTCCTGTTTTGTCTCTTCATCCCACGCTTTCTTTTTCAGCAGCGAAAGGGTAAGCCCTATGGATGCCGCCGGGGTTTTTAACTGATGGGACAGATCAGCCATGTTGTCCGCAAGGTTCTTCTTTGCCCTCTGCGCCTGCTCCCGTTCCTCCCGAAGAAGCACCACCGCTTTATAGATGCTGTCTTCCAGTTCGGAACCGGTATCATGCTGCATCAGGGTGTCATACTGCCCTTCCATGATCCTGTCCAGATAGCCGGAAAGCGCCGCTGTCCGCATTTCTGCCTCCTTCGTCCTGTGCCGCCAGTAAAGTCCGAAAGAAAACAGCATAATCAGTAACATACCGAAAGGGATGGCATATGCCGCCGCTCCAAGCCATGCCGGAGCAAAAGAATATACACCCCTCCCATAACCGTACTGCCTTAAGATTTCTTCCCCCGCATCCTTCAGGCCATCGCCAGACTTGTATAGGTGCATGACGCCGCCAAGCTGTTCCGGGGCAGCAATCCCCACAGCCCCGGCCATATCCGCAATACCGCTTCTGATAAATGTTTCTGACAGATGCAGGATAACACCGCCTGCCAGAACGAACAGGCAGATGGAAAGCGCAATCCCGCATATTAAAATCCTGTTCCCCTTCTTTTTATCCCTCATAGTCCACCGCCTTATACCCAAATCCACGGACTGTCAGGAGCATCTTCGGCATCTGCGGATGATCCTCCACCTTCTGCCGCAGGCGCTTTACCAGCGTGGTAAGCGTATTGTCATTGACATAATTGCCATCCACATCCCACAGCTTTTCCAAAATCTGCTCACGGGTAATGGTCTGGTTCTTATGCTCCAAAAACAGGAGAAGGAGCTGGTATTCATTCGGTGTCAGCTCTACCGGGCAGTCTTTTTTATAGACTTTGGATGTCTTTTTATTGATGCAGACATCCCCACAGTAAAGGCTTCCGTCCTCTGGCCTGCAGTTCCTCACCCTGCGCAGCAGAGCCCGTATCCTTGACACAAGGACATCCATGCGGAAAGGCTTCGTCACATAGTCATCCGCCCCGATGGACAGCCCCTGCACCATGTCCTGCGCCCCGTCACGCACCGTCAGCAAAATGACGGGAATAGCTGTATTTTCACTTAGGCTGCGGCAGAAAGCAAATCCGTCACCATCCGGCAGGTTTATATCCAGCAGACATAAATCAATCCCGCTGTCCAGATATTTCCGGGCCTGTGCGAGACTTAATGCGGCATATGGCGTGAAGCCCTCCGCCTGTAGGCTGCGGCAGAGGGTATCAGACAGTTCCATGTTATCTTCGACCACCAAAATTTTATCCATGCCAATTTCTCCTCTCTCCGGGAGCTTAGCTTTTATTATGCTGCTATCTACGCCTGAAAATTTCTCCCGCTAATCCATCATAAATTATATCGGATTATAGGGTATTTCATCAAATACCAATACATCAGCCAATGTATTCATCCCAAGACAGATGCCCTGCAAGGTCCGCCGTGTAAGCATATTACCTCTTATTTCCCCGCTTTCCAAGTGATTTCCGTTATCAGGCAGCCCAGCCTGCCGGCGGAAAAAGCGGACCGCCGCATATGGAGGATGAAGGCCATAGTGCGGCAGTCTGTCTTTTGTACGATTACCCTATTATTCCTGATAAACATACTCTTAAACTACATACCCATGATTTTTCATAACTGTCCTCATTACTGAATGGCTCCTTCTCCGTTGATTTCAAGCAAATAAAGTTCACAAGGCGATAGTTTCATATTTTCGGTAGACAAGCTATCTGCAAGTTCAGCAGACTTATCTATTAACATTGTTTTGACATCGCCGTCTGTTATTTCTGTTTCGCTTAGACCATTCAGGTAATTCTGCATTTCTTCTTTATAGGTCAGCAGCACCTTATCTCTCTCTGCTACCGATACAAGTTTCGGATTGTCGATGGAATAAGCGACATTAGACTCAACAAAACAATTAAATTCATATACGGGTTCACCAGCTTCGTCCAAATAGTCACAAAGCCCACTTTGTTTTGACATTGGTACAAAGAGAGTAAATTCTTCTCCCATATGCTCGCAGTATAATTCATGGGACGAAAAGGTTATTGTGGTTGTGAAAAATTCATAGTTTTCGTCATCGGAGGATATGGTGTTGCCCACATCAGCTACTGCGGCAAGGAACTCTGTTAATTCATCGGGTGTGGAAGCAAGTGCTGCATTAAAATCAGCTACGCTCTGCTGCTCATAGCCCTCGGCCTTGTATGCAATCAATTTTTCATACGCAGCAGACGCATTAGGAGAAACGATCGGGCTTGAAGCCCCGGTTGTTGACGTTACAGGTTGGCTAATAGCGGTTTCGCCACTCGGTGCAGTAGCATTGTTTTGTCCGGGCGAAGGATTTCGTCCTGCGCACCCTGTTAGCGCACTTACCATTAAGAGGGCGGCAAAGATGATGGGTAAACATTTTTTCATAGTAGAATCTCCTTTCTGTGAACAACGGTTTTTTGTTACCTTTTCCGGGTACAGTTAAAGAATACCGTCCTAACTTGAATCTACTTTGAATTGAATATGTTTTTTATGTGGAGATAGAAAAAGCGGCAAGCTAACTGCTCACCGCCTTTGAAATATATGTGCTAAAACTGTACGGAAACAATAACACCTTGAATAGTATTAGCAATTTCGATTTTCGCACCATGCAAATCAAGAATTGTTTTTACAATATACAATCCTAATCCTGTGCCGCCTGTTTGCCTGTTTCTTGACTGGTCTACCCTGTAAAATGGTTCAAACAGTTTGGGAATAGCTTCGTCGGGGATATGTGCGCCTGTATTCTCAATCGTAAGGGTGGTTGTTTCAGTTTCTTTCCATAACTTTATCAATACTTGATTTCCGGCTCCCGAATACGCCGCCGCATTTCCTAAAAGATTATCCAATGCTTTTTGAAGTAGCTGCATATCGCCTAAAATATAAACCTCCGGGGATATGGATTGTTCAACCGTCAAATCCTTTTGCGTGAATAAATCTTCAAACGCTGTAACGCGGTCAATTATGAAATTGCTAAGATTAAGATTGCTTTTTTTGCAAGTATAACCCGGAGTATCTAATCGGGATATTGTTAAAAGCTCTTGTACCATTTTTCCCAAAGTGTCCGTAATTTCCAAAGATTGTGCAAGATATGTTTCCCGGTCTTTATAGCGTCCCACTTGATAGAGCATACCTTGAAGCTGTCCTTTGATAATGGTGATAGGCGTTTTTAATTCATGGGAAGCTGCTGCAAAAAATTCTACCCGCTGTTTTTCAAGCCGCCTTTCCATGTCAATATCAGCTTGCAGCTTTTGGTTGGCTTCCTGCAAATCCGAGAGCGCAGTGCCGAGCTTTTGGGAAAGTGTATTCAGACTGATCGACAGAACGCCTATTTCATCAGTACGGGTCGTGCTGCATAGGCCGCTAAAATCCATATCGGCCATTTGCTTTGATAGCCTACTTACTTTCTTGATTGGCGCTGTCATATACCATGAATAGAAAAAGGCAGCGATTACCGATACCACCAAGACAACAATTCCCAGTATGGGAAGTGACTTTTGGAGTGCTTCTACTACTTGACTTTCTTTGCCTGCGTTTTTAGCAATCAACAGGCTATATTCCTCTCCTCCATCGAGTAAAGAAACAGCGTATGGCTTGGATAGATCACCGCTCTTAAAATCTTCAACCTTTCTGCCTGTAATGGTATCAAGATGTGGTAAAGTCACTTCTTCGCCAGAGCTGTTGAAAATCCGAATGATAAATTCGCCGTCAAATCGGTCTGCAAGCATATCATCGTAGTTTGGAAGAAAAAACGGTACTTCATCTTGTGGAATATTGGACAGCTCCGTAGCAAATAATTCCGCTAATTCCTCTGCTTCGGCTAATTCGTGAGAGTACACATAGGGAGCAAAACGGGCGATACATAAGTAAGTTACGCTGCAACAAGCAGCCACAAGTAGCAGAGTGATAAAAAACACCTTGACCGACAGCTTGCTTCTAATTTTCCTTATCAATTCTATATCCCACCCCTCTAATCGTTTCTATGTAGTCTGCGGCACCGAGTTTTTTTCGTAAGTTTTTGATATGCGTGTCAATAATCCGTTCTTCTCCGAAAAACTCATACTTCCAAAGTGTTTGCAAAAGGTTTTGCCGCGTCAAAATCCTGCCTTGGTGCATTATCAGCTCCCGCAGGATTTCAAACTCGCGGGGTGTGAGGTCGATGCTTTCCTGCTGGGTATTTACCCGATACCCCTCTAAATCCAAGGTGAGGTCTTTGTAAGTGATCGTCTGCGGTTCGCCAGACTGTTTTGCGGAGCGACGCAGGACAGCGGCGATTTTCCGCAGCAATATAGGCATTGAAAAAGGCTTTGTAATATAGTCGTCCGCCTGCATATCCAAACCTTTAATTTGGTTTTCTTCTCCGTCCAATGCCGTAAGCATGATAATAGGCACATCTGACTTTTGCCGGATAACCTCACAAACACCGTAACCGTCAATTTTGGGAAGCATAATGTCAAGCAGTACCAGATCAAAGCTCTGTTCGGAATACTTCGCAAGGGCTTCCACACCGTCAGACGCCAGTACAACGCTGTATCCGGCTTCCTGTATAAAGTCATGCAGCAGAGCCTGTATGGATAAATCGTCCTCAACAATTAAGATTTTACTCATAGCGCACCTCCTGACCGTAATTGTAACAGACTAATTTGAATCTATTGTGTAGATTTGAAATTTTTTTGTACCTTTCTTTCCGAAATCCCCTCTTGACTTTCCGCTTTCTTTTCGATATGCTGAATCTGTAATACAAGTATACAGATTTTACCTTAAACATGGCAAAAAGCAAACCTATTTCCAAGGAGGTCCTCATGAAACAGAAAAGTGCAAAGGAACGGCTGTGGTGGGCGCAGTTCAACGCCCTTGAGATGGGCAGCGGCTGGGATGATACCGACATCCATAAGCCCCAGATCATGATCGATGACGTATACGGCGACTCTCACCCGGGCAGTGTCCATCTCCATCAGCTTGCCAGACAGGCCGAGATCGGCGTTTTTGAAAAGGGCGGTTTCCCTGCCCACTACCATACCACCGATGTCTGCGACGGCTGCGCGCAGGGACATGACGGCATGAATGTCGTGCTTGCATCCCGTGAAGCCATCGCGGATATGGTCGAGGTACACGCCAGCGCCGTGCCCTGGGACGGCATGATCCTGTCCAGCAGCTGCGACAAATCCATCCCGGCCCATCTGAAAGCGGCGGCCCGCATGAACATTCCCACTGTCTTTATTCCCGGCGGCAGTATGCGCCCCGGTCCCCGGCAGACTACCAGCCTTGTGGCCGGTGACATTTCCCTGCGGCAGAAACGTCAGGATGCCATTTCCGATCAGGAGACCCGCGACTACTATCTGACCGGCTGTCCTTCCGTAGGCGCCTGCACCTTCCTCGGTACAGCCAGCACCATGCAGTGTATGGCGGAGGCGCTCGGCATGGCCCTTCCGGGATCGGCGCTTGTGCCCGCCACCATGACCGACATCCTGCGCTACGCCCGCCAGGCCGGCCGCGTCATCATGGAACTGGTAGAAAAGGACATTAAAGTTTCCGATATCATGACGCCGGCCGCCTTCCGCAATGCACTGATCGTCCACAGCGCCATCGGCGGCAGCACCAACGCCACGCTGCACCTGCCCAGCATCGCCCGGGAGCTGGCCTATGAAATGCCCATCGAACTTTTTGACGAGATCAATCATCAGGTGCCACACCTCGGCAACCTGAACCCCAGCGGAAAGCATCTGACGGAAAGTTTCTGGTTTGCAGGCGGCGTTCCTTATGTGCAGCTGCTTCTGCAGGATATGCTGGATCTGGACGTTATGACCGTGACCGGCAGGACCCTGGGGGAAAATCTGGAAGATCTCCGGCGCGACAATTTCTTCGAACGAGGCCTGGGCTATCTCGCCAATTACCAGCTGACCCGGGATGAGGTCATCTTTCCGGTGGAAAAGGCGACCGAGAAAGGCAGCGTTGCCATCCTCAAAGGGAATATCGCCCCAGAAGGCAGCGTCATAAAATATTCCGCCGTTGCCCTCTCCCAGCGCAGCTTCACAGGGCCTGCCCGCGTATTCAACGAAGAAGAAGACGCTTACCGGGCCGTGGTCGATAAAAAGATTCAGCCGGGAGACGTGATCGTCATCCGCTACGAAGGCCCGCGGGGCTGCGGCATGCCCGAAATGCTCATGACCACCGAGGCCATTGTCTGCGACGAATCCTTGAACGGTCATGTGGAGCTGATCACCGACGGCCGTTTCTCCGGCGCCACCCGCGGAGCCGCCATCGGCCATATCAGCCCGGAAGCCGCTGCCGGCGGCCCCATCGCCTTTATCGAAGAAGGCGACCTCATCCACTATGATATTGAGGCCCGCCGTCTGGATCTGGTGGGCGTAGACGGCAGACAGGTCACACCGGAGGAAGCGGCTGACATTCTCGCCCGGAGAAGCAAAAAGGGCGTCCTCCCCAGACCGGCCAGAAAAGGATTCTACAAACGCTACACGGAACATGCCCTGAGCGCCATGCAGGGAGCCGGCCTCGATTAAGAGACCGCACAATTTTATACCAATACACTCGGGTACATCCGACTAAAACAATGGAGGGAAATTATCATGAATGCAAAATGGATCTGTCCGGCAATCACACCTTTTTGTGAGGACGGCACAATCGACTATGAAAGTGCAGGCCGCTTCTACGACCACCTGATCGCCAATGAGATAGACGGCGTCCTGATCGGCGGCAGCCCGGGGGCCCAACCCCTTAACAAAA
>OFGF01002229.1_pt1 | contig 10539 bp, 13 predicted proteins | sample 1521711 | NCBI WGS metagenome assembly OFGF01 (sample SAMEA3504092, study PRJEB24116) | mouse gut metagenome | biome: mouse gut; feature: mouse-associated habitat; material: faeces | place: Denmark | collected 2011
GCTGTTTTGTCAGCGGTTGTTACACCCTCTTATTTCTTTCCTGTGAAGATGGCCTTGTAGCATACTGCCGCGAGAACTGCGCCTACCACAGGACCTACGACCATGATCCATAGGTCGCCCATGCCGTTGCCGAAGATGGCGGGGCCGAAGGAGCGGGCAGGGTTGACGGAGCAGTTGTCTACGGGTATGCCCACGATGTTGACAAGGCCGAGGGCAAGACCGATGGCTGCGCCTGCAAAGTTGCCTGCTCCGCGTTTGGCGTCGGTGGCGCAGAGAATCACAAAGATGAAGAAGAACGACAGCAGTCCTTCGGCCAGCAGAGCCATGCCGGTGGTGGCGCCGGGCTGCAGGACGTTGGCGGCGAGACTGGCATCGGCAGCAGGCGTGGTGCCTCCGAAGTTGAAACCCGGAGCGAGGCCTACGAATGCTGCAAGAAGCCCTGCGCCGACGGTGGCGCCGATGAGCTGGCTTACGATGTAGCCGGCGCATTCACCGGCTTTCATGCGGCCTGTGAAAAGCATGGCAAGCGACACTGCGGGGTTGACATGGCAGCCCGAGATGTTGCCGATGGCGTAGCAAAGGCCGAGGAGCACGAGGCCGAAGCAAAGGCCGATGCCGAGCACTCCGATGGCAGGACCGGCAAGCACGGCGCTACCGCAAGCGAGGAGCACGAGGAACATGGTGCCGACGCCTTCTGCAAAATACTTTGTCATAAAAAACTTGATTTTGTTAATGAAATATTGGGAAAATTAAACAAAGGTCAGTAATTTCGAGCCAAATATACGCGTTATTATTGTAAATTCCAATTAATTCGATATATGAACGAAAAAAATGAAAGCGAGGTTCATCTGCCGGTAGAGACCCATCCGTGGCCGCCGTTTGTGCCGGAAGGGGCACGGGTGCTCATGATGGGCACATTTCCTCCTGCTCCCAAACGCTGGAGCATGGATTTTTATTATCCTAATCCTACAAACGATTTCTGGCGTATTGCCGGACTCGTGTTTATGGGTGATGCCACCGCGCTGTACGACATAGGCCGGAAGTGTTTCCGTCTCGACGACGTGCGTGCTCTGATGGCCGCGCACCATGTGGCGCTTCATGATACCTGCCGCTGCATACGCCGCCTGCAGGGCAATGCTTCCGACAAGTATCTCGAAGTGGTGGAGCCTGTGGATCTTGCGTCTCTTATAGGACGTATGCCTGATTGCCGCGACATAGCCACCACTGGCGAGAAGGCGGCCAATGTGGTGGCCGAACTGACGGGCACGCGCGTGCCCAGCATGGGAGAGTATGTCGAGGCAGATGCTTTCGGCAGGCATCTGCGCATATGGCGCATGCCTTCCACGTCGAGGGCCTATCCGTTGCGCCTGGAGCGCAAGGCCGAGTATTACAAGCGGTTGTGGGAGGCATGCGGCTGTTAAACGATTTTGTGCATGCCGGTGTTATAAATGTAATACATACGATAATCAACGCTTCAACCATCTGCCATGCCCGGAATCAAAGACATATGTTCGACTTTATTTGAGATTACTGCCGAAAAATTTGTTCGGCCGGCCGGAGGCCGGCTCTTAGTGGCCGAGCCATTCCTTGATGAGGAGTATTTCAGCCATTCGGTGGTGTCGCTTATTGATTATGAGCGCGGAGGCGGTGCCATGGGTGTGGTGCTGAACCGTAAGACGCCGACCATGTTGGCCGATGTGCTTGAGGATGATTCCATAAAGTGCGATGTGCCTGTGTTTTGTGGCGGCCCGCTTGCCCTCGACCGTGTGTTTTTTCTTCACACGCTTGGCAGTGACATAATTCCGGGCGCGCGTCCTTATGCCCCAGGAATGTATGTCGGTGGCGATTTTGATGCAATTACTGACTATGTTAACTCCGGCTACGGACTTGACGGCGTTGTCCGATTCTTTGTGGGATACAGCGGCTGGGACGAAGGACAGCTTGAGCAGGAAATTGCCGGAGGCACGTGGGCGCTTGCAGAGGCTGAGCCGGGCGTTCCGCTTCTGAGTGGCCACGGCGACACTTTCTGGCATCGGGCCGTGCGTGGGTTGGGGGAGTCCTACCGCCCGTGGCGCCTGGTGCCGAGGCTCACGTGTTCCAATTGATGTTGTTTTGTTAATCCTTTGCGGGATAGGAAGTTGTAATTAGACAAACTTTTTAAATTAAAAAATGTTATAAAAACAGGCGGTATTCTATAGAAAAATGTTTACATTTGCAGCAAAATAGATGCCAAGATTCAGCTATACTATAATTTGTCGAACAATAATACAAAGACTGACATGAACACTGAAACAATCGGAACGAATGCCGGAACCGTATGGACGGCTCTCAACACCGCAGATGCTCTCGGCATCAAACAGCTTAAAAAAATAACAAAGCTGAAAGATAAAGAGATGTTCGCAGCCCTGGGATGGCTTGCCCGCGAAGGCAAAATCGAAATCCACACCGATCCTGAAGACGAAAAGGAACTTCTCGTTAAGCTTGCCTGAGGCATAGACTGACATATACCGAATGAACATCGCGGCGCCGGCTTGTGAAGCGGCGCCGCGATGTTGTGCATTAAACGCATATGACAACAGAAAGAGGCACGCCCATAGGGGTGTGCCTCTTTCTGTTGTGTGTGACTTGTTGGCTTATTTTACAAGTACTTTGGCTACGTTGGTGCCCTGACGACGGATGTAGATGCCGCCGCGTTCGGGGTTGGCTACGCGCACGCCCTGCAGGTTGAAGTATTCAACGGGTGCGTTTTCGTCGACTACAACGTCGTTGATGCCGGTTTCGGGGGTGTCGGTGATGCCATTGAACTCAACGTCGATCTGTATGCCTTCGTTGCTTTCGGGGTTGGTCTCATAGTCGGTGAGCCATACCACGGGTATGATGAAGTGGGCATTGCCTTCGCTGTCGGAAGTGCCGGAGAACGATACGTTGGCCACGATGGGCTGTCCCATCAGGCTTAATTCAAGATGCTTGGCGGAACCTTCATATGCATAGCCGCCGTTGTGCGGGGTCTTGGTCACGTTTTCCACTACGATGTCGCCGAGCACAGCTCCGGAGAAGCTGAAGTCGGGGAGGACGAGGGTGCATTTGTTTTTGTCGTCAGCATCGGTGATGATGTGTACGTTTACGCCCTTCTCGGTGTTGTCGGAGCCCATGAAAGAAATCTTGACATCGCCGGTGTATATTGTGCCGCCGTACACTTTCTTGAACTGGATGGTGTACTCGTGGGTCGATTTTCCGTCCACATCTTCGCCGTCGTTTGTCACTTTGATGGTTGCGGTGGCAGAGGCCTCGTCAAGCTCAACTTCCACTTTTGCGGTGTTGCCAAGAACTTCGTATTCGAATGCGGATGCTTCGGGCAGCTCAGTAGCGATGCTGTAGGTGTAGTTTTCGCTGTTGAAGCCTTCAACGTCCACTCCGCCTACTTTGAGTGATTTGAGGCGCGAGTAGTATGCGAACTTCACGTTGTCGATGGTGAGGGAGTTGCCTGAAACAATGTTTTCGCTGTCGAAGTAGTCGTTAGCGGCAAGAACTACATTGATTTTCTCGGGAGTGGAAGCCGTGAGATACTCGATGGGCAGAGTGTAGGATTTCCATTCGGAGTTGAATTCGGTGATGTATTCGAGCGACTTTGCGATGAGTTCGGCATCGTCGGAGTGGGTGACCTCGCCGCCTTGCGAGTATTCCATTCCAAGGATGTTACGCTCGCGGTCTATCATTGTCGTAGTGATGGGGGCGCCTATCATGGCGTTGTTGCCGGGTACTTCCGCCTGGCTCCAGGAGCCTTTCCATGCATACACGAGTACGGTCGCTTTCTGACCCTCTGCACCGGCAGGGGCTTCGAGCTTGTAGTCGAAAACAAGTGCGTCGGGGCGGTATGCAAATTCAAGTCCGCCGAAAATACCGCCGTCTTTATCGACCGGCTGGAAAAATTCTAAAGCATTGGTGGCCCAGGAGGTTCCGAGAGAAACATATGCCGGTACTATCTGGGTGGCCATGAACGGGTTGGGGCTGTTGGTGAGTTTCAGAGCGCTTTCGGAGTCGCATCCTTCCGCTTTTGCGCCTACCACTGTAGTGCCGAGTGCGCCATAGCCACCGCCGTTTGATTCATCTATGACAGACACTATGCCGAGCACATTGGAAACTGTCCAGCCTTCCGGATCCCTTACGTCGCCGGTGTATTCCTCACCCTGGCTTTCGGCCCAGCGCTGTAGCGCGGCGTTCATGGAAAATTCAGTTCCGGAGATAGTGTTCCAGGGTTTTGATTCCACCCATTCGCCTTCGAAGCCCACATTGGGCAGCTGTTGGGCAGAGAGCGACAGCGCTGCGCACAGAACCGTCAAAGTTGTGTAAATCTTTTTCATAATTATGTGATAAACTGTTGTGTCTATTTTCACTATGTGTCGAAAATCGCGGCAAAGGTACATAAAATATTTGTTAAATTCTCATTCTGTTCCTAAAAAGACAAGTTTTCGAATAAATAAGACAATAAATGGTGCAATAAACATAAAGATGTGCTGTCTATGCTGTAAGTTGTATATTTTTCGTAAATTTGCAGCTGATAAACATAACATTGAACAATCATGAAGTACATTAAGCCGGCAGCGGTACTGGCAGTGGCTTTCCTTGCTGCATCCTGCATAAAGGACGAGCCGTTGAACACCGAATGCGATATCCTTGCGGCCGAACTGCCCGGAGTGGAACTGGTGGCGTCGCCTGTCGTGGAGAACACGAGCGTGACATTCACCGTCAGATATGATCAGCTTGAAACAACAATGGCGCCGAGATTTGTGATTACGCCCGGTGCAACGATAGCTCCCCCCAGCGGAACAAAGAGAGATTTCAGCGTCCCTCAGGAATATATAATCACGTCGGAAGACGGAGAATGGTCGAAGGCCTATACTGTCGCTGTGCGATGGCAGCCTGCGCCTCCTGAGGAGGAATCCGTGGAGTACAGCTATAATTTTGAGAATGCGCGCATTGCAACAGCTGTCGGAGGCAGAATGTATGATGTGTTCTATGAAACCAATGCTGCCGGAGAGGAAGACTGGGCATGGGCAAGCGCAAACTCGGCATATGCGCTTACGCTTCAGGCTAAGTTGCCCAACGAATTTCCGACATATCAGGCTGAAGGAGGAATCGACGGAAAATATGTCGTTCTTGTGACTAAACCTACGGGTTCTTTCGGTGCGACTGTAGGAAAGCCCATGGCCGCCGGAAATTTGTATATGGGCACTTTCGATATTACCAATGCTTTGGGCAAGCCGCTCGAAGCCACCCGCTTCGGCATGCTTTTCGGTCAGATACCCATCTCTTTCAGCGGCTTCTACAAGTATAAGGCCGGCGAAACGTATTGCAGGCCCGACAGCGAGGGCAAACTGGAACCCGTGCCCGGCAAGAGGGATATGTTCAACTGCTACGCGGTGTTTTATGAGTCCACGCCGGAGATGGAGTGGCTCGACGGCACCAACGTGCTCTCGGAAGACAACCCCAATATAATATCCACGGCACTTATCCCCGACCGACACGAAACGGACGACTGGACGGAATTTTCCGTGCCGTTCGTCTACAGGGAAGGAAAGTCGGTGGACCCGGTCAAGCTTAAGGACGGGCGTTACCGCTTGGCTGTCGTGATGTCGTCGAGCCAGGATGGCGACTACTTCTGCGGAGCCATAGGCAGCACGCTCGCGGTGGACGAACTTTCAATAGTATGCAAACGCAATCAGGACGAGGAATGATGAAACTTAAAAGATATATGGCCGCAGCGGTCGCTATGCTGGTGTCGGCCTACGTATGGGCACAGGCCGACAATGCCGGAGCCGCTTCGAAAGAGAAATGGTATAAATTCGAGTACGAAGTCAATGCCGGTACAAATATAGGAGGCGCATCGCCTCTGCCGCTTCCGGCGGAAATCCGTCACATATCGTCGTTCAGTCCCAACCTGAACCTTCAGATAGGAGCCACCGTGACAAAATGGATCGATGTGTGGAAAAAGTGGGGCGTGGCTCTCGGACTACGGTTCGAGACAAAAGGCATGGACACAAAAGCACGTGTGAAAAACTACGGCATGGAGATATGGCAGGACGGCGAGATGCTGAGCGGACGCTGGACCGGCATGGTGAAGACACGATATTCCACGCAGCAGCTCGTTGTGCCCGTTACTGGGGTGTGGCGGGCCAACCGTCGCCTGAAAGTGAATTTCGGCCCTTATCTTGCATTCGCTTTCAAGAATAATTTCGACGGACACGTGTTCGACGGCTATCTGCGCGTGGAGGATCCCACAGGCGACAAGGTGGAATTCAACGGTGATTCGCGTGCGTCATACGATTTCGCCGACGAGTTGCGCGCGTTCCAGTGGGGACTGCAGGGCGGCGTAAGTTGGTCGGCCTATAAGCATCTTGTTGTGAATGCCAACCTGGCGTGGGGATGCAACAATATTTTCGAGTCGTCGTTCAAGACTATCAGTTTCAACATGTACCCCATCTACCTTAATTTCGGTTTCGGCTACGTGTTCTGAACATTGTCTGGCCACAAGTCTATAATACAGGTATTTTGGAATTCTTTATTGCTAATAAGAAGATGATTGCAGAAAGAACTGAAAGTCGACGAGTTTCCGCTTAAGGTAACAATGACGAGTCAAAAAGAGCATAGTCAAACCCATATCAGTGATGAAGGTGGCGGAGCATAAGGCCCCGTCACCTTCATTTTGACAAAAATTTTGGCCGCCAAAAGGCGGCGTTGAGGCTTTAGCTATTGCATCCGCAGGTACAATTATCATCGCATCTGCAATTGGCTATCACCATACCTTCACGGAGTGCCTTCTCCATATCCGGACCCTTTGCCTTGCGAACAATGGCAAGTGCGAATTCGAGGGTTGTTCCGGGACCCTTTGAGGTTATAAGACGGTCTCCGATTACCACTGCCTCCTCAGAGTATATCCCGCCATTATTTTCAAAGTCTTCTTTGAGGAACGGATAACCGGTGGCTTTTACCCCGTTGATGATACCGAGCGGACCAAGCACCAGAGCCGGAGCGGCGCATATAGCGGCGATGTTGCCTCCTTTTTCCCAATGGGCTTTCACAAGCTCGCTCAGCTTTTCGTCAAGGTTTACCGCATCCTCCGATTTGTCTGCACCGGGGAATATGAGCCAGTCTATCAGTTCGGGGGACAAATCGGAAACACTCATGTCTGCAACGACATGGTTGCCTGTGGCTCCTTTTACAAGACGGTTATCTGTCATGGAGACGGTGAATACCTCCATCCCGGCACGTCGCATGACATCGACGGGTGCCAGAGCCTCGATTTCATCGAAGCCTGTTCCAAGCATCACGAACACAGCCTTGCCTGAAGGTTGAGCCGATGCTGGAATGCTGATACTGATTTCAGTCATAATTTGTGGGTTTATTATGTTTGTGTTAACTTTGCAAAGGATAACTGCTACCCTTTGAATAGCGCAAAGTTATATATCAAAATATTGCCATGCAAGAGGTTACTTCCAAAGTAGCCACTTACTTCAAACTCACTTTTAGTCAATATCAGACAGATGAAGACCGAAAAAATTTCAGAAAAATATTCATGTGTCGCCACGTGCCCCATGAGGAACGTGATAGCACACTTCGCCAACAAGTGGTCGATGCTCCTGCTTGTCATACTTGACGAGTTCGGCGTAATGCGTTTCAACGAATTGTCAAGGGCAATCCCCGATATATCTCCGAAGGTATTGTCAGGACATCTGAAAACACTTGAATCAGTCGGACTGGTAAAGCGAATCCTATATGCCGAGGTGCCTCCTCGCACAGAATACGAGTTGACCGATTTGGGCAGAACTCTTATACCCATACTCAATCAGCTCTCGGAGTGGGGGCGCAATAATTTGAAGGAGGTCAAACGTAATTTGGCTAAATGGAGTTGATTACATCCTGTAATTTGCCAAGGAAGCGAGAGTCATGGGCACCGTCCACATCGCTTTCCAACACCAGGTAATAGCGCACTTACGGACGCATCGACTCTCTCGGTTGATAAATTCTCATCAGTTTTTGGGAGAGACCTACTTTGCTCTTAATCTTCAAACCAGTAGTCAATATCGGGATTATACTTTTGGCCGATAAGTTGTTCTTCGTCAAAGTCCATATCAAGATACCCGTCATCATCCAAAAAATAGATTTTTCCCTTATAGCAAGCGATTATGGTACGAAGAAAGTCCTCAAAAGAATGATGAATCTTTGTTGGCCCATCAGCATCGTGTTCTATCAGGAAAATTCCGTTTTCTTTACCTTCCGATACTTTCAACGCATAAAAATCTGATGAATAATTCACAAGGATTGGATAATACTTATCTTCTCCATTAGGAATCATTTCCTTTACAGACTGCGTAAAACTTTCGTATTCAGCATCCCTAATGAGAAGATAACCGGGTAAGAAATCCATCAATCGTTGATCTTCAATTTCATAGTATGTACCACTTACTTTAGAGTACAATATATTTAATGATTCCGGGAGAATTAAAGACGACTCTTTATCCTTAGCAATACTCAAGGGATAACCCGGTCTTAATTCATCAGACAGACTAATAAATTCATCTATTAAATAAGAAATTTCTTTTTTCATTAATTTTTTTCGTTAAAATGTTGCTAATTCTTCCGCAAACAGTCCTATCGTCTCTACTATTCAAGTCAACTGACTGACTATCTTTTTAACAAACTCAGTTTTTGCTTCAGTGTATCCATCACGATTGTTCCTGTATTCAGGTAGTAGCGACAGCTTCAACGTTTCATACTCTTTGGCAGATTCCGGGTGCGCTATCAGATAGTCGCGGAATAGGATTTCATCATTATCACCGGTCCTGTGCACGTGAACATGAAACACTTTATCGGCATATCCGGAAGGTGTGTAACCTTTATTGAAACTGATGCGACTTCCAGATTCTGACATACAGATATAGCCATTGCGTTCCAATATTTCTATTATCGGCAGCCATTCGATTTCCGGAGAAACCTCTACAAGAATATCCACTATCGGTTTAGCCTGAATGTTAGGAATCGCAGTACTGCCAATATGGTTGATGATTGGGTGATATTTTACAAGAAGTGATGACAGCAACCGCATTTCTTTCTCTGCCCAAACTGACCATTGCGGATTATGCGGAGTCAGAACTATCGGAAACAAATCCCATAGTTCTTCCAACGTCATATCTTGTAACCGTTTATCTTGCATCAGAAATTAGTTTCTTTATCGTCCATGCCATATTCTCACCAAGGTTACGCATATTTGCCATGCCTTCCTCATCATTGAGAACATCTCCGATGTTCTTGCCATAGACCATATTCCAATAGGTGGAGCCTACGACAATCATTTCCTTGTTGAGCATGAAATGGTTCATGGTGTCGACCGTTGTCATTCCGCCACCGCGACGCACTGCGGCAACCGACGCCCCGATCTTATGGCGAAGAATTCCCGGATTGGTTGCAACGACAACACCCCCACGTTCCAGAAAGGCTTTCATCTTTGCAGATACATCCGCGGAATATACCGGAGATCCGAGAACTATGCCGTCCGCATCTGCCATACGGCTGAATATCTCTGCAAATCCATCATTCGCAAATACACAGTTGCCTCTGCCATTACAAGCAAAGCATCCGCGACACGGCTGTATTTCATATTCAGCCAATTGTATCAGCTCAGTTTCGATACCCTCCTTATTGAGTTCATCAAAGACATTGCTGATAATCAGGGCTGTGTTTCCGTCTTTGCGGGCACTTCCGTTAATTCCGATTACCTTCATGGCTTGTAGTTGCGTTTTATCTCGCCGATTGATTTACCGCCGATGCCGAAGTTCTCGTCAGGTATCTCCTTGATGGTAACGGTGAAGAACTGCTCCGGGATATTGGTTATCTCGGAGGCTGTTGCAGTCAGCCGTTCAATCAACTGTTTCTTCTGTTCAGCGGTCAGTTTGCCGCTCTCTATTGATATGTAAGGCATGATTTAATTCTTTGCAATTACCCACTTGTCATTCTTGGATTCTCTTTCTGCACAATAGCCCAGAGGTAAATCTTTCAGGTTGCCGACAGTCGGGTCTATGTCCAATACATACTTTAATGAAACTATCCTTGCGTCGCTTTCATTATGTTCTTTACCACAAAGGAATTGCCATGCTCCGTCATCCATATCGTGTGAAACAAATAATATATCTTCTCCACAGTCAAGGATGTGGCTGCATATAAAAACAGCAGTATCGGGCGTGTCTGAAAACGGGAATATATCATTACCCTTATTTGATCTATTTATATATTTACTGATAGCCATTGAGGTCCAACTTATTGCAAGATACGCTATTGCATAGACGATAAACCATAACTCACGTGTATCAAAGAAAATCCATGTTCCGGCAAGAAATGCTACGGCTGATACCAATGGAAGATTCCACATTTTCTTTATGTATTTTCCGCAGCGATAACCAAGAATCGCAGAATAAATAGGATTCACAATGAAGAAAAGCATCATGCACAGTGCCATTCCGGAACATTCAGACGCAAGCCGGGCAA
>OFGF01002232.1_pt1 | contig 10527 bp, 10 predicted proteins | sample 1521711 | NCBI WGS metagenome assembly OFGF01 (sample SAMEA3504092, study PRJEB24116) | mouse gut metagenome | biome: mouse gut; feature: mouse-associated habitat; material: faeces | place: Denmark | collected 2011
AAGAACCCCAAGAGCGATATCTCGGTGATGATAGTCACCTTCCTGCTCACCGTTGTGTTCGACCTTACCATAGCCATTGAAATCGGCCTGCTCCTTGCAATGGTGCTGTTCCTGCGCCGCGTTATGGAGAACACCGAAATCAAGGTCTACTCCAAACAGCTCGACGTGGCCGAAGGAACCGACCTTGACGCCTCACATCACGAAGTGCTCGACGTGCTCCCCGGGGTAAGCGTCTACGAAATCGACGGCCCGTTCTTCTTCGGCGTTGCAACCAAATTCGACGAAATGATGCGCACCACCCTCGGCAGCAAGCCCCAGGTGCGCATAGTGCGCATGCGCAAGGTGCCGTTTATCGATTCGACCGCCCTTCATAACCTCGAAATACTGATACGTTCGTCGCAACGCGACGGCATCCACGTGGTGCTTTCGGGCGTGAAGGACAACGTGCGTGAAACCCTCGTCCACGCCGGTATCGACCGCCTCATAGGCGCCGACCACATATGCCCCCACATCTCCGTGGCAGTAAAAATGGCCAACGCCATAGTGCACCGCAACACAGCAGCCAACGGCCAGCCGACATCTGCCTGAAAGAAATCGTATATTTAAGCAGAAAACTGATAACCGCCTGAATATCTTGGTCAGATATTCAGGCGGTTATCAGTTAACTTATACCTTGATTCACGCATATTAGAATTAACAGCCAATATAGCTTCCCAAACATCAACTTAGGAAACACCTCACGGTTAATGCGGACGGCGTATCAGCGGAATCACGGGGGTGATGAGGAGGGCTACAGCCAGGAGGGTGGCGGCGGTGGCGAGAAGGTCGGCAGGGGAGAGGATTACAGGATAAGTGTCGACCGACATCAGGGAGGGATCGGCGGCGGCAAGCTTTATCCAGCCGAAATGCTGCTGGCCGAGAACCAGAAGGGTGCCGAATGCCATCCCAGCAAATCCGCCAAGCACAACTATAAGCCATCCCTGTGTTGTAAAAATCCCGTTTATAAAACGGCGTGTTCCACCCATGGCCGTAAGTATCGCCATGTTATCTTCCTTTTCCAGGATGAGCATCGAGAGTGTGGAAATGATGTTGCACGACGCTATGACCAGGATGAAGGCAAGCATTACAAAAGTTATCCATTTCTCAATGGCAATCATACGGAATGCCTGCTGTTGCTGACGGTAACGGTTCTTTACCTCAAGATGTTTTTCACTCCCTATCGCTGTAAGGGCTTTTTCAACCGACCCGGCATCGGCTCCGTGATGCAGGTAGACAGATACCGAGGTGGATTCGTCATCATAACCTAACAGGCGGGCGGCCACATCGAAAGGCACAATAACCACATCACGGTCATATTCCTCCTGCTCAACCTGGAACACCCCCTGCGCCAGCAATTCCGCACTACGGAATGCCGCCATAGGATTGGCAGGGTTGATTTTACCCACGCGCCGGGGTTCATAAACCGTGAACGTGGGGAATCCTGCCGACGGGCGAAGGTTAAGCCCTATGGCCACACCGACACTGAGAATCGCCGAACTGTCAGCCAGGAATGCGCCGTTACCGTCAATCGTAATCCCCGGGACACCCGAGGCATGAAGCCCGGAATCGGTCATACCCATCAGCATAACCGGCATCTGGGCGCCTGACGACACGGCAAAAGCCTGTTCGGTGATTTCAGGCTCGGCAGCAATGCCATCGATACCGTCAAGTTCCTTCAGCAATGCGCCGACCTGCGGGATACTTTTGCCCTCGACTGCCGTAAGCTTGAAATCAGGGTCGACAGCCGACAATTTTGATTCTGCGAGCTGTGAAAAACCGTTGAACACCGACAGCACTATGACCATGGCCGCAGCGGCCACGGCTATCACCGCCAGCGAGATTGCAGAAATCACGTTGACGGCACCATGCGATTTGCGCGAGAGCAGGTAGCGCAGTGCAATCCGTAAAGAAAGCAAGCAACGGGAGCTTTAGGTGGGTGAAAGCAATCGGAACCCTGGTTTACCCCTCTTTGAGAAGATTGTCGATATTCTCTATGTAATCAAGAGAATCATCGAGATGGAAGGCAAGTTCAGGGGTTTTGCGAAGCTGGTAGCGCACTTTCTGTGCAAGCTCGTAGCGTATGGTCTTGGCATTCCTGTTTATGTTCTCAAGAATCTCCTTAGCCTTTTCCGACGGGAAAATAGAGAGGTAGGCACGCGCCACACTGAGGTCGGGGCTGACACGCACAGCCGATACCGACACAAGGATGCCATGGGTTTTGGCGGTCTGCAACCGCAGAATCTCACTTAGTTCCTTCTGAATAAGACGCGCTATTTTTGCTTGACGGGTGGTTTCCATATCATTTCTTTTTTTCCAGGGTTCTACATTTCCCCCTGTGGGAATATAACAACCCATACATTTGCAAAGTTAGTGAAATTCCACCGGGCATCAAACGGGACGAGGCAGATGAACGCCCCTATTTGGTTAAATTTGTTAACAATTCGGGCTATGACGATTATTTCGCGTAATTTTAAAGGTTAAAGCCACCTTTCACTATCACGACATGCATAGAATAACCACATTGCTTATAACCGCTGCCGCGCTGTGCGCCGAGGCAGCCGAACCCGAGAATTTCTACTCTTCCTGCGAAGGCAAATCAGGCAAGGAACTCCTGCATGCACTCAACGCCGTTGTCGGCCCTCATACGAATGTAGGGTATGACGGATTATGGAACGTTTACAAAACTTCCGATGTGCGGGCCGACGGTTCTTTGTGGGATATATATTCGACCAAACGCTGGCCTTCCGATTTCACGCGTTGCGGAAATTACGCCGTAATAGGCGACTGCGTAAACAGGGAACACTCCTTTCCCAAAAGCTGGTTCGGAGGAGATAAGAACTCACCGATGTATGCCGATGCCTACCACCTTTACCCGACCGACGGCAAGGTAAACGGGCTGCGCAGCAACTATCCATATGGCGAATGCGCAAACGGCACCACCGAACGGCCCGTAGGGGAAGTCAAGGCACTCGGCAAAAAAGGCAAAAGCACATTCCCTGGCTATTCCGACATAGTGTTCGAGCCTGACGACGAATATAAAGGCGACCTGGCGCGGTCATATTTCTACATGGCCGCAGCTTACAATGACAAGATTGCCGGATGGAATTCGGATATGCTCGCCGGAAACGATTATCCGGCCTACACATCGTGGGCTGTAAGCCTGTTGCTTAAATGGAGCCGCCAGGATCCCGTCAGCACCAAGGAAACCGACCGCAACGAAGCCATCAGTGCCTACCAGCAAAACCGCAACCCATTTATCGACCACCCCGAACTATCCGAGTATATATGGGGCGACAAAACCGGGACCCCCTGGTATATCGGTGCCGAGAGCGAGCCTCGCATCAGCACCCCGTCCGACGGCACGGTAATCGGCATCGGCGCTACCTCCGTCGGCATAACCCGCTCACGCACCATCTATGTGGCAGGAGCCAACCTCGAAGCTGACGTAAAAGTAAATGTAAGCGGCACCGGGTTCTCCGTTTCCGGCACAGCTCACGGCATCAGCCGTAAACGCCGAAAACGGCGCCCCCGTAACCGTAAGCTACAAATCAGATGTCGCAACAGAAGGGGAGGGGCAGCTGGTTCTGCGTTCCGGGGATATTACCGTTACATGCCCGTTGTCATGCCGCGCTGAGCCGGGGCTGCCGGCCGGCCCGGCATCAGACATCACTGAATCATCATTTACAGCCCGCTGGAGCTGCATCGACAATCCTGCAACAGAATATACCCTCGACGTAATGCACGACGGGACTTCGATTACAGGTTACCCCGTGAGTGTTCCGGCCGGGGATGAGGCAGCCTTGGTAGAAAACCTTCAACCCGAAACCACCTATACCTATACCGTGGCCTCGGCAACAATGACATCAAAGCCGGTAGAGGTGACCACCACCGCCCCCATTCCGTCGGTAGTTTTCCTTTATGACGGAGAATTGGAATTCACCTCCATACCCGGTGAACCGTCGGAAGTAGCCGAAATCCTTTTACATGCCGAAAACATACCGGGCAACATCACCATATCGGTTTCAGCACCCTTCCAGGTCAGCACCGACAAAACATCGTGGTCGACCAACGTAATCCTCCTCCCTGAAGAGGAGAGATTCTACATGCGCCTTTTAGGGCAGACCGAAGGAAAGTTCTCCACATCGGTCACCGCGACAGCCGAAGGATACGTTAACGACGACCTCGACGTTGACGGCACAATCATAGCCGACACACCCACTTTCCACGAAGACTTCGAACCCAAAGGGGGTGGTTCATACGACGAAAAAACATATGTTGGTTCGGCATGCACATGGTCGACCGATGCCTATTTCGGTTCCGGCTCCGATAACTTCCCACACGAAGGGAACCAGGCGGCACGCATGCACAACAAACGCCCCGGCCATCTTACCATGCTTGAGTCAAAACAGAGCGGTATAGGCACACTGTCGCTGTGGGCACGCCTGTGGCGCACGGAAAGCAAAACCGTAACCCTGAATGTATCATTATCATCCGACATGGGCGACACATGGGAAAGCATAGGCGCAATAACCATCGAGCCGATTGACAATGGCGCAGGCAACCGTTATATGGAATATACGCTACCTGTAAACCGTCCCGGAAGCCTTCGGATAAAGCTGGAACAGGATATCGCATCACGCACTATGATTGACGACATACGCCTGACCGACTACCGCACCACCTCGATTGAAAATGCCAACAGTGCCGAATATCACTCTTGGGATGCATTCTGCCGGAACGGACAGCTCGTCATGGAAAGCAACGGCACATCGGAAGACTTCGCCAACGTGTATGGCTACGACGGTACAGAGCATTTTGCCGGGCTCCTCCCCGAAGGGGAAACTACGCTCGACCTCGCTCCCGGACTTTACATCGTAGTGGTCAGGGACTTCTCACGCCGTGTCATAGTGAAGTAACGATAAATCGTAATTAATGACGAATGGCTCTGCGTCAACATGCGATGCAGAGCCATTTATATATCGGTATGACAATAACGAGAAATCATGTATCAGTGATCATTCCGACCTCTGAATCAAATCGCGCAGATACAATGGTGATTCAGGCCCGAGATTGAATATAAGGTCGAGCACCGAGAGGTTCGGTATAAATCCCTGCCGGTCGGCACGCACCTGGTAATAAGGAGATATGGCTGCCGGGGGGAGCATATCGGGCTTTTCGTAATCCAGGCCGTCACCCCCAATCCTTATCTCTGTATCAATCAGAAGGATGTCGCGTATCGCGGCATCAAGGGCAAGGTCAAGGGCTGCAATCGTAGGATAGGATTCCATCACCGACGGCGATAGGAACGGAAGAAACCTGTCGATATAGAATTCAAAGAACGGCGTCCTGCCATAGGCCGATTCCAAAGTCACACGATGCACATGCCACCACACCCCGTGACCACTTAATCGCACATCGCTCCAACGGGCGCGGGCAATGCCATGCGGCTTGGCAATCGGGACGGTAAGCGACACCGCCCCATGCGTATCGGCAATGTCGCAACGGTGCACCCTCTTTTCCCGTTTATCGAAAAGTGCGTCGGCACATATAACCGCATGCCCGTAAGCCGCCATACGGGCATAATAACCGATGTTGCCGAAATAACGCATCGGCAAACACACAGTCTCATCAGGATATATCACCAAACGCGACCCCACTTACAACTTATAACTTATGACTTATGACTTATAACTTACTACTTATCCGGATTGGCATCCTTGAAAATGCGGTTCCAACGGATATGGCCGTCAAACAACGGTTTATCCTTATCAAACGAAATCAGCACACGCCACGGGGTTCCCACGATATGGTCTTCAGGAACAAAGCCCCAGTAGCGCGAGTCGAGCGAGTTGTCGCGGTTGTCACCCATCATGAAATAATAATCCATCTTGAAAGTGTAGTAATCAACCGGTTTGCCGTCAATCCACATCTTCCCGTCATGCCATTCCGCAGTGGGGTTATCCTCATATACACGTATAGTCCTGCCATATATATCCCAGGCGGCACGGTTCATTTTCAGCGCGGAACCCTTGGCCGGAATCCATATGCCGTTCTCGCCGCCGTAGTCGGCACGCGTCCACTTGCCTGATATAACCGACGGGAACAGCGACACCATCGTCTCAGGCGAAGGCACCTGCTTAATGATATTTGCAATGCGGGGGCTGTCCTTCATTTTCTCCACCATCGCGACCGTCATAGGCGACACATAGATAGTCGGCACCGTACCGTCGGCATTGACCTTGAATCCAAGTTCAAGCAGCGATGCGGCATCCCCTGCACCCACCTCGACCGTATAACGGTCATCGACAGGGATTTCAAACGAATCAAACTCCTCAGGGGTCAATGACCCAGCCACACTTTGATAGAAATGGTTGAACTGCACATTTTCAGGGGCCGGGAATTTCTCACCGTCGATGAAAATCTCCCCGTCCACAATTTTCAGACGCTGGCCCGGAAGCCCCACACAGCGCTTCACATAGTTCTCACGCCGGTCGACCGGGCGGTAAACCACATCGCCGAACGTAACCTTGTCGTTGACAACGCGGTCACGCCCGTGCATGGCAATCAAAGAATAATAATCAGGGTTAGGCACCTTGCTCATGACCGTATCCCCTGCCGGGAAATTGAACACCACTATGTCGCCCGATTCCACATCGCGCATACCTTTCAGACGCTTGTAACCTACCGAAGGTTTGTCAAGATAGCTTTTCCCAAGGCCGAACGGCAGCTCATTGTGCACCAGCGGGAAATAAACCGGGGTCATGGGCACACGCGGCCCGTAAACAGCCTTGTTTACAAACAGGTAATCGCCGGTGTAAAGGGTTTTTTCGAGCGATGACGACGGAATCTGGTAATTCTGCCCCACAAAGGCAAAAAGGAAATAAACCAGAATCAAGGCATAGACAATCGCATCCACCCACGACATAACGCTCCTTACAGCCTTGTTTTTCGATTTCTTCCACCAGGTGAACGGTATATAGCCGGTGATGTATATGTCGAAAAGAAGCAAAGCCCCGGGCAGCAGCCACCAGTTCCCCATCCATGCCACCCAAAGCACGAACAAAATCAACACAATCGAGAAACGCACCCATCGGGTAGGGCGGTTATCCTTTAAACGGCGGCGGAAGTCGGCTGAAAAGCCTGGGGTGTTATTCTGGGTCATCACAGTGGAGTGCTATTGATTTGTGGTGAAGGCAATATGCCTTCGGTAATTATAATTTCTATAACTTGTTTAATTTTTAATCTGATTACAATTCAGGCATCAGACAATCCATTCCGAGCAGACCACGGGCTTCGGGATGCGCTGCAACCCATTCAGCCGCGATAACCGCACCTAGAGCAAACCCGTCGCGAGAGAACGCGCGGTGCTCTATGGTGATGGAATCGACAGGCGAAGTCCAGCTTATTATATGCGTTCCCGGAACCTCCCCCTCGCGCTCATGGGCTATGGGCAGCACATCCGGGGCGGTTTCACCCGTTTCAGGCTCTTCCCAGCGGGTGATTCGCCCATTGGCGGCTATTACCCCTTCGGCAAGGGTGATGGCTGTGCCCGACGGATGGTCGAGTTTATGGATATGGTGAATCTCCTTCATTGCCGGGGCATATTGGGGAAACCCGTTCATTATCCTGGCAAGATAGGAGTTGACACGCATGAACAGGTTGACACCGATGCTGAAGTTTGACGACCAAAACAAAGCAGCCCCCTTTTCGTCAATCATCGCCTTCACCAGGTCAAGATTCGCTAACCAGCCCGTGGTGCCGGAAACAACCGGAACCCCTGCACTGAAAGCCGACGCATAATTACCTACAGCCGATGCCGGGCACGTAAATTCTATCGCCACATCCGACGACCGGAACGCCTCGGAGGCAAAATCATCCTGGTTGCCGGCATCTATGCGGCATGTTATGTCATGGCCACGTTCTATGAGGAACCTCTCTATGGCATGCCCCATCTTCCCGTAGCCTATCAATGCTACCTTCATTTCGACGATTTTTTAAGTTCCTTCTTAACCACCCTCGGAATCTGGATGGTGGTAAAAATCAACAAGGCACCCCCGGCAAGGGTGAAAGCCCAGCTGTCGCGGGTAACATTCCCGTTATAGAACAGGAAAAATGCCGCCACACAGAAAAATACCGCGCTCCACGCCTCGATACGGAACAGGCGCTTGATGCGCGGATGCTCGCCTGTGTAAGGGCTGAGTAGCTTCCCGACCAGGAAACAGGCAGCACCACCGGCATAGACATATTTCCACCATGTCCCGGCAACCGCAGGGGAAACATTTACATTGAGAATCGGCAGAAGCGTGCCTACGGCTATAGCGATAAGGCCGACGGTGGCGAGCACCACGACCCATGCACGTTGCGGACGCCCCACCAACTGGCTGAGAGTATAGGTTCTATCGTTATCGTTCATGACTTTATGAGATTGTGAAGTCCAACCGGCGGCACCGGCCGGACCTGGTTATTATTCGATGATATATACATCCTCGTTCACACGCTGCATATGGTATTGCTCGCGGACGATACGTTCAAGGGTGGCGGGGTCGCTTGCAAGGCGTTCGTTCAGACGCACATAATGCACCAACGTGTCGTTATTCTCCTTTATTTCAGCCTGCAGGCGCTCGATTTCGGTTTGCAGGCGCGCACTCCTCGAGTAGGAGTTCTCGTTAAAGAACAACACGAAAAGAATGTAGCCCACGGCCACAACCAACGGGAATGTTATGTAACGCCTGCACCAACGCAGCGTAGCGGAAACAGATTCATTCATGACAATCCGGGTAAAGCGGTAAAAAAATAAGCCGCATAACCATGCAAAGGTAGGGATTTTTTAGGTAACTTTGCGAGTAAGTAAGCTGTCAAAATCATTTTTACGGCCCATAAGTTACAGCCATGACAAAGAAATATGATTTTTTAGTTATAGGTTCCGGCATCGCCGGCATGAGTTTCGCCCTCAAGGTCGCCTCAAAAGGGAAAGTGGCACTGATATGCAAAACAACCCTCGATGAAGCAAACACCGCCCTTGCACAGGGCGGGGTGGCGTCGGTCACCAATATGGAGGTCGACGATTTCGACAAACATATACACGACACGATGGTGGCAGGCGACTGGCTGTCAGACCTCGAAGCCGTGAAAAAGGTTGTGACAGGCGCTCCCGAACAAATACGGCAGCTTATCAGATGGGGCGTTGACTTCGACAAGAAGGATGACGGCTCCTTCGACCTCCACCGCGAGGGGGGGCATTCGGAATTCCGCATACTCCACCATGCCGACAACACCGGGTTTGAAATCCAGGAAAGTCTGATCGAAGCCGTAAGGAGCAACCCCGATATCGACATATTCGAAAACCACTTCGCAATAGAAATCATAACCCAGCACCACCTCGGCAAAGTGGTTACCCGCCGCACACCCGACATTACATGTTACGGGGCATATGTGCTGAATCCCGAAGGGGGGGTCGACACCTTCCTGGCAAAGGTCACGCTTATGGCAACCGGCGGGGCAGGGGCGGTGTATCTCACCACGACAAACCCGCTTGTCGCCACAGGCGACGGAATCGCCATGGTATATCGCGCAAAGGGAACAGTCAAGGATATGGAATTCATCCAGTTCCACCCCACGGCGCTGTTCCATCCCGGCGACCGCCCGTCGTTCCTCATCACAGAGGCCATGCGCGGTTACGGGGGCATATTGCGCAACCTGAGGGGCGAACGTTTCATGGAACGATACGACAGCCGCATGGAACTTGCCCCGCGCGACGTAGTTGCCCGTGCCATCGACTCTGAAATGAAACTCAACGGCGATGACCACGTATTCCTCGACGTAACCCATAAAGACCCTGAGGAAACAAAAAAACATTTCCCCAACATATATCAGAAATGCCTGTCGTTAGGCATCGACATAACAAAGGACTATATCCCTGTGGCACCGGCAGCCCATTACCTCTGTGGCGGCATAAAGGTCGACGGCAACGGGGAATCGTCAATCAAACACCTGTATGCAGTGGGCGAATGCTCATGCACGGGGTTGCACGGGGGTAACCGTCTGGCATCAAATTCGCTTATCGAGGCCGTAGTCTATGCCGACGCCGCAGCCATTCATGCCACCTCGGCAATCAACCATCTAAGTTTCCGCACAGATGTACCCGAATGGAACGACGAGGGTACACGCCATCCCGAAGAGATGGTGCTGATAACGCAGAGCATCCGCGAAGTCAACCAGATTATGGGAACCTATGTGGGTATAGTGCGGTCAGACCTGCGCCTCGACAGGGCATGGAACCGACTCGACATACTTTACGAAGAGACAGAACGGTTGTTCAAATGTTCCAAAGCCTCGCGCGAAATCTGCGAGCTGCGCAACATAATCAACGTCGGCTACCTGATTATGCGGCAGGCCAAGGAACGAAAGGAATCACGCGGGTTGCATTACACACTGGATTATCCGCCGAGGAAGTTATAAGTTATAAGTTGTAAGTTATAAGTTGTAAGT
>OFGF01002233.1_pt1 | contig 10527 bp, 10 predicted proteins | sample 1521711 | NCBI WGS metagenome assembly OFGF01 (sample SAMEA3504092, study PRJEB24116) | mouse gut metagenome | biome: mouse gut; feature: mouse-associated habitat; material: faeces | place: Denmark | collected 2011
GGGGGCTGCTGCCATAGCCGGGAGGAGATTGAGAAATTTTGGAAGGAAGACAAACAGCCAATCTTTTTCGTGACCATGATCAACCTGCGGGATAACCGCCGGCTGGACGAGGCCCTCTCGGAGATTTACCGCATTTTCCAAGGGGAGCAGTACCTGACCTATCTCACGTTTGACCACTGCGACCTGCTGCTTTTCTGCCGGGGCGGCGGCTTCAAAGCTTACGCCGATAAAATATTCCAACTGAATTATGGAACGGCTCTGGTGGAGGACTCCATTACGCTGTACAGCTTCGACCCCCGCGCCGAGGCCGCCGGCGGCGAAGAGTTCGGCGTATACCTCCGCTTCGGCATTCAGGATTACACCGCTGCCGACCGCTTTGCCCAGGACTATAAAAAGGAAGGGGCTCAAATCGGGCGTCTGCTGGGGCGCAACGACATGGGGCTTTTCAAAAAGGACGCGAACCTGCCCTGGCTGAAGGAGCTGATCCGCAAGACGCTGGAAGCCCCCAATCACTGGTATACCACCTTTGAGCTCTCCGTATTGATTAAAATTCCGGAGGAAGCCCCTCCTTCCTGGACCGCCGTGTCCCCAGACATCGGAGCGGAAAACAGCGAAACGAAAGACAGCGGCATTAAACGTATCATGGCCGACGCCCTGAACGACTTCCTGGAGGTCTATCAGACCAGTCCGGCGGGAATGCCGGAGGACCCGGTCTGGACGCACTGGCTGAGAAAGACCAGTTCCCTGGCGGTTTCCCTCTATGAAAACCGGCTGGCCATGGACTTTGGAACCTGCCTGGTGCCGCAGTTTTTGGACCTTTTTTCCTATGCGAAAAACCTGCTGCGCAGCGAAGTCCTGACCCCGGCGGACCGGGACAACGTGTGGGATATTTTTTCCGCTTTTTTCTCCAGCACCTCCATCCTGGTGGACAGCATCAATCACAGCAGCCGCCAGTTTGTGCAGGTTCCCTCCTTCGGCTCGGTTTCCTTTGAGATGCCCCCCAAACTCATGGCTTATTATACTGCCATGACCCATGAGCTGATCGAGGTTTTCCGGGATGACGGTTATACTTATGGGGTCGCCTTTTATCCGGAATTTGTGTACACACTGAAAGTCACCTCTTACGCGGACCAGGATATCTCCAAGGACGAGTGGCTCACCATCAGCGTCGGCGAGCAGTCCTTGTACACCTTGCAGCTAACCACGGAGACCCTGGGACACGAGATATCCCACTTTGTGGGGGGGCAGAACCGGCGCAGGGACGTGCGGGAAATCCGCGCCCTCCAGACCAGCCTGGCGGGCCTTGCCGGCCAGCTGCTGAAACGGCTTTGCAGGCGGCTGAGCGAATACTGCGGCCTGGAGAGGGAATTTCCCGCCGCGGCCGGGTGGAGCGAGCTGTATGACCTTGTGGAGGAACTGACGGAGGGGCTGCGCAGGACCTGCCTGCCTGTGTATGCGGAGAAGGAGCTGTACAGCCGCTATCTCCAAAATCATCTTGCAAATCTTCCCATTGACATTCTCGGCGTTCCGGGCCTGATCAATCTGCTGAAAGAGTGGCTGTGCGGATATTTGCTGGACGAGCAGGGAGAGCTCATGCCGCTTCTGGCGAAGCGTTTCGCGCAGGAAATCGGCGGTCCGGGGGCGGTTCCCCATGAAGCCTCCCGTCTGGTCTATCGTGCCAGGGCGAAGGACTGCGTCTACAGGCTGCTGATTGAGGAGCTGGAGGATATTGCCAATTGCAACCGGGATGTAGAAGTGGGAGAGGAATCGGCCATGTACGACAGCGCCGCGTCCAGCAGCTCTCCGGGCTGGGTGGTTTACATGTTCCGGGAGGCCTTTGCCGATTTGCAGATGATTTTGCTTTTCAACCTGAACTGGGAAGACTATCAGGCGCTGTTTTTGCAGGATGAGGGCCTGCTTTCAGCCGAGGACTGCCCGCCCAGGATGCTGGCGGTGGCCAGGGCTCTGGTGAGCGCGGGCAAATGGCAGGCGGACAGCGTGCAGACTGCCGGATATGCGAAAGCCGGAAACAGTTTCGCCGGTATTGGCGAAGCTGTGACGCTGAACTTGTGCCCCAATAGCTCCCGGGACGAGGCGGATGCCGGTTCCAAACGGCTGCAGGCCATGGACTTTGAGACGGATATCATTTTTTACCTTTCTGAGTATTTGAAAGTCTGCTGCCAGGAAATTGAGAAATCCCTGGGGCAGGCGGAGAAGGCCCCGCTGGTAAAAGAGCTGCGGACGGTGCACGATCTGCTGTCGCAAAAGCCGTCGGTATACGAGCTGGAAATGGGATTGATCCATTTTATTGACAACTACCGCTCTAGTTTAAGCACCTCCCCGCAGGCATAAACGCCATAACGCCCTGCCCAATCGGGACAAGTCCGCAGGACTTGCCGGATTGGGCAGGGCGGTTTTTATCGCGTCTTCGTTTTTGCGGACAGAAGCGGTTGGGTTACTTCTTTGCCGCTCGCAGCGTCATCACCGCTGCCTGGGCCCGGGTGCAGAACGCGCCGGGACTAGTTCCATCGGTGATGCCCCGGTCCCTGGCCTCCTGGAGCTCCGCCTCCAGCTTGGGGCCGGCAGACTGCTTGCCCATGACCTCCTGGAGACGCCTGCCCAGCTGAAGGACTTCCTCGTCCGTGAGTTTGCTGATGTCGAACATATCTTCCTCCTCAAACTTCGGGCGCATCGCGCCCACAATTTGGCGGTAAGGCCGGTTCTTCCGGCACACCTGTCCGCCGTTGCTCTGGCTTCCCGCCTCGCTGGTGTTGCCTTCAATGGCCACGACGCCGGAGGACGTCACGCTCTCTACGATGCCCGTGTGATCCGTAACCGCACCGCCGGGGAAGTCGTAAATCACCACGTCTCCGGCCTGGAAATCCGTGGTTACCCACTGGCCGGACTTCTTGGCGGCGTTCATCAATGCTCCGCAGGAGGCGGTTTTCATGGGCAGCGAAACATCCGCCTGGTGGAACACCCACTGTACAAACACCATGCACCAGGGATAAGCGGATCCGGAAATCTCCCGGCCATAAAACCAAGTGTTATATTTAACCTTGTTGGAGTTCGCTGGGTACTCCTTGGTTCCCAGCTCTCCCCGGGCAATCTCCAGCACTCTCTCAGCTGTCGCCATTGCCGCCGCCCTCCAGTGCGTCCTTCTGGCTCTGTGTCCCGAAGTAGAACGCGATCACCACGGTGTAGACGGTCATGAAGTCCCGAGAAATCGTCTGCGTCACCGCCATATAAGCAAACACGGCGGTAAGCGCCAGCGTCACCAGGGATTTCACGCTGAGAAGATTCCCCAGCCGCTTGATAAGGGTTTGATTCATGCGGTTTCCCTCCTTTTTATTTAAGTGCAGTTGTCTTCGGTCAAAAGTTTCTTCATCATCTTTACGTTTCCCGCGCCTCTTTCTCACGCTTTCACCGCCTCCTCCAAGTCTCCGATCCGGTGTTTGCACACCTGGATTTTCTCCTCTTGGACTTCCGCCCGCTTCTCCAGCTTGTATACCCGGTCGATGACCTGGTTGTGGACCTCCACCTTTTTCTCCAGCTGCTCCAGCCGGTACTGGGTCAATTTGCTGCTGACTAAAATACCCAGCACGGACCCCAGCCCGGACCCTGCCAGCCCGATGAGGGCCACCAGCACCGCCTCGCTCATATCCTATTCCCCCTTCCATGTTAAATGTGACAACGCCTGAAAACAGAGTCCCGGCGGCGGGAAGTTGCACAAGCCCGTCTCCGGTTTCCCTCAAGCTCCGTCTTGCTTTCCTGACCTATGTCAAGCCCGAGTGGTTCCGTCAGCGGAAGATCAAGGTCATGCAGAGGGAGCGGGGACAGTTATGGACTTCGGATCGCCCTATGACACCTTTCAGGCAATGACGAGAGCCGAGCTTGCAGAAACAAGTCCCAGGAGCTTCAAGAGTAACACCCGGGTCCCCAGGGCAGAAATACGATACGGGCAACCGCAGAGCTCCTGGGACAGCCCCGTGCTTGTCAGTCCCCCGGGACAGGCGCACGAGCCTCCCCAAAACGCGGCTTGACCGCCCAGGTCAAACCTGAGCGGCCAAGTCGAGGGCCAGCCAGAACCCATGCCATAAGACGATGATCTCATAGCTTTGGGTTCGACCAGCGATTTTAATGGTGGAGGTGGCGGGAGTTGAACCCGCGTCCGAAAGCACTTTAACGAGACGTTCTCCGGGCGCAGACGGTTATTGCGGAGGGCCTTATCCCTCCTGTTCCCCTTGAGGACGGCAAGCCGTCACGCCGTCCTCGCAGGTGAGCTTCTGATGTGTGGCACGGCCGAAGCACCCCGTACGCACATTTACCGCTAAACGACGCCCTTCCCGGCTCGCGGTCCTTCCGGGTCGGACGGCTGCCTTTAATTAGGCAGCAACAGCAACAGTGTTGTTGTTATTTGATTTATAATTTGCCCGTTTTATGGCGGTCAGGCGCCGCCGCCCGCTGGTCCCGCCTCCATACCCCCGTCGAAACCCTTACACCCCCGGAAGTGTTGCAAAGTCTGCTGTGCTCCGTTCCCCTGCTCCACTTTTTCAAGGGGGAGCAGGCTCCCCCTTGAGCAACCCCCACTCCCCGTGGGGGGGACGAGGGACGAAAGACAGGGGGATGGAAACGGGGGACTTGCGTGGGGTTGGTCCTTTGGGTGTTTGCAGGTGGACTCACTGCATTAGTATAGCATAGATTCGGATAGGCGTGTGTTACGGTTTTGTGACATTTGGAGCGAAGACCTCCCCCGGTCCCCGCTCCTTTTATTCTGCTCAGGTTTTTACAAATTTAACCAGGAGCTGGGCAGGGGTTACTTTGGCCAGGACGCGATAGAACTTGTATAAAAGCTTGGGGGTATAGATCGTCCGGCCCGCTTTTGCCGCCCGCAGGGCGCCGCCGGCCACCCGGACCTGGTCGCAGTAGGGCAGAAACTCGAAGGTGCTGGAACGGCCCGTGATGCCCGCCAGAGGCAAAAACTCCGTGTCCATGGGGCCGGGGCACACCGCCGTCACGCTCACCTTGCGGCGGCGCAGCTCCTCGTTCAATCCCACGGTGAAGGATGAGACATAGGCCTTGGTGGAGGAATAAACCGTCATCCGGGGATTGGGGCAGAAGGAGGCGATGGAGGAGACGTTCAGGATATGGCTCTCCTCCGGCATATAGGGCAGGACGATGTTGGTCACGGCGGTCAGGGCCCGGACATTCAGGTCCACCATCCGGGTCTGGGAAGCGGTGTCCATCTCCCCCACCCGGCCAAGAAACCCGCACCCGGCGCAGTTCACCAGCAGGGACACCTCCGGCTTCTCTTCCGCCAGGCGGTCCTTCAAGGACACGAAGCTCATGGGGTCGCAGAGATCCAGGGCCACACAGGCAGTATGGCGGCCCGGCAGGCTGATGGCCAGGCTCTCCAGCCGGTCCTCCCGGCGGGCGATGAGCCAATAGCACTCAATGTCAGGAAAGACGTCCTCAATTTGGCGGGCCAGCTCCCGGCCCAGGCCGGAGGACGCACCGGTGATAATGGCGGTTTTCATGGCTTCCTCCTTCTCGCGCGTTCGTTTGGGTTCAGCGGGTCTCGGGCTCCGGATAGTCCACGCCCTTGGTGTCCACCCGGATGGACTGGATGACCACGGGCTTTTTGGGCTTGTCGTCCATCATGCTCCGGGGGACCCGGGAGATGGCCACGGCGTCGTCCACGCCCCCGATGACCTGGCCGAAGGCGGCGTAGTCCCCGTCCAGATGCTCCGCCGGGGCCACCATGATGAAGAACTGGCTCCCCGCCGAGTCCGGAACCATGGTCCGGGCCATGGAGAGGACGCCGGCGGTGTGCTTCAAATCGTTCTGGGCGAAGCCGTTGGAGGCAAATTCTCCCTTGATTTCATAACCGGGGCCCCCCATGCCGTTGCCGTCGGGGCAGCCGCCCTGGATCATGAAGCCGGGGATCACCCGGTGGAAGGTCAGGCCGTCGTAAAAGCCCTTGTTGGCCAGGGAGATGAAATTGTTTACTGTGTTGGGGGCCTTGTGGGGATAAAGCTCGGCGGTCATTTTTTTGCCGTCCTCCATCAGAATGGTCGCAATGGGATAATTGGACATGTCGTTCGATTCCTTTCCTGTTCCTTATTTCGGCAGCGTGATGCCATGATCGGTCAAAAAGTTCATAAACCGGGAACCGCACTCATCCCGGGTACTGAATTTCGCCAGGGTTTTCCCCTGCTTATCATAGAGGATATAACACTCGTCAGAGCGGTCATAACGGAGGCCGTCAATGTCCTCCAGGCGGATCTCCCGGAGGGGGAGAAAGCCCTTGTCCAGCCAGATGTGCCCGGATTCCACGGACAGGCGGGGCGGAAACAGCTCCCCGCTTGCCACCGCCCAGACCCAAGGCCCGGTCAGCAGAACAAACACCAGTGCCAGCATGATTTTCAGGCCCGGAACGATATAGCGCTCGCCCAAAAGGGCGGCGATGGGGAATCCAATGGGAAACACCGCGATGGTCAGAACCATCCCCGCGCCAATCCAGGCGCCGATGGGCCGGGTCCGCCGAAGCTCCAGGGAGAAGTCCGGCGCATCCCATGAGGAATATTGGCTCAGGTCCGTATGAAGGACGGCCCCGCCCTTCTCCGGCCCATCCTCCAGCTCGGCGGCGTACTCGGAAACGGCCTCCCAGAGGGCTTCGCCCAAGGCGCCGGGCTTCTCCGGTTCCCGGGCCTCTCCCAGGACAAGGGGGCCTGTTGAGGGGACTTCCGTCAAGCGGCGGAAGGGAATGCCGTGGTTTTTGAGGTATTTGGCAAACAGTTCCCCGTTCCTGCCCGACATACGGAACACGGCCAGGGTCTCGTCCCGGCCGTTGTACAAGACGCAATGCCCAACGCCCGGCGCAATGATGACCCCGGCTATATCCTGCACCAGAAAAGTGCGTCCCCGCCGCAGCCGGGGCTCTGAACGGATGGTATGGCCCTGGACGCGGAGCATGGTGCCTTCCCCCTCGTTTACACAGAACGAGCCGGGCACCGGAGGCCCAAAATCCGAGATAATATGCCAATGGTGCGAGAGCTTTCCCCGCCCGTACCTGGCGGCAACGCGCCGGGGGTCCTTGTACCAAGACGAGTCCGCATAGCGGAGAAAGGAGTCCCGAAAAAAGGCCTGAGAGAGCAGAACAGCCAGGGCGCTGAGAAAGCACACGCCCAGCCAGCCAGCCGGAGAATCCGGCCGCGCCGCCAGCGGCAGGGCCGAAAAGGCGCAGCCCCAGGCGGTGCAATAGGCAAACCGCCTCTCCCGCAGTCCCCGGAAGCACCAATAGCCCAAGTACGCGGCGGGGCAGAGAAAAAGCGGACCCAGAACCATCAGGGAGGTCTCCAGCCGGAAAGCCCGCAGCGCGAAGCCCAGGGCAATCCACAGCCGCAGCGCCAGATACGTGCCCAGAGCCGCCCCGGCGGCGCCCCGGGCCGCCGCGAAAAATCTCCGCCCGTTCACAGCCTCACCGCGCCTTCATGGCCCGGTCCATCTCCCGCTTCGCGTCCCGCTGGGCGGCGGCGTCCCGCTTATCATAATTCTTTTTGCCCTTGCACAGGCCCACCTCCACCTTAACCCGGGCGTCTTTGAAGTAGACGGACAGGGGGACCAGGGTGAAGCCGTCCTGCTTCACCAGGGCGTGAAGCTTGCGGATCTCCCGCTTGTGCATCAGCAGGCGGCGGGGGCGGACGGGGTCCTTGTTGAAAATGTTCCCCTTTTCATAGGGGGAGATATGCAGCCCCAGGACAAAGAGCTCTCCGTCCTTGACGGAGCAGTAGGAGTCCTTTAGATTCAGCGTTCCGGCCCGGACGGATTTGACTTCCGTTCCGGCCAGCTCGATGCCCGCCTCGTATTTCTCCTGGACATAGTAGTCGTGGCGGGCCTTCCGGTTCTGGGCGGCGATTTTCACGCCTTTTTTTTCCATTGCGGTCACCTCCCGGGGAAATCCTTCCCAGTTTTGTTAGGGCTTAGTATACCATGGATTTCCCTGCCAGGCAAGGGGAGAATCGGCGGACGCCGCCGGGAAGCGGCATCTTATCCCATGTCCCGGTGGTCCAGGGCCGCCAGGCCGAAGCGTACCGCCCGGGTGACGGTCTCCCGCTCCGCCTCGTCCCCGGCGGCCTCCCACTTTGCCCGGAGCTCCCGGAGGAACAGGCCCCGGAGGGAGTCCTCCCCGGCCCGGGCCCAGACGTCCTCCGCCACCCGGGTGTGGTCCCGGACCTCCAGAGCGTAGAACCTCTCGGACAGGGCCGCCTCCAAGGCCTTGGCGTCCGCGCCGCCCTCTCCGGTTTCCCCGGTGAGGAGAATCCGGTAAAGATCCTCCGCCGTGTTTTCCGGCAGGACGGCCTCCGCAGCCTCCCGGGGGGAGCGGCCCGTTACGCGGGCCTCCAGAATTTCGTACCGCCGCCGGGCGAAGGGCACAAAGGTTAACAAAACCTTCCCGCCGTCAACCGTGCCCTCATAAAATCCCTTTTCCCCCAACTCGTCGAAGCCCCGGCCCTCCATGCAGCCGGGCCAGGCGCAGAGGGTGGCGCCGTATGGCCGGGGTTCTCCCCGCTTGTGGATGTGCCCCAGAGCCAGGTAGGCAAGGCCGCTGGCGGCGATTTCCTCCCCCCGCAGGGGGTTGTAGCGGGCCTCCGCTGGGTCCGTCTCGCCGTGGAGAACGCCCAGGTGGATGCGCCCGTCCTCCGGCGGGGCAAAGCCTGCCAGAAGGCTGGTTCCCTGTTCCGGAGAGGTGAAGGCCGCCCCGTGGACCGTAACGCCTAGGTCCGGCAGGTCTGCGGAGGTCATGGCGCCCTCCCGGAAGATATGGACGTTTTCCGGCCAGTCCACCGTAACCCAGGGGCTGCCCGGACCGTACCAGTCGTGGTTCCCCGGGGCGGCAAAAACCCGGGCCTTCATCCGCCCCAGAGCCTGGGCCAGGGCCTCGCCGGTCTCCCGGTAGGGGGCGGCACTGTCAAAGAGGTCCCCCGCCAGCAGTACCAGCTGGATGCCGTGGCTGTTCACATAGTCCGCTAGACGGAAAACCGTTTCCCGGCTCTCCCGCCGCCGTTCCGCCGCCCGCCCGGCGGGGAGAGCGGCAAACGCGCTGTCCAGATGGAAGTCCGCCGCGTGGATGAATTTCAGCATAATCGCCCCTCCAAACGGTTTAGTGTTCGGCCTGCCACGCCTTGCAGACGTCAACCCACTGCTGGAAATTGGAAGAATACCGCTCCAGCTCTTCGCAGGTCAGCTCAATGGCGCTGTTGTCGCTGCCCGCGGCGGGGAAGACCGTCTCAAACCGTCTCAGGGACACATCCAGATAGACCTTCACGTCCTCCGGCAGGGCGAAGGAGCACACACCCCCTACGTCGTGCCCGATGAGGGTGTGGGCCTCCTGGTGGGTGAGCATCTTGGCCTTGGCGTGAAACTGGGCCTTGTACTTGGCATTGTCAATTTTTGCGTCTCCGGCCACCACGATGACAATGGGTTTGTCTTCCACTTTGAAGCTGAGGCTCTTGGCAATGCGGGCGCCCTCCACCCCCACGACCGCCGCCGCCAGCTCCACCGTGGCGGAGGAGACCGCAAACTCCTGGATGCGGCCGTCTATGCCCAAGGGTTTGAAATACGCTCTTACTTTTTCAATAGACATGACTGTGTGCCCTCTCTTCTGTTGACGGAATTATCGGATATCAATACGCTCCACGGCGGTGCAAAGCCCCGCGGCGCTGTCCAGGGTAAAGATGGCCCCCTCCATTTTACAGGGGCCCTCCGGTTGTTTATACCGCCCCGGGAGTCCCCCCAGGAAGCCCTCCACCGACTGCCAGGGCTCGATGCCCAGCACGGATTCGATGGGGCCGGTCATCCCCAGATCCGTGATATAGCCCGTCCCCTTGGGATAGACCCGCTGGTCGGCGGTGGGAACGTGGGTGTGGGTGCCCCAGAGGGCGGAGACCCGCCCGTCCAAATGGTAGCCCAGGGCCAGCTTTTCGCTGGTGGCCTCGGCGTGGAAGTCCACCAGGGTGAAGTCCGCCTGCCCCTGTTCCAGCAGCCGATCCGCCAGGAGGAAGGGGTTGTCCGCCCCCCAGGCCAGGCCGCAGCGGCCGATGAGATTTACCACCCGGATGCGGATTTCGCCCAGGTCAAACACCTGGCAGCCGTGGCCCGGGGCCCGGCCGGAATAGTTGGCGGGCCGGAGAAGCCAGGGAACGTTCTCCAGGAAGCTTGCGATCTGGGCCTTGCCAAAGGCGTGGTTCCCCAGGGTCACCGCGTCGGCCCCGGCGTCCCGGATGCGCTCCGCCTGGTCCCGGGTGAGGCCCACGCCGGAGGCGTTTTCTCCGTTGACCACGGTGAAGAAGATATTCTTGAGCTTTTGCAGGGGCCGCAGGACCTTTTCCAGGTGGCGCAGTCCAGGCTCCCCCACTACGTCGCCTACGGCGAGAATGTGATACAGCATAGCCGTCCTCCAATCTAACAATACAGTATAGCAAAGTTTCCCTCCTTTGCAAAGAAAAAAACGCCCGGCCCGCCGGA
>OFGF01002235.1_pt1 | contig 10525 bp, 10 predicted proteins | sample 1521711 | NCBI WGS metagenome assembly OFGF01 (sample SAMEA3504092, study PRJEB24116) | mouse gut metagenome | biome: mouse gut; feature: mouse-associated habitat; material: faeces | place: Denmark | collected 2011
CATTTAGTAAATCTTCAAATATTTTCTTTAAAACACTTGCTTCAACTTGCATTTGATGATTATCCAAGATTTTATATGGTGATAATTTTCTTTTATCAACAGATAAAACAGGAACGTGGCACGTTCCTGTTATTTAAGGTAATCAATCAGCGATAACTGAAAAAACCTTCCTACTTATAATAATTTTTATTGGTGTAGTTTGAAACTAGAACAAAAAGCCAAAATTGAGCAGACTGTATAGACAATACTTGACGTACGTGCATTATATTCTAACAACAGTTTAGATAATTTGAATTTATATAATTGATATAAAAATATGTTGACACCAAATAAAATACCATATATAATAGAAACAAGGAGTGTTTGAGATGTCAAAATGGGATAAACTTTTAAAACGAATTTATTCGTTATCAAAAGATTTTCGTTTTGAAGAATTGCGTAAAGTATTAGAAAGTTATGGATATCAAATGAATGCTCCAAAAGGTGGTAGCAGTCATTATACATTTAGAAAAGCAGGTTGTCAGCCGATTACGATACCAAAGCATGAGCCAATTAAAAAAGTTTATGTAGAAATGGTAAAGAAAATTGTGGAAAGTGAGGAGAGAAATCATGAAAACACTAGATGATTATATGCAAATATCTTATCGTATGGAGATAGTAGAAGATAAACAAGAAGGTGGTTTTGTAGTTTCTTTTCCTGAACTTCCTGGATGTATTACTTGTGGTGAAACAATAGAATCTGCTATATCAAATGCAATGGATGCAAAAAAAGCATGGTTAGAGGCAGCATTAGAACAAGGTATTGAAATACAACAACCAGATAATTTAAAAGAATATTCAGGACAATTTAAACTACGTATTCCTCGCAGCCTGCATAAATCCCTTGCAGAACATTCTAAAAAAGAGGGAATTAGCATGAATCAATATTGTGTATATTTGCTTTCTCGCAATGATGCTATGCATATGAAATAAATGATTGTATTTAATTTTTAAGTAATAAGGGAGATTAATAATAAAAAGGAGAGTTGATTTTAGTGGTGCCAAAATGGTGCCAAGAAATATTGTAAATGAAAATATACTATGCAAAAACGGCAATTTTTGATTGTTTTTGATAATAGAAAACATAGAAAATATTATAAAAAACGTTATTCGGATATCGTGAAGGTGGTAGAACAGTAGGTGCTGGTTCTGTTACAGAAGTAATTGAGTAGTCAATAGATAATTTGTGTAAAAACGGAAAAACCCTTGAAAGTTTAGGCTTTCAGGGTTTTTATTTTTTTGTGATTTTTAAATTTTTTAACCTTAATAAACTCTAAATAAAAACAAATTAATCTTGACCTTTATTTTATAATATTGTATAATAAAAATATTAGTATTTATAGAGGTAAAATTATGAATAATAAGTATTCTTTTGATATTGTCTACAAAGTTGGCAATAAAAAATATTCTTGCACAAGTACAGAGTGTGACCATTTTTCTTTGGTTTTATCTGAAAAAGACAATGTGTTATCACTTTCTATACTACCAAAAGGTGCAGTTTCTTTTGAAAAGTTTAATATTATCACTCCTTACGCATTTAATAATAACAATAAGATTTTTGTTAATGGATATCAAAGTTGGACAGATAGTATGGAATATGAGCCATCTTGGAAAATGACTGAACTTTCTCGTTCAATGGAATTTTATATAAAACATTCGTTTGGTAAAAGCATGGGACTTGCAAAATCTGGCGATAGTACTTTTTGGAGTTTTCCTAGAAAATCTGGTGTATTTTATGGCTGGTCTTATGGTTATGTGCGTACTGAAAACAATATAGATATTTTTGGTAGCCTTACCGAAAAATATGGTTATACAGTAGTAACTTTTGACTGCAACACAAATAATATCATAATTTCAAAAGAGTTAGAAGGTGTTACTTATACAAAAGAAAGCAAACTTTTAGAATTTGCTTTTGTTAGCGGAGAATATGACACTGCTTTTGACGAATACTTTAAGTTAATTGGTATCCCTTGCAGAGAAACTAAAAGACGTTGTGGCTACACTACATGGTACAACTACTATGGCAATATTACAGAAGCAATAGTAAACAACGATTTGGGTAGTATTGTAAATCAAGATACTAAATTTGACTGTTTTCAAATTGATGATGGTTACCAACAAGCAATTGGTGACTGGCTAATTACTGACAAAAAGAAATTCCCTAACGGAATGAAAGTTATTGCAGATAATATACATAAAAGCGGTATGATAGCAGGACTTTGGCTTGCACCTTTTGCTGGTGTACCACACTCTGAATTATTTAAAAATCATCCAGACTGGTTTATAAAAGACAAAAAAGGTAGACCTTATAAAACTGGGCATAACTGGGGAGGTTTTTATTCTCTTGATATTTACAATGAAGGCGCTAGAGAATATATAAAACACTGCTTTGATGTTGTACTAAACGAATGGGGATATGATTTAGTTAAACTAGACTTTTTGTATGGTGCATGCGTTTTACCTATGCACAACAAAAGCCGTGGCGAGATTATGACAGATGCAATGGATTTTATCCGTGAATGTGTAGGCGATAAAATGATATTAGGTTGCGGTGTCCCTATGTTCCCTGCTTTTGGCAAAGTTGACTATTGCAGAATTGGTGCAGATATTACTGAGAATTGGGTAAATAAAAATACTATACGCGAAGACTGCTCTAACCCTCACGCAACTTCAAACTCAATTTTTAGACGTCACTTAGATGGCAGAGCATGGATGAATGACCCTGACGTATTTTTCTTACGTGAAGAAAATATGAAAATGACATTTGACCAAAGATTATTGATAGCAAAAATAAACTCTATTTTTGGTAGTCTACTATTTATATCTGACGATATTAAAAATTATAATAACAAACAAAAGCAAGCACTTATTGATACTTTTGCAAACAAAGATATAAATGTTAAAAAAGCAGAGTTTAGTAAAAAAGATATTATAAAAGTAGATTATATTGAAGATGGACAAGAAAAATCTTTTTCATTTAATATAAGAAACGGCGAACAATACTAACAATTAAAAATCTAACTTTCAGATGCAATTTTGTATTTGAAGGTATTTTTATGCAATTTTATTAATTAATGAAAAAATAATTATATATTTTTAATATTATCATAATAAAAATTGCTTAAAAATTAAAGAACCGCTCAAAAATCGCGGGTAATTAATATTTTGTACAAAAATTATACTAAAATAAATTTTCTTTTTTCTTGGGAGGAATTATGAAAGAAAAAATTCAAAATGGAATGCTCTTTTTAAGGCGTTACTGGTCAAGACCTCAAAAAGGACAATTTGTCGCATACAAGGAAATTGCCGGTTTTAGTGTTGGTGGAATGGGTGTAAAATCTTTTGCCTCATTGGTATCATTTATGAACTTGGCTGCAACCTGTTTATTTACAGCAGTCGTTTATGGATTATCGCCTAATGAGATTATGATACTATTCCTTATCACCAATGTAGGTGTCGGTGTGCTTAAAACTCCTATTATCAGTTGGCTACAGGATAGAACAAACACCCCTATCGGAAAGTTTAGGCCATACTTGATTTGGGCAGGCATACCTTGCGTGCTTGCAGTTATTGGACTAACTTGGCTTGTTCCTATTCCGGGTTGGATATTGCCTGCAGGTCAACCTAACAAAGCATTAACCATGACTATGCTTTGTATATTCTTAAACATTCTTATTATTGCGCAACAATTATTAAATAATGCTTATATGGGTATTTCGCAAACAATAAGTCCACTATCATCTGAGCGAACAAAAATAATGGGCTTTTCTGAATTTCTTGGTAATCTTGGACCAAGTATAATTCAAGCCGCACTGCCAATTTGTGGTTTGTGCTTTGCCACTAAAGAAAATGCAATGACTAACGTATGGACTTATCGTGTATTTATGCCTATATTTGCAATAATCGGTTTTGGTTTAGGCTTGATAGTTTTATATACATCAAAAGAGCGTACAACTAATACCGACTCTATGGAAAATATTAAGACTAAAGAGACCAAAGAAAACAAACTTAGTTTCTTTACAAGTTTAAAACTTCTTAGTAAAAATAAAGAGTTCTGGCTTGTAACAATAAGCAAATTTTTTGATGGATTTAAAGGATGGCTTACATTGCTATTACCTTGGATTTGTGCCTTTCAATTGCGAGACACTGCTATTCAAGGTGTTGTTCAAACAATTGTAAGTTTTGGGTTTACTCCAGGAATTATTCTTGCTCCACTTTTAATAAAATGGCTAGGCAGTCGTGGTTCAGGTGTAATATTCCACGCACTAAATGCTGCCGCTGCTCTTTTAATGCTATTTACATATAAAAGCGGTGTTGTTGTGATGCTTATATGTTTGTTCCTATACAACTTTGCATTAGGTCCACAATACATTATTCAAAACACTATTATGTCCGATGGTTTTGACTTTCAACAAGATAGGGACAACGTCCGCCTAGAAGGATTTGCTCAAAACTTCCAATTAATGATTTCTACTTTAGGTACTGTTGCCTCTACTCTAGCATTTACTATAATATGTAATAAATATAATGTAGGCACAGTCACTAATGCTAACGCAGATTACAGTATGCTTATTGACCCAGCAATTAGAAATCCTTTTTATGGTGATTTAATATTACTTGTTGTAATTGCAAGTTTACTTGCTGCAATTCCTTTTATATTTGTTACATTAAACAGAAACAAAATGACCATTATAAGAGAAAATTTGGATAGAAAAAAAGTTATTGCTGACAATCATCTAGAAAATGCTACTCCTGAACAAATTGAAGAAGCATACAACAACTTCCTTGCTGCAAAAGAGGCTGAAAGACAAGCAGAAATTGCTTTGGCAGAAAAAGAAAAAGCCAAAATTGCAGAAAATCAAAACGAAGAAACTCTTGCAAGCATAGTTGCAGAACAAAAGGCTTTGAGTGCAAGAAAAAAAGTTTTTGTTGCAGAATGGAAAGTAAAAGCAACTGCAGAACATGAAGAAATTGTTGCTGCAGCAAATAAAAAATTAGTGCTTGCCTGGGATCCAGATTTTACGAAAGTTACGCCGGCAGAGCGCGCGGAACTGGAAGAAGCAAAAAAAGAAATTGAAAATGCAAAATCTACTTACACTCAAAAAATTAATGATTATAAAAAATTATTATCTGACAAAGAACTTGTTGATAAATATAAAACTGATGCTATTCAAATAAAAATTGACTGCGACGAAAAAATTAAAAATTACAGGTCCGAAAAAGAAAATAAACTTATTGCAGAAACTGCTCGTTTTGAAGAAGATAAAGTAAAAATTGCTAGTTTAAAAGCAGAACTTGTGACTATTAAGACTGAACATAAAGTTAAACTTAATGATTATAAAGATAATTATAACAAAACAACTAAACCAGAACTAGATAGTTTAAATAACAAACTTAAAGTCACAACTGACAAGACTGCAAAAGAAGAATTAATTAAAGAGATAAAAAATACTAAAAAAGCAGCAAAAGTTGAAAAACGTGATATTATTAAAGAATATAAAACTAAAAAATATGAAATTATTAACAATATCGACCGTCTGTCTTTTGCTCATTCTTCTGCAATTAGTCAAATATCAGTTGAGTTTAATAAGCAAATGGATGCTATAGAAAAAGAAAAACGCAATGCTAATAAACTAAAAGCAATGAAAAAAGAGATAATCCAAAACAAAAAAACTGTTATTGCTGAGGCTAAACACAAATCACAAAGTATTAAACTATGGCTAAATGTTTTGGCTAATGAGGCTTTTGCAAAACTTATTACAGAAGAAACTTTAAATTCTGTTACTACCGAATAATTATAATTAGAGTTGCATATTGTGAATTGGCTATATCTCTAGTACTTCACTACTGCAACTCTTTTAATTTGGTATAAAAATATGAAAAATCCGCACGAAAATCGACCTAAAAAATAAAAAATACCTGTTTTTTAACAGGTATTTTTTTAATTTGTTCCAAATATTCTATCCCCAGCATCTCCTAAACCTGGCAATATATAACCTTTGCTATTTAACTCTCTATCTACTTTTGCAATATATACCTCTACGTCAGGATGTTCCTTTGCTATTTTTTCTACACCCTCTGGCACTGCTAAAATATTAAGCATTTTTATGTTTTTTACTCCTCTATTTTTTAGTGCAGTAATTGCTGCACAAGCAGAGCCACCTGTTGCAAGCATAGGGTCTAGTAAAATTACCATTTTATCTTGTATACCTTCTGGTAACTTACACATATACTCAACAGGCTCTAGTGTTTCTTCATTTCTCGCAATACCAATATGCCCAACTTTTACAGATGGTAACATTGCAGTTACACCATTAACCATACCTAACCCTGCCCTTAAAATAGGAACAATAACAATGCTATTTTCTACAATTACTGTTTGCGCTACTTCTTCCAGCGGAGTTTTAACTATTATCTTTTTTATTGGGGCATCTTTTAATACTTCCAAAGTCATAAGCATTGCTATTTCTTCAATAACTTCTCTAAATTGCTTTGTTTTAGTATTTTCGTCTCTTAATATTGCTATCTTGTGTTCTATTAAAATATGATTTAGCAAATGTATATTTTTCATTACTATTCCTTTAAATTACTTTTTTATTACATTGATATTTATTTTTGCTGTTACATTTGCATATACTTTAACTTCAACATTAAATACACCATAAGATTTAATTGGTTCTTTAATATTAACTTTTTTCTTATCAATATCATATCCGCTTTTTAGCAAAGCCTCACTTATTTCTTTTGCAGTAACAGAGCCAAACATTTTGCCATTTTCACCACATGCTATTTCAACTACAATAGTGTTACCATTAAGTCTTTCTGCTAGTTTAATTGCCTCTTGTTTTTCTAACTCTAATCTTCTTTGCTCACTTGCCTTTTTTTGATTTGTCTCATTAATAATTTGATTAGTTGCTTGTACAGCCATCTTCTTTTTAATCAAAAAATTCTTAGCATATCCGTCATTAACTTCAATGATATCGCCTTTTTTACCATGTGACTTTACATCTTGCAATAATAAAATTTTCATATATTTCTCCTTTTATCTGAACCCGCCAGATATCTCAATAACTTGTCCTGTTATAAATTTCGATTTTTCTGAAGCAAGATACACCACCATATCCGCTACCTCGTCAGTCTTACCTATTCTGCCTAAAGGTGTTTTATCTATCAACTCGTCAATAGTTGTTTGAGAATGTACTTTATTCATATCCGTATTTATAACACCACAAGCAATACAATTTACTCTAATATTAGCACTTCCTACCTCTTGAGATAATGCTTTGGTAAGACCAATAATCCCTGCTTTAGATGCAGAATAAGCGACTTCCATACTTGCACCATACACACCCCAGACACTAGATATGTTTATTATACTGCCACCTTTATTTAGCATATACGGCAAACAATATTTGCAAGTATAAAATACACTATCAAGATTAGTTGACATTACATTTTTCCACTCTTTAACTTGCATATCCATCAAAAGATTATAATTTGCAATGCCTGCGTTATTTACTACAATATCTATTTGTCCAAAAACTTTTATAACTTCTTCTATAAAATTTTTAACATTTTCGCTATCTCTAACGTCACATTTTATACCAATACAATTCAAACTACTATTACTATTTAAGTTGCTGCATAATTCCATTGCTTGCTCTTCACTTGTGTTATAGCAAAAAGCAACTTTGTAACCATCTTCAACTAATTTTTCTACAATTTTTCTGCCAATGCCTTTTGCACCACCAGTAACAACAGCAACCATTAACGCACCTTTTTATAGTAATTATTTTAGATATTATACCATATAAATAATATTTTAGTCAATATCAATTTTTAAAAAACTGACTCTTTTATTTATACTTTTTATTAATTTTTAATGCTTTTTTGACAATAAAAAACCCCGCTGTGCGGGGTTTTTGTTTTTTTGTATTACTTACTTAACAATTGCATTGAACAACAATGTTACTGGATTATATTGAACTATATATTTTGTAATAGTGCTTCCGTTAACCATATTTGTAATTTCTGCAATATTTAAAACTTCTGCAATAGGAACAAGAATTGCAAGGATAATACATACCCACAATGCTCCTTTAATTAAGTTCAACAAACCACCAAATAATCTGTCCAAAGCAGATTTACGATGTGCTCTTCTTGCTCTTTTAATAATAATATTTATGATGCAAGTAATTAATTTTACAACAATAAAGATACAAATTGCAGCAATAAATAGTTTTACATAATTCATAATATCAATTGCTAATTGTGCATCAATAAATTTTTGTAATAGTTCCAAAATAGTTGGTTCTAAACCTGTTTTAGAAACAATTAAATCTCCTAGATACTTACCACCAAAATAAACTAAAAGTATAATAACACCCCAACTGATAATAGCAGTTAGAGGTTTTGCAAACCCTTTAAAGAATCCCCACAAGAAGTATAATACAAGAATAGCAGCAATAGCCAAGTCGAAAACTAAATTATTCCATGCTATGGCTGTAAATAATGAACTAAACATAATATCTCCTTTTTTCTTGCTTTAGTGATTTTATTACATTTACTATTCTACACTATTTTTTTTATAAATGCAATATATTTTATGCTTTTTTATTAAAAAATTTTAATTATAATGAATTTATTCCCAATTTTTAGCAATAATTAACATACAAACATATATTTTATTAATATTGATTTTCGAGGTGTTTTATGGTAATTTGTTGTATTGGCACACCAAAAGTTATAGGTGATAGTCTTGCTCCTAAAGTAGGAGATGCCCTACTTAAACACAACATAAATGCTTTTATTTATGGCACTAGTAGTAACCCCATAACTGCTTTAAACTATATGACTTATTATAATCATATTAAAAATTGTCATAAAGACGATTTTGTTATTGCTGTTGACTGTGCTTTAGGTAACAAGCCAGAAATTGGCTCAATAAAACTAACTAAGCATGGTATTATGCCTGGCAAAGCAATAGGTAAAGAGTTGCAAACTATTGGCAATATTGGCATTTTAGGTCAAGTGGGAGATATTAAAAAGCCTCCATTTGAAGAGTTAAAAAACGCAAACGATAATGTAGTAAATTCACTTGTAGAAAAAATTGTTACAATAATTATTACTTTGCAAGATGCTTTATATTTAAACAAAAAAAGTGCAATTTAATAAAATGTACCGATTTTTGTATGGTTTTTTGATAAAATTATAAAAATATGCTTTATTAAAAGCATATTTTTTATTCTATTTCTCCATTTTTCACTTTTATTATATTATCGTACTTCCAAAAATATTCTGCACAAGTAAGTAATGTTTGCATACCTTTTATATTCTCTAATAATTTTGTTTGTCTTCTGCTATCAAGTTCACTAAGCACATCATCTAAAATTAAAATTGGCTTTTCACCTGTTTCCAATTCAAACAATTTTACCTCTGCTAGTTTAAGAGATAGTGCGGTTGTTCTTTTTTGACCTTGAGAGCCATACTTTCTTACTTCTACTCCATTTATTGTTATGCTTATATCATCTCTGTGACAACCGACTGTTGTATATTTTAAATTAATATCTTTTTCTATAGAAGAATTTAATAGTTTTAAAAACTCCTCTTTCATACTTTCTTTATAACTCAAATCTATTTTACTTTCATAACTGATATTTAAAAATTCCTCACCACATGTTAAATCTTTATGAATACCCTCTATTATGCTTTGCATTTTCTCACAAAAATTATATCTTTCAATAATAATTTCAGTTCCTATTTCTGCAAGTTGCATATTCCATATAGGTAATGTTTCTTTTAAAATATTGTAATTACTTTCTGTTTTTAATAATTTATTTCGTTGTGCTAAAACTTTGTTATATCTAACAAGAGATGAATAGTAACTCTTTTTTTGTTGAGACAAACTTATGTTTAAAAAATTTCGTCTAAGCACTGGGGATTCTTTTATGATATCAAGTTCATCTGGACTAAAATAAACAACATTTAATAAACCTATTAATTCATTAATTTTTCTTACTGGAATTTTGTCTATTGCTATCCTTTTTTTTCCTAATTTATCAATATGAATTTCTATAATATGAGTTCTGTATTTTTTGGATATTTTAAGTTTTATATACGAAAAATCCTCTCCCCATTTAATGAGTTCCTTATCCTGAAAAGTACGTGGAGATTTGCCAAGTCCGCTATAATAAATACTTTCCACCATATTAGTTTTACCACTGGCATTATTGCCTATAATAACATTCAAGCCATCACTAAAAGCAATGTCTTGTTTATTATAATTTCTAAAATTTACCAATTGCAATTTTTCTATTTTCATAATTTTATTTTAGCATATTTTTTTTTATTAATCAACTTTAGTACATATTAATCTTTTTTATATTATTTTTTATTTATTATATAAAAAGCCTTGAAAATATTAAAAAAAAATAGTATAATATTTGTATGAATACTAATATTACTGAAATACAGGAAGTTTGGAAAA
>OFGF01002239.1_pt1 | contig 10514 bp, 5 predicted proteins | sample 1521711 | NCBI WGS metagenome assembly OFGF01 (sample SAMEA3504092, study PRJEB24116) | mouse gut metagenome | biome: mouse gut; feature: mouse-associated habitat; material: faeces | place: Denmark | collected 2011
AAGAAATGATCACTCCTTGGAGCACCAATGCCGTGGAGATCACCCAGAACATGGGTCTTGAAGGCATCACACGCATCGAGGAATTCATGCTGACAAGAGACGAAGAGCCAGCATTCGACAAGATGCTGCAACGTCTCTACGATGGTCTGAACAGCAAAGTGTTCACCACATCGCTCCAACCGGAACCGATAGTCTACATAGACGATATTTCCGAATACAACCGTAGCGAAGGTCTTGCCCTCAGTCCAGAGGAAGAGCAATATCTGCGCGATCTGTCGGCCAAACTCGGCCGTCCGCTGACCGACAGCGAGGTGTTCGGATTCTCTCAGGTCAACTCAGAACACTGCCGCCACAAAATATTCAACGGCACATTCATCATAGACGGTGAGGAAAAGCCGATGTCGCTGTTCAAGATGATCAAAAAGACATCGCAGGAGAACCCCAACGGTCTCGTGTCCGCATATAAAGATAATGTGGCCTTCGTCAAAGGTCCCCGTGTGGAACAGTTCTATCCCACCAACCCTGACCGTCCCGACATGTTCGACGTCAAAGAGATCGACACCGTGATCTCCCTGAAGGCCGAGACCCACAACTTCCCGACGACCGTAGAGCCTTTCAACGGAGCAGCTACCGGCACCGGCGGCGAGATCCGTGACCGTCTGGGCGGCGGACGCGCCAGCCTCCCGATTGCCGGAACGGCAGTCTACATGACCTCATATCCGCGCATGTCGTCGGAACACCGCTGGGAAATGATGTGCAATCCCCGAGTATGGCTCTACCAGACTCCCTGCGATATCCTCATCAAAGCCTCCAACGGCGCATCGGAATTCGGCAACAAGTTCGGACAGCCACTGATCTGCGGATCGTTGCTGACATTCGAGCATGACGAAAACGGCCGACTCTATGCCTATGATAAGGTGATCATGCTTGCCGGTGGCGTAGGTTTCGCAGCTAAGAAAGATGCGATCAAAGGAACTCCGAAGCCAGGCGAGAAAGTCGTAGTGATGGGTGGTGACAACTACCGTATCGGCATGGGCGGAGGTGCGGTATCATCCGTAGAAACCGGCCAATATGACAACTCCATCGAGCTTAATGCCGTTCAGCGTGCTAATCCAGAAATGCAGAAACGCGTTTCTAACGTGATCCGCGCACTGGCAGAAAGCGATGACAACCCCATCGTTTCTATCCATGACCATGGAGCCGGCGGACATTTGAACGCACTATCGGAACTGGTTGAAGAAACCGGTGGCCATATAGACCTTGATGCGCTTCCCGTTGGCGACGCCACACTCTCGGAAAAAGAGATTGTAGGCAACGAGAGTCAGGAACGCATGGGTATGGTTCTTGAACAGAAAGACATTGAGTATGTTGAACGGATCGCACGCCGCGAAAGAGCACCGATGTATGTTGTCGGCGAGACCACCGGCGATGACCGCTTCGTGTTCTCACGCAAGGATGGAGTCAAGCCCATTGATCTTGCCATGGCAGATATGTTCGGTAACTCACCGAAGACCGTGATGACCGACAATACCGTCAATGTGACATACAAAGATCCGGAATACAACGAAAACGATCTTGAGACCTATCTGCGCGATGTTCTCTCGCTTGAAGCCGTAGCCTGCAAAGACTGGCTGACCAACAAGGTTGACCGTTCGGTGACGGGCAAAATAGCACGTCAGCAGTGTCAGGGAGAGATTCAGTTGCCGTTGAGCGACTGCGGAGTCGTGGCACTTGACTACCGTGGCCATAAAGGAATCGCAACATCTATCGGCCACGCGCCACAAGTGGCACTGATTGACTCTGCACGCGGATCTGTACTTGCAATAGCCGAAGCATTGACAAACATTGTCGGCGCACCGATCAAGAACGACATAAAAGGATTGTCGCTAAGCGCCAACTGGATGTGGCCTTGCAAGAATCCGGGAGAGGATGCCGCGCTCTACCGCGCCGTGGAGGCATGCAGCGATTTCGCCTGCGCACTCGGCATCAATATCCCCACGGGCAAGGATTCACTTTCAATGACCCAGAAATATGGGGCAGACAAAGTTTATGCCCCCGGCACCGTTATTATCTCTGCCGCAGGAGAGGTGACAGATGTGCGCCGCACACTGACCCCTGTTTTCCAGCCCGGCAACTCACGTCTGTATTATATTGACTTCTCGGGCGATGAACTTCGTCTCGGCGGATCGGCATTCGCCCAGACCTTCGGCCGTATCGGCTCGGAAGCACCCACCGTCAAGGATCCGGCTAAATTCGCGGCAGCCTTCAATACCGTTCAGCGACTGGTGAAACGTGGCTCCATCATGTCGGGGCATGACGTTTCGGCAGGAGGTCTTGTCACCACACTGCTTGAAATGACGTTCGCCAACACCTCCGGTGGAGTGCATCTGACCACGGACGCATTCGTAGCCGATGGTCAGACCGATCTGATCAAGATCCTCTTTGCCGAGAACCCGGCAATGGTGCTTCAGATCGCAGAAGGCAAATGCGAAGCAGCGGAACGCTTGTTCACAGAAGCCGGTGTAGGATTCAAGCAGATCGGAACAACCGACAAGGAACGGACATTGATGATAGAACATCAGGGTACTACCCGCATGATCGGCATCGACTTCATGCGCGATGTATGGTTTGCCCCGTCCTACCTGCTCGACAGCGTACAGAGCGGCGAAAAATGCGCCACACTCCGCTTTGAGAACTATAAGAAACAGCCACTGCGCTACCGCATCCCATCCGCATTCGACGGGAAACTGGCATCACGCTCACTGGCCGGAGGACGCCATGAGGCATCAGGCATACGCGCCGCGATTATCCGCGAGAAGGGTGTCAACGGCGACCGTGAGATGGCCTACTCTCTCTATCTCGCAGGGTTCGATGTGAAAGACGTCCACATGACCGACCTTATGAGCGGCCGCGAGACACTAGAGGATGTCAACATGATCGTATTCTGCGGCGGTTTCTCCAACAGCGACGTGCTCGGTTCTGCAAAAGGATGGGCAAGCGGTTTCCGTTGGAACGATACGGCAAAGGAAACACTCCGCAAATTCTACCGCCGCACCGACACCCTCAGCCTCGGCATATGCAACGGGTGCCAGCTCATGGTGGAACTCGGGCTGCTGAATGAAGGTGGAATCGACGCGGAAGTGCCTGCTGCGAAACGCGTGCGCATGGAACATAACATCTCACACAAGTTCGAATCGCAGTTCCTCGGCCTCACCATTCCAGCCAACAACAGCGTGATGCTCGGCTCCATGGCCGGAATGAAACTCGGCATCTGGGTGGCTCACGGCGAAGGACGCTTCATGCTTCCCGGCAGCCTCAAGGACTATAATGTCGCGGCTAAATACAACTATGCCGCCTATCCCGCCAACCCCAACGGGTCGCGCGGCGCGGTGGCAGCCCTTGCTTCGGCCGACGGCCGCCACCTTGCAATGATGCCTCACCTAGAGCGTGCCATCTTCCCCTGGCAGTGCGGTTTCTATCCCGCAAACCGCCGCAAGGACGAGGTAACTCCCTGGATCGACGCCTTCATCAACGCCCGCCGTTGGATCGAGGCCAGGAAATAACCCGGCTCCATATACTTGATACATCTAACAAAGTGACAGATATGAAGCAATTCCGTATCTGTCACTTCGTTTATATTATGTATAACCGTCATATCTCAGTCTCCACCTATCCAAAGGAACCCTGACAATTACAAGAATCCAGAATGAAACGAATCGACAAAGCAACCGAACGGAAACTATACTGGCTGTTCATCCCGATGGGGATGGTGGTAGTGTGGATAATTACTTATCTATGGTTCGATATCAACCTGCTTGAACGATGTTTCGGGGTTCACATAGATGTCCTTAAATGGTACAACCCTGCGCTCATAGGTGCTGTCATGATAGTTTTTGCAGGCTATTCCATAGCCGCTATAAGGCAGAAATGCTGGGGAGAACTGGCGATAGGCTTAGTAATATTTATTGTCCTGCTGCTGAATATGAGCAATATCTTCGTTGACATGTTACACCCGTAAAAATAGGCTGAAAGTGCGTCTCACAGTTGCGTGGGACAAGGCAAAATCGTAATTTTGCATGCTGTTATGAAATGTGGTTTTGACAACGAGAAATATCTCAAAATTCAGTCCGAACATATCAAAGAGCGCATAGCGCAGTTCGGCAACAAACTTTATCTAGAGCTGGGAGGAAAACTTTTCGACGACTATCACGCAAGCCGCGTCCTCCCCGGTTTCCAACCCGACAGCAAATTGCGCATGCTCAGCCAGTTGAGCGACCATGCTGAAATCGTAATCGTAATCAGCGCCCTCGACATCGAAAAAAACAAGGTGCGCAACGATTTGGGAATAACTTACGATATGGACGTGCTGCGCCTGCGCACCGAATTCCAAAACCGTGGTTTCCTTGTCGGCTCGGTTGTAATCACCCATTATAACGGGCAGAGCAGTGCCGACGCATTCCGTCAACGGCTTGAACGCCTGGGCATCACCACCTACTGCCACTACACCATCGAAGGATACCCCACAAACGTGGCACTCATCGACTCCGAAGAAGGGTTTGGCCGCAATGATTATGTGGTGACAACGCGCCCGCTGGTAATAGTCACCGCCCCTGGCCCGGGCAGCGGCAAAATGGCAGTTTGCCTCAGCCAGCTTTACAATGAACATAAACGCGGCATCGAGGCCGGTTATGCCAAATTCGAGACCTTCCCGGTTTGGAGCCTGCCGCTGAAACACCCTGTAAACATCGCTTACGAGGCTGCCACAGCCGACCTCAACGATGTGAACATGATTGACCCGTTCCATCTGGAAGCCTATGGCAAAACAGCCATCAACTATAACCGTGATATCGAGATTTTTCCCGTGCTCAATGCCCTTTTCGAAGGCATCTACGGCGAGAATCCCTATAAATCGCCGACCGATATGGGGGTGAACATGGTAGGCTTCTGCATCAATGATGACGAAGCATGCCGCGAGGCATCGAAAAACGAAATCATACGCCGCTACTTTACAGCGCTCAACCAGATGGCAGAAGGCGGATGCAACGAGTGCGAAGTAAATAAAATCAGCCTGCTGATGAACCAGGCCAAGATTTCCCCATCCTACAGAAAGCCGGTCATAGCCGCAAGGGAACGTGCGGCACAATGCGGCAAATACAGCTCCGCAATCGAACTTGCCGACGGCACTATTATCACAGCCGAATCAGGCGAACTCATGGGGCCTAGCGCGGCTTTGATTCTCAATGCCACAAAGCATCTTGCCGGAATCGACCACAGCGTGAAGTTGATTCCGCAGGAGATGATAGAGCCGATTCAGAAAACGAAGACCGAATATCTCGGAGGCCACAACCCGCGGCTTCACACCGACGAGGTGCTTGTGGCTCTCTCCGTTCTCTCCCAGGCCGACGAACGCTGCCGGCGTGCCCTTGAGAAACTTCCTGAATTCAGAGGCTGTCAGGTGCATTCCACCGTGATGCTCTCCGAAGTGGACCGCAAGATTTTCCGCAAACTCGGCGTAGGCCTCACCTGCGAACCGGTCCTCAAGAAACACAAGTCCTGACCCAAAAGACCATAGACCCAAAGAAACAGCCATATACTCCGATAAGAGGAGTATATGGCTGTTTCTGTACACCTTTCCGACCTCACTTCATTTTATCCTCAATATAAATGTATATAAATGATGCTTGGGCGTTGAAGCCCGGCAGCGTTTCAACGGAGTTGAAATTGAGGACGAATACTGTATAGAGACACAGTATCAATAGCAAAGAGTGGACAAAGGGTAGGGAGAAAAATGTATGAAAGCAGGAAGTAAATATGTTATGGTAGGGAGAAAATGCTTATATTTGCAGAAAAACTCAGTAGCTGAATGAATCCGTCTGAATTCATAGCCGAATATCTGGAGTGCTTCGGCTCCGGTGCGCCTCTGCCTCTCGCCGTGATTTATACCGATAAACCTTTGGGGGAGCCTCGGAATATCAAAGGCTGTATGTTCAAGCAATTTGTGACGCCTGATGTGCTTTCAGGGCTTTTCGCGTGGGCCAATTACGATACCTCCGATTTGAATACCGTAATGTCGCCTTGGGGGTCGGGGTGCGCATCGTCGATAACAACTATGGTCAATGAGAACCGAGAAGGCGGCAAACACTGTTTTATAGGGATGCTGGATGTTTCCGCACGTCAATACTTCCGCCCCGACATTCTCAGTTTCTCCATCCCGCAGAGCAGACTCCTGGAAATGTGCGGAACGATGAGACAGAGCTGCATATCCGGCAGTCCCGCATGGCTCAAAGTGAAGAAAAGAATAAACTATAAGTCAAGTAAACGGACAATCTCATGAAGTTACGGTGTATGGTATATAATGATGATGCATCGGAAATCTGGACAATTCTGCGTCAAAACAAAACAATCAATATGAAACATGCCATAGCCCTGATAGCCATCGCGCTTGGTTCAATCAGCGTATCCGCTCGGACTGAGGCTGCAGACTCATTGCCTGCGCAAGAGCTTCAGGAGATTGTTATCGAAGCTCCGAAGGTTATTCGAAAAGCCGACATGGATGTTTATCATCCATCCGGGAGTGCTGTCGAGAATTCAAAAAACGGTCTGCAGTTGCTCAACAACCTGATGATTCCATCACTGAATGTGAGCGAAGCACTCGGTTCCATTCAGGCAGCCGGACAATCGGTACAGGTTCGTATCAATGGGCGTGAATCGACAATCGATCAGATCAGGGCTTTATTGCCGGAGACCATAAAACGTGTGGAATGGATGGATAATCCTGGACTGCGTTACGGAGGCGCAAACTATGTTCTGAATTTCATCGTGTCAAATCCGACTGTCGGAGGCTCTTTTCAAGGTCAGGCACGTCCGGCACTCAACATGGCGTGGGGATTCTATATGGCGGATGCGAAATTCAATGTCGGTCGTTCTCAATGGGAAGTATATGCCAGCTGCAAGCTGACAGAGAATGTCAGGATTTACCGGGACTACACTGAAACATTTACCTATCCTGACGGCTCTTTACTTTCCCGTAACGAAACGCCATTGGGAGGACGTATGAACAATTCTCTTCCATATTATCTTGCGTCATATAATTATATTAAGCCGGATACCACAGTCTTTGTTGCGCAACTTACAAATCAGCAAAATATCGACAACAATATGGAGTATAACGGCATGATGTCATTCAGTAACGGAGACAATGATGTCTCGCTTACAGAAAGAAGCGGTGACCAAGGAAACTATCCGTCATTATCTCTATATCTCCAGCAGAATTTTGCCCGCAGGCAAATGCTGGTAGTCGATTTCAATGCCTCGTTGTACATTGGCCGCTCATGGTCTGATTATATGGAGCGAATACCAGGTGCAGACAGTTATCTCACCGATATACACACCAACATTGAGGACCGGAACCAGGCTTATGCCATTGAAGCGGACTATATCAAGAACTGGCGTAATTCACGTTTTACTGCGGGGGTGTCTTATAAAGCTAATCGGAAACGTTCTGAATATCAAAATCTTGACGGCAGGATATTTCACCAGAGACAGGACGTGGTATATTTCTTTGCTGAATATTTCCATCGTTTCGGCAAGTGGACGGCTACTGCCGGCATGGGTGTCCAATACACCGACTTTCTTTTCAGGGAGTCAAATCAGGGCAATCATTCATGGAGTCCGCGCCCTCAGGCCACTATTACATATTCATTGAATCAGAACCACAGCTTCCGGCTTAATTTCACCTCCTGGCAATCAGCTCCATCACTTGCCGAGACCAACATTGTGCCGCAGCAGCTTGACGGTTTCCAGTGGCGTGTGGGCAATCAGAATCTTAGCACAGCAAATTCTTATATGCTCACATTCCGGTATGGATTTAATCTTCCATGTGTGAGCGGATCTTTCGGTGTGCGGGCATATACCTCACCGAATGCCATAACACCGCTTCTGCTTTGGGAGGGTGAAAAGCTGGTAACTACATACGAAAACAGTCGCGGACTCCAGAATCTTTCATTCTTTATTGCACCGCAAGTAGAAATCATTCCGAACTGGCTTATGGCAAGCGGCTACTTACAGTACCGGATGGAACGTATGCGCGGCACCGGCTATGATTTGCGCAATAACGCATGGAGTGGAAATGTATCCATACAGCTTATGCACTGGGGATTTGTCCTTTCCGGCAACTACGTAAGAGCACAGCGTGATCTATGGGGTGAAAAGATATCATGGGGTGAAGATCTCAATATAATTGATCTCAGTTATAATTGGAAATCATGGCAGTTCGCAGCAGGCGTTATCATGCCGTTCGGCAAATATGATCAGGGAAGTAAGTCTATGAGCAAATGGAACAGTAACGAGCAACACATGAGACTCAATATGCGTATGCCATACGTCTCAATAAGTTACAACGTGCAGTGGGGGCGCCAGAAGCGTGGAGTTCAAAAACTCGTTAACGCTGATGCAAAAACGGATGCCTCGACCGCGGGAGGAAGATGAGCAAAGCTCCATCCATGCCTGCCGATGCCGGAAGAGATTCCGACATGCCCGCTCTCCGGAGCTGATCGGACTGAGTTAAAGTCGATTATGAAGGTCTTAACATTTTTAAACATATTGTGGAATTAACTTTCTGAGGTGTCGGTTGTCGGATATAAAGGTAATGCATTGTTTTTTTGTCTTTCACCATGGGGTGGATGTCATTTCCGCAATCAGTCAATCCAAAATCCGCAATCGATAACCCAAAGATGAATTTAAGAGAAATCGCGGCAGGAGCCATGATTTGTGTCTCCTTTGCCGTCTGCGCCAAAGGCAATATCACCGGAACAGTCAGTAACAAGGGTACCGGCGAGCCGATGGACTTCGTTACGGTCCAGATTTTCGACGCCGCTTCAGGCACGCCGCTTCAGATAAGCGCTTCAACCGATGAGAACGGGCATTTCACGCTTAAAGGTGTGCCCGACGGAAACTATGTTGTAAAGGTGATAAATGTCGGGTCGGTCAATCAGGAGCGCAACGTAGGCGTCAAGGGATCCGACATCGATCTGGGGAACATACGGCTTGCCGATGATGCGAAGCTGCTCAAGGAAGTGGTGGTGGAAGGCATCCGGTCGCAGATGCGTTTCGAACTCGACCGGAAAGTGTTCCAGGTCGACGCCAACATCGCCTCGGCCGGTCAGTCGGCCAGCGAACTGCTGGAGTCGATCCCGTCGGTGGAGGTGGACCAGGACGGCGAGGTGTCGCTACGCGGAAATTCCTCAGTCACTGTATGGATCAATGGAAAGGACTCCGGCCTTACTGCCGACAACCGCGCGCAGATTCTGGAGCAGATTCCGGGAGAGAGTATTGAGAAAATCGAGGTGATCACAAATCCTTCGGCCAAGTATAGCCCCGAGGGAACGGCAGGTATCATCAACATCGTGCTTAAGAAAGATCGCAGGGGAGGGTATTTCGGAAGCGCCGAGGTCTCGGCCAACTCGCGCGGAGGCGGAAATGTGTCGGCAAACATCAACTGGAATACCGCCAGATGGGATACATACGCCAGCATCGGATTCCGCATGCGCCACAACACGGGCGGAACCAGGATGGACCGCGTCTTCGATGACGGTACGTTCGTACGCTCCGAAGGAACGCGGCGGAATCACGGAAACAATCTCTTCCTGCGCCTTGGTGCGACATATCATCTTACGGACCGCGATGATTTCTATCTCAACGGATTCGGAATGTTCGGCCACAGATGGGGAAGTTCCGATACGCATTTCACCTCTACGATGCCGGGACAATGGATCGCGAATCTTCAGCATTCGAGCAACGAGGGGGACAACCGCGGAGCGCACGGCGAGTTCGGTTATACCCACCGCTGGAGCGACACCCATACCATTGACGCCAATGTAGGTTTCAACCATTGGGGCGGCCCGAGCTGGAACTCATATCTTGAGGACGAGACATGGCCGGACGACAGGCATATAGCGGCTTACCGCGAACAGGAGATGCCGATCAACACCAATTCATGGGAAGCGAAAGTGGACTATACCAATGTCCTGAGCCAATACGTAAAGATCGAGGCAGGATTCAACGGGAACTACAGTTTCGAGAATACCCCCAACTCCACCAGGCGCGGTACTTCCGAGAGCGACATGAAGCTCGATCCCGACCTCTACAACAGATTCATATACGACAACTATGTCTCCGCTCTCTATTTCACTCTCGGCGGCAAGGCAGGCATATTCAGCTATTCCGGCGGATTGCGTGCCGAGGCCTGGCAGGTGCGGAGCCGCTCCCTTTCCTACGGAGAGACCGAGCGGGAGGCGCCGCTGTTCAAAAAGAACAATTTCGCGCTCTTCCCTTCTCTATATCTCTCGCTTGCGCTCCCGCGCGACAACGAGATGCAGCTCAACTACACGAGGCGTGTGCGCCGTCCATGGGGCGGCCAGCTCAATTCTTTCCGGGATATCTCGGATCCCACCTCAGTGTCTTACGGTAATCCTGAACTGGAGCCTGAATACTCCGACTCGTTCGAACTCAATTAT
>OFGF01002243.1_pt1 | contig 10501 bp, 9 predicted proteins | sample 1521711 | NCBI WGS metagenome assembly OFGF01 (sample SAMEA3504092, study PRJEB24116) | mouse gut metagenome | biome: mouse gut; feature: mouse-associated habitat; material: faeces | place: Denmark | collected 2011
GGCTAGGCAAAAGATTAAAACAGCGTGATAATATGAGCAGTCATAGAAAATGACTAGTTGAAAAATTAAAGGCGCAAAAGTAGGCTAGTTGATATTAGTGGTATCCAGAATAAGGAGGATACCGCTAATGGATGTAAAAGAAACCGGACTGACCCCAACAGAAGCTAGTGCCTTGATTGGTTGTAAAGAATACACCATTAAGGAGTTGGCCAGGGGAAAGAAAATACCCCATTACAGGGTAGGGAACAGGTACAGGTTTACTCGGTCCGCCTTGATAAAATGGATGGTTGACCAGGAAGAAAAAAACTACATTAAATAAACAGGAGGAAAGAAAATGGCAAGTATTAAAGATTTGGGAAAAGGTAAGTACAGAGTATTTATCTGTAACGGCTTTAAAGCCAATGGTAAAGTCAACAGGACTTCCAAGGTTATTACAGCGAAGTCTATAAAGGACGCAGAAAAGCAGGCCAAGGCCTTGGAGGTGGACTTTACGAGAGGGCACCAGGTACAGCTGGCCCATGCTCCGACTTTCAATGATTTGGTGGAAAAGTGGAGGGAGATTAAAAAGCCTGATATGGAGTATAAAACCCAGGAACGGTATGAGGGCTTTTTAAATGGGTTTATGCTCCCCTATTTTGGGAATAAAAAGGTCAGTTCGATTAAAGCCTTGGACATTGAAGCGTACTTAAATGCGCTGAAAAAGGATGGGGTAAGGCTGGACGGTAAAAAGGGGGGCTACAGTGAGAAAACAATTCGCCATCATTTCATGTTCATCCAAACTCTATTTAATCTTGCGGTGAAATGGGATATGGTTGAGTATAACCCTTGTGTAAAGGTAGACACTCCAAAAGTGCATAAGCATGAAGCGAAATACTATGAGGACGAGGACATTGGGCGGCTTTTACGTTGTTTAAATGATGAATTCATCAAAACGATTAATGACGCTGGAGGGATGGAAGATTCCTTCTCTTTTGAAAATTTGACTTCCCGTCAGTGCACAGATATTTTTAATGCCTATATGAGAAAAACATATATCATGGTGGCTTTGGCTAGTGCTTGCAGACGGGGGGAATTGATAGGTTTAAAGGTTGAGAACATCGACTCTACTAATAATAGAATAATCATCAATCAAACAGGACATTATACGGTTGAAAATGGTCTGTATTTTGTGGACTATCTTAAAAATGGAAGTCCGAGTAAAAATATAGATATGCCTATTACAGTGATGGAGCAGATCAAAGAATATATACAAGCCCGTAAGTCTGTCATTGATTTGATGGACTGGGAAGATAGTGGGTATCTGTTTATCAGTTTAAAAACTGGTAAAGTGACCACGGCAGGAGGGCCGATGATGCCGGACGTTATAAGTCAGTGGTTTACCAAGTTTTTGGAGAGAAATAAACTTCCAAAGATAACTTTGCATGAGGTACGCCACACTAGCATTAGTTATCTTATCAACAAGGGCGTTGATGTAAAGATGGTGGCAGACCGGGCAGGCCATCAGAATACAAGAACGACAGAAGAGGTATATAGTCATATCTATGCCAAAACAAGAAGGGCAACGGCTGATATATATAATGACCTATTTACTGGCAAGGAAATCAAGGGAGAGTGAAATTAAAAGGAAAAAGGTGAGAACTACAAGGTTCTCACTTTTTTCCTCACTCGAAAAAGGAAGAAAGTGAAAAAAGTGTATAAAATGATATACATTATGTATAAAAGAGACAGAACATAGTGAATAATGTTTGAATTCCAAAATATGGTAATAGCCCTCATAACCCGGAGGTTGCAGGTTCAAGTCCTGTCCCCGCAACCAATTTCACCTAAGACGGATTTCAGCGTGCTTTGCATGTTGAAATCCGTTTTAGTTTCTCCTGGGGTGGCTTCGATCCGCTCAATGAGAAGATGGACGGCCTTTTCGTCTGCGCTGGCCTTCAAGACATCCAGCCAGGCCTTGATTTGGTCAACGGTAAAGTCCGTTGGCGGGGTGGTCTCCTGGAGCTGGACAATCTCCGCCTTGATGGTCTGCATTTGTTTGCCAATGTCGGCCACTACAGCGGGCGGCAAGGCCCCTGTGGCCAGATTCTTCATAAGGGCGTCATATTCCCCCTGCTTCGCCTGTATGCTCCCCTGCGTCTTAGTAATCAAGCCATTAACCTGCGCTTCTTTTTGCTCCATGCTTTCCTGCATGGCAAGCAGGCTCTCCTTTTCTTTTTTTAGGTTCTTTTTATGTTTCTTCACCTGTTTGCAGACCTTTTCATACTCATCCAGCATCCGTCTGTCGTACCGGTTCACTTCCTCAATATACTCCGCCTTATTGAGCAGTTCCGTCATCGAGCTGCTGCCAAACAGCGCGGCGGCAAAATCCGCATCGCCGTTTTCATATATGTACTTAATGCGAAGTTTCATGCTTTCATACTGTTTTTCTTTCGTTTCTTTCGCCTGATTTAACTCCTCTTGGGTCTGCGTAAGTTCCGCCTGCTTCGCCTGTATCTGCTGCTCTAAATCATTTATGGACGCCGACACTTCCGATAACTGCCGGTTTAATTCAAAAAGCTCCCCTTTTAAACTGTTCTCCTGCTCCTTGAGCGCGCCCACCTGTTCTTGGGCTTCTTTTTGCTTCTGCTCTAATTCATTTAATTTCTTCCCTGCCTCTTTTAGCTTGTCCCCTGTCTGGGAAGCATACGTTTCAAACGTAGAAAACAAAAGGACAGCCACAAGAATCCACGCAATTTTTTTGTTTTTCATAGCATTCCCCGATTATTTTTTATTTTCTATAGTATAACTGATTGTTTTATTTCTTTCAATATGGTATATTAAAAGAACAAGAATTTGTGAACGAAATATTTTGCAAATTAATGCCTGTGAGCAAAAGGAGTGAAAAGATGAAATGCAATTTGTAGAAATCAAAGATTTAAAACCCGGTATGCGCCTAGCAAAACCAATTTACAACAAAATGGGCGTTATGTTATACGACCGCAACAGCTTTTTAACGATGTCCGGAATCAAAAGCATTGAAAATTTCGGATTAATTGGCCTATTCACCTTAGAACCGGCGGAGCCGCTGCCTCCTATTTCCCAAGAAGACCTTGAATTTGAACAATTCCAAGTCATTTATATGTTCCGTATCAAAGAAATAATGGAACAGCTTCAACGGGGAAAAGAACCCACCGGCCTTCCGGCTTTGACTGCGGATATTTTAAAGAATTTCGGCTCTGTCGACCACAAACTAAATTTTATCCAGACATTGCGCAGTTCCGCTGATTTTGTGTACAAACACTCAATCTGCACAGCCATCTTGTCCGCCATGACTTCAAACATCATGAATTTTAATGCCGCAGAGAAAAACATTCTCGTAACCGCCGCCCTTCTCTATGATTTAGGGTACCTGTATGTGCCGAGAACTCTGTTAGAAAAAGACGAAATCACGGAAGACGATCTACATATTATTCAGGAGTGCCGCCGGAAAGGCTTCCAGCTTTTAGATCCTGAAACAAACAAGTATATGCTTCACACAGAAGTGTTAAACGTGATCCAGCAGACGCTTACCATGCTTTCCATAAAAGACCCCGCTGAATTTCGCGAGAAAAAATTCTCTAAACTTGCGCATGTGATTATGGTAACGGATAAATTTAACCAACTGACGGCTATGAACCTGCATCATGTGCCTCTTTCTGAAATGTCCGCTATCCGGTTTCTGAAAGAATCTCCGGATTTTTACCAGCCCAAAACAGTTTCGGCGCTTTCGAGTTCCATTCATATCCTGCCAAACGGCTGCAGCATTGATTTATCTAATGGGGACAAAGGCATAGTCTTAATGGAAAACTCCATGAATTTTCTGGCTCCCGTCGTGTTAAATATCCGCGACAACCAAATTTACGATCTCAGCGATCCAAAGGTAGCCGAACATCTACAGATTGCAGATATTATGAAAACTATGGATAACCGCATTGTCGTTGACGAAGAAACATTAAAACAATTTTCTTCTGATTCCAAACTTCAGAACGCACTGGCGATCTTCCGCCAGAAGTTCCGCGAAAAAAACCAAAGAATGGCAAATGCAAATCCAAAAGCGTAACCAAAAAAGCTCTGCCGCATAAAAACGTGGCAGAGCCGTTTTCATTATGACGGGAAGCAAGCCCCACAGATCAATCACTTCTTGCCCCGCTATTTGGCGCTACGCTTTTGCCCAGAAAAATATTCAATCATTTCTCTGTCATATATAGAATCGCCAAACGCCGCCACCTCCTTTTTCCGATACCCCATTTCCCTGCATATCTCCAAAATCCCCGAAAGCTTCCCCGTTCCTTTTCCTAAAATCTGCATACAGTGATCTTCCCATAATACCCGACAGGAATCCGGAAGACATAATTTCCGTATAAGCTCCACACGTTTTGCTTTTGAACACGCAATCCCTTTTTTTCCATGACGAAATGACAAAGTCGCCTTATACGCCTGCGTCCCTTTCCGGTACACATGCAAAGTATAGCCATACGCCTGCTTTTGCCCGTCTGCCCGCGTCAGCCAGCTTGTCTCAATCGGTGAAACCCTATCGAAACTCCTGCCCTCTCTGCCTCGGCCAAAAACCATGCGCCTGCCCCCGCTGGCAAACACGCCGCCGCAAATGATATGCCAGACAGGCGCCAGTTTTCTTTTTGCAATTTGCAGGGGAAGTGAGGTCGCAAGATAAATGTCACAGCGTTTTGCAAGACGGAGCAAACGTTCCCCCATCTCTTTTGAAACCGTCTGTTCCCCTTTCGGGACTAACGTCCCGTCAATATCCAAAAAAACCGCCTTTGGGAAAACAGGAATCCGAAACGCTGGATAGGGAGAAAAAAATGGAACTGTCCCATCTGTCCGGTTACAGTAGGCCAGATAACAACTGCATTCCCTGCTTTTACATTCCGTTGTCCGCTCCCCTTTGGCGCCCGAATCAAAATCCCCATATAGATTCCCAAAGCTTTGACGGGAAACGTTACAGCGGCGCAGTGTCCCGTCCGCTTCCACAAACAGACTGTCCACACATTTCCGGCAATCTGCCTTGTAATGTTTCAACTCCTGCCAAAAATATGCGTCTATTTCCATAAAAGCCGCTATTTCCGTATCTGTATAAGGGCGTTTTTGCCCGTCCATCTTATTGATCCAAAGATATGCAAAATCCGGCAAAAGCCCTCGCAGCCGGCGGATTTGTTCCAGATTTTCGGGAACGCCTACGGCTCCGGCGCAAAATAAAACCTGCTCATCTTGAAGCAGGCCGCACTGTTTTGCAAACTGTTCCACAGAAGTCATTTCCGGATGGAACGTTCCCCACAGACGGAGCTTTTCAATCACTCCCCCATGGTCTTTATAAACGGAAAGCATTTCCTTTACAGGGAAGCTAAAATTACTCTGCGCCCCTACTGCATCTATCTGCCCGCTTTGGCTTAATGCCGCAAGCCCCTCCCAGTAATATGGATAAATCAGCGCCTCGCCATAGGGGACAACCAAAACGGCTCCACCGCATTGGTTTAAACACATCTGTCCTGTAAAACGGAGAAACGCTTCTTTGTCCTTTAAAAGACTCTGTTTGCAAAATCTCCCTTTTGAAAAAGGACAGTAACTACAGGAATAATTGCAAAATTTCAAACTTCCCCGGTAATACCATTGCCGCTTCATCTTTCCCTCCTATCCTCTGGCAAGCCGCATTTTGGCTGATTTACGATTTCATCTTCTCTCTTACCTCATCGGAAATCAACATAGGCCCTAAATAATCGGATAAGGCAAATCCAAGTTCCGTCAGGGAAAGAAATTCCTCTCCCATTTTGGCATATCCCTCTTTGATCCAATCCAAAACCAAGGGAAATTCTCCTTCCACCTCACTTCCAAACCGCATTCTATAATCCTTACGGCAGACGCCACGCCCAAATAGGATATGCCGGATCACATATCTGCGCTTCACTTCTTCTTGGGATAACCGATACCCATGGGTCACTTCAAGATAATCGCTTTGCTCCAGATAATTTTGCAAAATATCCTGACATTGTTTTGGCCTGACTGCATAAGGCGCGCTAAAGTGAAGATTCCCGATATAACTTCTGCCGCCACAGCCTACGGAGACCGTGTTTCCAAACCCACATAACGAGACCGGAATTTCCCCTATGCCTTTCTTTTGCTTCTCTTTCACAAAACGGCGCATGGAATATGGACGGTATCCCGCATCCTTTAGAATGCCTCGCGCAAAGCAGTACAATTCAAACGTGTTTCCTGAGCGTATTACACCCTCGTAAAAAAGCTGCGTCTGCGGTTTGACATAAAGTGGATATAAAAACAGCTCATCTGGCTCATATGCAAACGCCTGACACAGAGAATGCTCTAAACTTTCTTTTGTCTGCCCGGGAATCCCGTATATCATATCTATGTTTACGCATTCAAATTCCATGGAGCGGATACAATTCAGCGCGGTTTTCACTGACTCTGCCGTATGGAACCGATGCAAAAAAAGAAGCTCCTGATCCTGAAAGCTTTGCGCGCCTATGCTAATCCGGTTTACGCCCTCCTCCTTCAAAATAAAAAGTTTTTCTTCCGTCGTCTGGTTCGGGGAAGTTTCCGCCACAACCGCCTGTTTTTTTGGTTCTATCCCAAAAAAATCCCTTGCAATGGAAAACACTCTGCGTAAAAGATGTTCCGGCAGGATTAGCGGCGTTCCCCCGCCTAACGTAAAATCGGAAAACACTGCATCTTTTGGCAAAATCCCGGAAAGCTGCTCTGCATGCCTTTGCATAGCGTCTACATACGCTTCCATCTGCCTTTCGCTTTTTCCCGCAAGCGAAAACAAATTACAATACCCACATTTATACTGGCAAAAAGGGATATGGAAATACAGGCTGTTTTCCCCACGCAAAAGCGCATTGGCCTCCTGCCTTAAATCAATGCCGCAAAGCTTTTCGTACGCCAATTTATGCGGATAGCTGTACATATACTGCACATATGGATCATTCATCTTAAACCCCTCCTACAACAAAAAATGCTTATACGGAACCGTAATTACATTCGGGTGGTTCACTCCATGATACCAAACGCCATCCTCGCCATAACATGTGCCATGATCGGAACAGCAAATGACAAACGTCTTTCCTTTTTGCGAAACCGCCGCAAACAGCCTGCCTAATTGCCCGTCCACATAGCGCAGGGCCGCCGCATGAGCCGTTTTGCTGTCTTTTTTCTCCCCTTTTACATAAAAATAATTCGGGTAATGCAGCGCGGAAATATTCAAATACAGCATGATTTTCTTTTCCCCTGTCATCTGCCCTATTATTTTCGCGGCAAAGGCAATCTGGTTTTCGGCGGATTCTTTTACTTTACATCCAAACGACGGGTTCCAGTAACTGTGTTGAAAATAGGAAGGCATCACCTTTCCCACATCTGTCCTCTTGTCGAAAAAACTGACGCCGCCGATACAGTGCGTTTCATATCCCTCTAGCGCAAGCCCCTCAATCCATGTCGCGCCCAAAAACGCAAACGAACCCTCCGGCGCCTTTCTGCCCATGCCAATGTCCGCGGAGAAAAAAAGCGTCTCCCGTTTCTTCATATCCAAAATTCCTTCCTCTATGGGAAAAAAACCTGCAAACATCGCCTGATGGGATGGATATGTAAAATTGCCCGCCGCCTGACATTTCCTCCACGGCCCATATTGGTTTAAGACAGGCGTCCCCCCGTTCTGCCACTCCTCTAACGCCACGTCATATCTCAGGGAATCTATACACACAAATAAAATATGATGCGTCCCTACAATCTGATTCATGTCCACTTTCTGCATAAAATCCCCTCTCCGGCAAGCCAAATCTTTTCGCTTTTCTCAACTGTCCCGCCTACGCCGCCAGCTCTCCCCATATTTGCCATTTTAAAACAAATGCCTGATTCTATCCGAAGTTTCCTAATTTGAACTGACGTCAGATTCCGGATAAAAAACGCGTCTGCTCTTGATAAATCCTGTTTTCTCCATAAATATCCCTGTAAATGCAATCACCCTGTCCGTTTAGTTCAATCACCCGCGGCTTAAGCGTCCCTTTTTCCAACAAAAGATCAATTCCTAACATATTTACGCCGCCGTCTAAAGTTTTGGTATATGCTTCATACGCTTGTTTGCAGACCAGCCCGATCTGGCGAATGACCGTTTGATCCAGTCCAAGTTCCCTGATATTCCGCGCCTGATTGTTCAAATGCAGGTTCGTAATCGGCCCATCCGACTGACGCGCTATCATATAAGCGATATGCCCAAACTGAAATACAATCCGCAAATCGAAGGTTTTCCCATGAAAATCCGCTTTGGGATGCCACCGCTCCACCACGCACTCCAGTGAAAGCAAACGATCCAAAAGACAGCGGATTTCTTCCGGATCTTCGAGACAAACCAGTTTTTTGGTATTTATAAGCCGCCCCTGCCTAAAACGGCAGGAAGTATATAGCTTTTTGCTTTTGCCCGCCGGGTGCATACGGAACGCCGCCACGCCCGCCGCGCCAGAAAAATACCGCGGCTTAACAAATGCGCTGTAACAGCGTTTTTCCCGCAAAACTTCTTCAAGCTGGAACGCCGTTTTAATTTCTTCGGGAAACATAGTTGTCACCAAAAGCCCTTGTGTCTTTAAAAAGCGGTTTGTCTCCTGTTTATCTAATAGCCTGCAAATCAATTCCGGCGGATTTAAAAACTGACAGCCCGCTTTTTCTAAATAATGGAGTTTCTTTTGATATATATCTAACTGCTCTTTCATCTGGCATAACTGGACAATCGAATAAGAGGGCGGGTCTATTTTTACCGCCGCCCCCTGAAATTCATCTAAATCAAATTGCCCTGTCAAAGAATTCCAATCCACTATGCGAAGCAAAACGCCCAAATCCTCCGCCGCTTTCCTAAAAAAAAGAGAACGCTTTGACGTTTTGTCTCCGATTAGCAAAATTGTCTTTTTTTCTTGTTTTTCCGTTTCCATCAAATCACGCTTACTCTGTCAACATAGGATAATAATAGACGTCCCCGTCAAATTCATCCGCTTCCTGCGGATCGTCCACATTGACCTCGACGCCGGAAAGCCCTTCTAACTTCTCCATCATTTCTTCCGACATAAAGTGATACTCTAATACCAGATTCTTAATATTCGGTAGCTGGGGAATCTTTTCAAGCAGCATCTGGCCGCCCTTATCCGTCAGAGAACCCTTGGACAAATCCAGTGTTGTAATCTGGTTTATGTATTTGCTGGCTAATGCCGCTTCTGCAATCTCGTCTTGCATCTCACTGTCCGTAAGCCCCAGATAGGTGAGTTTGGGAAAATTCGATTCTGCCAAAAATTCTTTAATCGTCTCAATGTCTCCATCAAAACCATAACCTTCCACTCCGATATACAACACAAGTTTTTGAAGCGCTGGAAGACTGGCTTTTTGCACCGAAGAAATCACTTTTTCTGGAAGCCCGCCGCAAATAATTTCCAAATGTTTTAAATTTTCATGCGCGATTGTCCCAAGGTTTAATTCACTGCTTCCTTTTATTACTAATTTCTCTAATTGCGGCATAGCCTCCCAAAATTTAGAATAATCCGCCTGTATAATCCACGAAACTTCGCATTCTTCATAACCCATATCCGCAAAAAACAAGCTTTTAATATGAGAAAACTTATCTTTATTTTCCACAATTCCATCTACAATTACTTGTAAGCCGTCTTCATCATCATCCCAGCATTCTCCCCACGGCCCAATCACAATTTCTTCCAAACTGGGAAACTGTGTATCTTCCATGATGTTTTTTAACAAATCCGCTGGCGTTTTCCCATTCTCATTATAATCTTCATACTCTAAAGCAAACCGTTTACTCTCATACATACCCTGCCTCCTGTCAAAATGAATGATTTCCGGCATTAACTGCCGCTTCTGCATTGGATATTAATGCCAGTTTTGGTGTTATGTTTCATATATATATTACGGTATTTAAAAAAAGTTTGCAAGAAAAACTGTCCAAAAAATATGTTCGCATTATGGTAAATCTTAAATCTGTTTACACAATAAGCATCGCATCCCCAAAGCTAAAAAACCTATATTTTTCCTCCACTGCCTTTGCATACGCATGAAGTGTATTTTCACGCCCCGCCAATGCGGAAACCAGCATTAAAAGCGTAGATTCCGGCAAATGAAAATTCGTAATCAGCCCATCTATTATTTTGAACTGATACCCCGGATAAATAAAAATATCCGTCCAGCCGCTTCCTGCCCTCAAAATCCCGTCCTCCCCTGTGGCTGACTCCAGTGTCCGGCAGCTTGTGGTCCCCACACATATTACCCTGTTCCCGTTTTTCTTAGCCTGGTTTATGGCCTCCGCCGCCTGGGCGGTGATCTGGTAATACTCGGAATGCATATGATGCTCCAGGATATTCTTTGTCTTAACCGGGCGGAAGGTCCCCAGCCCCACATGAAGGGTCACATAGGCCAGCTTAACACCCTTGCGCTCCAGAGAATGAAGCAGCTCCTCCGTAAAATGAAG
>OFGF01002257.1_pt1 | contig 10450 bp, 9 predicted proteins | sample 1521711 | NCBI WGS metagenome assembly OFGF01 (sample SAMEA3504092, study PRJEB24116) | mouse gut metagenome | biome: mouse gut; feature: mouse-associated habitat; material: faeces | place: Denmark | collected 2011
GAAGATGGATCAGTTCGACAGTGAGCTGAAGGCTCTGCGGGAAGCCGTGAACCGGGAGAAGGAGCGGGCTTACATAGAGAAGATGGGGGGCAGCCTCCCGAAGAAGTAGTAGACAAGGCCCGGGGCATATCATGTCCCGGGCCTTTGTTATGCCAGACATGAGGGCGCACCTGTCATCCCCTTTCTGTGCATGATCGCCTCCTCAGTCCAGCCGGACCGCCTCGTCCGCCAGCGCAAGCATCCTTTCGTCATGGGAAATGAAGAGCATGGTGCCCCTGTAATCCCGTATGAATCCCTCCAGCCAGGAAAGGGCCTTCTCGTCCAGGTTGTTCCCCGGCTCGTCCATGAGCAGGATGTCCGCTTTCCTCAGCAAGGCCCTGGCAATGGAAATCTTCTGGCGCTCCCCTCCGGAGAGCACCTCCTGATCGTCGGAAATCTCCCTCTCCGCCAGTTCCTCCAGGCCCACCCTGCGGATCGCCTCCCGGATTTCCTCCTCCCCCGCGTCCAGCCTGCCCAGCCGGACATTTTCCCATACGGTGCCCTGGAACAGATAGGGCGACTGCTCCACATAGGCGCACTTTTTCCTCCAGCTGTCCATGGAAATCTCCCGCAGCTCCATCCCATTGACCCGTATCCCGCCCCGGTATCCGGGATACAGCCCGCACAGAAGCTTGATCAGGGTGGACTTCCCGCTGCCGTTCGGCCCTGTCACGGCAACGAATCTGTCGTCGATCGTCACGTCGATATCTTTCAAAATTTCCGTCTCTCTGCTCTCATCCTCCGCAGAATAACAGATACCCTTTAATTCTAACATGCTGTCACTCCTTATCTCAATCCATTAGAGTATCCTATCACAAAATCGAATCTATAGCAAGCCTCTCACTGCTTTCGCCGCATCCAATGCAAAGTCCTGGACCGAACTGTTACCATCCCTCAGCTGCACCAGACCATCAAAACAGACAGGCCAATGCGATACCGCATCAACCCGTCCGCTCTTCCTTCCATAGGATTCAACAGGCCGTCATCTCCGGCCAGCATAACAGTCCATACTGCGCCGATGCACCTTAACGGATCACCACCACATTCACCGAATGTGGCAGGAACACAACATCCATTTCATTTCCCAAAAGCGCCGGCTGCCGCTCTACGATCTTCACCTCTTCATGGTCCACATCATTATAGGATTCCGTCGTATTACCGCTGACGGTATACAGGACGGCCTGCATCTGCCCTTTTGGCAGCTGCGAAAGCGCAGTCAGATCCAGCGTCACCGTCTGCTCTTTCTCCGGGTCCTTATTTACAACCGCAACGGCAATCCCCTCCTGATCCGACCAGCCCGTCACCAACACATCCAGCGCGTCCACCGTAAGATCCGCCCCGTTCTTGTGTTTCACAAAAAGCTTCGGCATCTCCTCCGACCATGCATCCAGCACCACATCTCCCATATAATTTACATACAGATCGAACACGTGATACGTGGAGCGGAGCACGATTCCCTCCTGCCATGTATAGATACACCCCCTGGTATTCACAATCGGCGCATAATTAGCCATCCCCACAATATCGCAGTTCCGGTTTAATTCATTCAGGAAGCAGGCCGTAAACACCGCGTCCGCCATGGTATATCGGGTATTGTCGTCATTCAGGTCTCTCGGGTACAGATACTCTTCCTTCGTCCTTCCCTGCCTGATCGTATGGACATTGGGATGATACCATCCCCGCAGGTTCCACTCGTCGAAAGCAATCTTGATCTTTCGTTCCAGCCTCATGGCCGTGAGCAGTCCTCTCACCTCATCAATGGAATGACCGATTCGGTCAGTATAAGCCATCACCTGTCCATAATCCGCATAATCATTGGTCTGGTTGATACCGTCCCAATATTCATGGATTGAAATCCAGTCCAGAAATTCGCCGCAGTTCTCCAGAAGCTCCAGATTCCAGTGAATGTCTGTGAGCGCGGCGGCGGTAAGCTCCGTATCAGGATCCACATGCCTGATCATTTTAGCGGACTCCTTCACCAGTCTGCCCCATTCTTCGGCACTCTTGGCGCCGATTTCCCAGAAACCGTAATTTTCATTCCCGATGCTCCAGTATTTGACGCCATAAGGTTCTCTGTGTCCGTTGGCGATCCGCTCTCTGGCATACCTGCCCTCTGTCTCCAGATTGCAGTACTCCACCCAGTCACTCATTTCCTCCGCAGTCCTGGTTCCGGCATTTGTACAGATATAAGGCTGGCAGCCGACCTTTCGGCACAGTTTCACATATTCATCCGTGCCAAAAGTACCGGGATCCTCCACCCGCCACGCCTTATCAAAGAATGGCTGTCTGACCGGCCCCACCGCATCCTTCCAATGGTAAGAAGACACGAAACACCCGCCCGGCCAGCGCAGAATGGGTACTTTGATCTTCCGCATGGCTTCCAGCACATCGGTTCGCATTCCGTCCTCATCCGCAAAAGGGGAATCCGGATCATAGATCCCGCCGTAGATCTGCCTGTGAAAATGCTCAATAAAGTGCCCGTAAAGCATGGGACTGCGTGTCCCGACCTCCCGTTTCCTGTTAACATACAGCTTCATAGATCCCGCCCTCCTCCTTCGTTGTTTTATTGCGCATGAAAAGATTAAAAAGTAGTCAGATCCCGAACCAGCAGACTGACGGCTCCCTCCAGATCCCTTTCGCAAAGCTTCTGGTAGATTCCATAGTGGGGTGCTTCATGTACCGAATCAGCCATACTGTTGCTTTTGTCCCACATTCTCTGCGCATACATCCTGGTCTGCATCTCCATGCACTCCCAAAGGAATTTCATCATGACCCGGTTCTCCGAAAAAGAAGCCAGCAGCATATGAAACTCCTTATTATCTTCCCATACCTCCCAGACATCCACATTCTGTTTGGAAGCAGCCTGGGAGATATGTTCCTTCAGCTGATCGAGATTTTCCTGCACCAGACCCGGAAATGACATCTCCAGCATTTTCGTCTCCAAAAAAACCCTGCTTTCCATCACATCTCTGCTGTCCTTCTCGCTCATATGATTTACAATGTAGCCAAAACGCGGCACACTGCGCAGAACCCCCTCGCTGCAGAGCTTGATCAACGCTTCTCTGACGGGCGCCTTGCTGACGCCGAACAGCTCCATCAGCCTCTTCTCATTGAGTACCTGATCACCCTCAGAAGGGTTCTTCACGATCATTTCCAATATCTGATCATGAATTTTGTCGGTCAATGATTCCTTTTTTATCTGGGTAAATCCTTCCATCAGCTTATCCATATTTTTATTCCATTCTCCCGAGTAGTTCCAGGATATCCTCCCGGCCCATCTTGTAAAAGGCTCCGCACGTATGCTTCCCTTTCTCCGTCATGTTGTCTGCGATCTCTGTAAATTTGTCATTTCCTACGCCGGCTTCTTTCAGGGTAAGCGGCAGTCCGGACTCCCGCAGAAGATTTCTGAGCCGCTTTACGCCTTCTCTGGCTGTCTGCGCCGGATCCTCGAAGTTCATCTCTACATTCCATACCCTTACCGCATACTGGGCAAGTTTGGGAACACACGGCTCCTTCCCGCACAGATACTCCATCCAGGCCGGAAAAGAGATAGCCAGTCCTGCGCCGTGGGCGATATCGTAGAAGCCGCTGATCTGATGTTCCAGCCCATGGTTAAACCAGTCCTGTTCCCGTCCGCAGCCGGTCATGTCATTCTGCGCCCAGGTGCCGCAGAGCATGATCTCCGCCCGCGCGGCATAGTTATCCGGCTTCTCCAGAGCAATCGGAAGATTGTGGATCATCGTCGTTAATATCCCCTCCGTCACTCTGTCCGTCATCTCCACATTCGCAGTCCGGCTGAAATACCGCTCCATCGCATGTGCCATGATATCCATACCACCGCATGCTGTCTGGTAAGGCGGCAGCGTATAGGTAAGTTCCGGATTCATGATCGAGAAAACAGGACGCATCAGCGGCGAGCCGAAACCTGTCTTGACAGATATCGTCTCATCTGATATGACACAACTGTCACTCTCTTCACTGCCGGCCGCCGGCAGAGTAAGGATATCCGCCACCGGAACTCTGTCTTTCCCGGGTTTTGCTTTGCCTGAGATCAGATCCCATACATCCCCGTCATAATAAACACCGAAAGAAATCGCCTTGCAGGTGTCGATAACGCTGCCGCCTCCCACCGCAAGGAGGAAATCCAGCTTTTCTTCTCTGCACAGCCCGATTCCCTCTCGTACAAGAGAAACTCTCGGATTAGGCACTACGCCGGAAAGTTCCCTGAAAAAAAGCCCCGCCTCCTCAAGTGCCTTTACGACCCTGTCATACAGGCCGCTGCGCCTGATGGAAGAACCGCCATACACAAGAAGGACTCTTTGCGCGCCATGGCTTCTTAGTTCTTCTCCCACACACAGTTCCTTATCCCTGCCGAATATCATTTTCGTCGCACATTGAAATTCAAATCCGTTCATTCTGACATCTCCTATCATTTTATCTGCTTTCTCACTACTTTACAATTTATTTTGAAAGAAAACTAAAATTTTCGAAACCTGCTTCTGTATCCACCTTTACAGTTCCAAAAGCAGCGCTCTGTAACACCGCGCCGCATCCTGCACCGCTTCAATATTCGCTGCTTCATTATCTCCATGCACGCCCCGCCCCTGCCATGGTTCCGCATACATGGGCGAAAAGCGGACAATCTCTTCCGTCAATTCCTGAAAATGCCTGGAATCCGTGCCTCCTCCCAGCACAAAGGGAATCACAGGGAGGCCCGGATATACCTGATTCACACACGCTTTCATCATCTGATAACCCGGCTGTCTGGTGTCACTTTCTCTGACAACATCTTTGCCGCCCACAAACTCACAGAGCAAATCATGCTTCTTCGCCACAGCCGTCAACCTCTCTGTCACCTCTTCTTTTGTCTCCAACGCCGACACTCTGACATTAGCCGTCAGCACTGCCTTTCTGGGCATCACATTAAAGGCTGTCCCTCCTTCTATCATGGTAAAGGCAATCGTAGAACCCAAAAGGCTTTCCGCCTGTGAGCAGATCTTATGAAGAACCGGATAGTCTCCCTCCTCCATGGAAGCCGTGAGAAGATCCTTTCGTCTCTCATCTTCCGCCGGAAGACATTCTGCCGCTGCCCGCAGCATGGCCCGTCCCCCTGCGCTGAGATTTCTGCGGAAGATATCCGTACCTTCTATCTCACACATCAACGCCCCAAGCCTGACAATGGCAGAATGCTTCGGCGGCGCGGCCGAGTGACCGCCCTGTGCAAGGGCCGTAAATCTGTACTCCAAAGATCCTTTCTCCCCGACAGCCATGACGGCGGCTTTTCCTTCGACCAATCCCATAAAGTTTTCACAGATCGTACCGCCTTCGTCAAATACCACCGCAAAAGAAATCCCTTTTCGTCTGAGTAATGACGCCGCAGTCCCTGTCGTCTCTCCTCCTGTTTCCTCGTCACAGGACAGATACAGCCATACTTCCCTCTTCGGTCTCCATCCCTCTTTCAACAGACCGTCCAGTGCCATCAAAAGCGCACACTGCGGCCCTTTCATATCCTGCGCCCCTCTGCCCCAGACTCTTTCCTCCGCGATTTCACCGGAAAAGGGCGGATACTTCCAAGCCTTGCCGTCGACCGCCGGCACCACATCCATATGGCCGGTAAACAGTACCGGCTTCCCTCCTTTACTGCCGTTTCCCGGCAGTCTGAGAAGCCTGGCCTCCCCTACCGGGATTTCCTCCGCAACGGCAAAGATTTCTGCAAATTCCTTTTTCAAAAACTTCCTGTATGCCTCGATATGATACTCCTCCTTATGCCCCTTACCGCTCACGGTAGGAATCTTCACCATACCGGATAATTTTCTTCCTGCATCTTCAAACATGCCTGCATCCTTTCTCGTGATTTCCTGTTGGTGACAGATACCACTTTTCCCTGCTGTACTCTTATCTGCCACTTTCCTGCGCATTCACATACCGGCACTTTATTCCTTCATGCCGGAAACCGCGATGCCTTCTACGAAAAGTTCCTGTGCGAAACAATACAGAATGAGCAGCGGCGCAATCGAAATCAGCGCTCCCGCCAGCGCCGGTCCCGTCTCTCTGACACCTTCACCGACAAACATTGCCAGTCCGGCAGAGAGAGTCCTCATCTTTGTGGAATTGGTCATCATCAGCGGATAGATCAGGTCATTCCAGTTGGAGGTCAGACAGAAAATGAAAAAGGTCACAAAAGCCGGCTTACAGAGCGGGAACATGATCTTCGTGAAAATGCCAAACTCACTCATACCGTCGATCCTTGCCGCTTCCTCCAGACTCTTTGGAAGTCCCATATAAAACGACCGCATGAAAAACATCCCATACGCCGAAGCCGCCCTCGGTATGATCAGCCCCAGATAAGTGTTCAGCATCCCGAAGTTGTGCAGCTCCAGATACAACGGGATCATAACGATCTGAAAAGGGATCAGCATGGTCAGCAGCACAATATTGAAGATCACTTCCCGTCCCTTAAACTGGAGGCGTGCAAAGGCATAACCTGCCAAAGAGTCCACCAGGGCAGAGCAGACCGATACCGCCCCTGCAAAGATCACCGTATTCTTGATATAGCTGGCAAGAGGAATCCGGTCCCACACCTTGATATAGTTTTGGATCGTCCACCTTTTGGGCCAAAGGGTGGGTGGCCATTTGATGATATCCTTCTGCATCTTGAAAGTACTCAGGATCAGCCACAAGAAGGGAAACACAATAAGAAACAGTACGATCAGGCACACCAGCACTCTGATGATATTATACGGTTTAAAATATTTCTTCATAGCCACCTCCTACATATTGTTTTGGATCCTGCGTTCCATGTATCCCTTAAAGAACAGAACGATCACCGCAATGACAAAGAACAGTTCAATACACATGGCGGAGGCATAACCCAGTTCGTAGGGCGCCGAAAATCCACGCAGGTAAATATACTGCACCATAGTCTCCGTCGTGTATCTGGGTCCGCCTCCGGTCGTCACGTACACCGCGTCGAAGACCTGAAATGCCCCGATCAATGTCGTCAGCAGCGTGAAGTTGATGGTTGGCAGAAGGTTCGGCACTGTAATATGGAAGAACTGCTGTAATTTCGTGGCGCCGTCTACTTCGGATGCATCGAAATAAGTGCCTGGAATATCATTGATCCCGGCTACCAGTATGATCAGTGTCTTGCCGAATGCCTTCCAGATCGAAATAAAAATGATCACCGCCATGGCATATTTTTCTTCCGCCAGAAGGGCAACAGGCTCTCCGCTTACTTTGCTGATCAGAAAAGGAATATACCCCACCGTCGAATTCAGCATCAGGTTAAAAAGAATACCGATCGCCGTAAAAGAGCAAAGCACCGGTACGTAAAAGACTGAGCGGCACAGTTTGTTAAAAACCGTTGGCTTATACAGCCAGTATGCCAGTACCAATGCAGCGACCAGCTGAATCGGCACCGAAAGCACCACATAATAGAAAGTGTTCTTGAACGCATTCAGCACCCGCTCGTCTGCCATCGTCCTTTTAAAATTTTCCAGCCCTACCATGTTCGGCCAGGCCAGAAAAATATCCAGATTCGTCAAGCTGATGATAAAAGAGACCACCAGCGGAATGATCGTAAATACAAATAAGATAAGCATACCGGGAAAGATAAACAGATATCCCACTCTGTCCTTACCGGTCCATTTGGCCAAACCTTTTTTCATACCCCGACTCCTTTCTGCGCATTTCTCCCCTGTAATACAGAAAAGGATGCCGATGTGTAAAGACAGCATCCTTTTCTAAATCATCTTTTACAACATTTACTTGTCAAGAATTCCCTGCATTACGTCATTGTATTTGTCAAGCGTCTCCTTGATATCCGCATCCGCAAAGATTTCTCCCAGTGCAGGATAAAGCGTTTCACTGGCAATCGGGTTTACACCGTGGATCTTACACTCGATATGTCCATATGCAAGAGGCTCGGAAAGTGCCGAGGTCAACGGATCGTCTGCGAAATTCTTCTGTGCCGAGATCAAATAAGCAGGTGTGCCGCATTCTTTTGTCCACCTGGTGCAGATCTCTTCCGTGTTCCAATACTGCACAAACTTATATACCAGTTCCTTGTGTTCCTCGGAAGTGGTCTTGGGAATGGAGAATCCGACAGGGATGACCGCCGCGCCGGGATCATTGCCTTCACAGGGCGGAACTGCCGCCACTCCAAAGTTGATCTCATTCTCCCGTAAGCCGTTGATGATCCACGGACCATTGATAAACTGTGCCAGCTGCCCGCTGATATAGGTATTGTCGTCGCTGTCCTTAGGCGAATAATCGTACAGCGTCCTCAGATCTTCAAAAGCTGCCAGATTTGCCTCTGAGTTAAACAGCGCCTGTGTCTCCTCTTCATTCATATACCCGCCGCCATGTGCATACATAGCATACTGCGCAGTCACGTTGTTATTGGCAGGAACGAGAAATCCATACTGATTCTTACTCTTATCCGTAAGAATCTGTGCATACTCGATCACCTGCTCCCAGGTTTCCGGCGGACTCTCGGGATCCAGTCCTGCCTCTGCATACAGATCCTTGTCCCAATAGAAATAATGGGATACCATCTGCATGGGGATACCTACACAGAGATCATCATAGTAAAGCAGATCCACTACATTAGGATCAAAATCGTTCTTATCCACGCCGGGAAGATCATAGAACTCACTCACATCCACAAAACTGCCCGCTTCCACATAGGGAACATAGTAACCGGAGGAACAGAGCACGAAATCCGGTGCATCCCCTGCCGCAATAGCCGCCGGAAGTTTTTCATTAAAGGTATCCCATGGCATAACGTCCATTTCTATCGTAATATTCCACTCATTTGATGCATTGAAATCATCGACGATCTGCTGAAGCACCTCTCCGTCAGTGCTGGTAAAACCGTTCCAGAAAGTCAACGTCACAGGCTCGTATTCTTTTGCTTCCTGCGCTGATCCGCCGTCTGTTTCTTCTGCCGGCGCCCCATCTGCCGCATCCGTCTCATCCGCTGCAAGAGCCGGCGCCGGTGCCGCTTCCTGTGTATCCGATCCGCCTCCACAGGCCGAAAGACTAAATACCATAATACCGGCTAAACCAAGGGCTGCAAATTTTTTCCACTTTTTCATAAAATCTCTTCCTTTCTTTTTGCTGTCTTTTGTTATCAAATGCTTCTTGCTGCTTCCACGACCCAGCGGATCCTCTCCCAATCCAGCCTGGCGTCGATCGTACAGTCTCCGCCCAGCATCAGGCCGGTCTTACCGTGGTTCAGGATCAGATTTCTCGTGTATGCCTGTAACTCCTCCCTGCTGCCGGTATAGATGATACCCTGCTGTGTGGTCTCGTCCCAATGTGTCTCGAAACCGCCCAAAGCAGTGCGGCCATCCACGAAATAACGGCCATCCTCCAGACTCATCCCCTCCACAAAGACTGCCCAGTTAACTACCTTCGCCGGATAGTCCTGCCAGATCGCCAGCTGATTTCTGTTGCCGGCCCACCCGCACATATGCAGGATATTATTATCCGAAAAGCGGTTCGCATGTTCCAGCACATACAGATCGCTGGGCGTGATCACACTGCGGTATTCTTCCGGTGTAAAACGGTCATACTCACCGCCCTGCACACAGTAGTAGACGCCGTCACATCCGGCCTCAGTGATCAAAAGCTCTGCCAGCAGGGCATTGCTCTGCGCGATCACGTCCAATGCATACATTACGGCATTCCGCTCCTCTCTGATAAAGGACATCACCTGCCCGTCGGAGATCCCGATCGCTTCTGCACCAAACCGAAGAGATGAAAACGGTGCAAACACATTATAAAATACACAGCGCTCTGCGCCGATCTCCTCCACAACAGCCTTTGCACGCTCCACCTGCTCTCTGATAAACGGATGGTCTGCATCCAGCGGTTTCAGTTTTTTCCAGTCCTTTGCCTCCCTGATCTCCGGTAAAGGATACGGAAAATAACCGTCGCACATGATCTTTACAAAGTCCAGATCCGTCTCCCGGTAATAACGCAGGTGCGCCTGCACACATGCCTCGCCTGCTGCCTCCTCTCCGGAAAAATGGAACCAGAACCCAACGGGTACATGATCCACATCTTTCTTATTCATCGCATTTAACACTCTTGTTCTCTTGTCCATCCTGTCTCCTTTCTTTTATCCAGAACACCCTTTCTTATCTGCATACCATCATATCCAGAATCACCTTGTCTGTTTCGGCCATGCCGCGGTTTCCCAGCTCTCCCAGATTCCGGATGGTACTCTCCACATCATCGGAAACAATTCCGTCCAGATCACCGGCGCTGTAGTTCTTCATCGCCACCATGGCACACTGGAACGCACTGGATATCACCGTTCCGATCTTAAGTGCGCAGCCGGCCTTGGCTCCGTCACAGATGATGCCTGATACATCCGCAGTCATATTCCGGATCGCGCTTTTGA
>OFGF01002266.1_pt1 | contig 10420 bp, 4 predicted proteins | sample 1521711 | NCBI WGS metagenome assembly OFGF01 (sample SAMEA3504092, study PRJEB24116) | mouse gut metagenome | biome: mouse gut; feature: mouse-associated habitat; material: faeces | place: Denmark | collected 2011
CAGGCACTGACATAGCCTCACAGGAGACTGCTATATCAGGGTCCTGTCAGCAAAATCTTGTTGCAATAGTTTAGAATACCCAATATACAATTTTGCAGAAGTCATGAAACTCAAGAAGAAGGAAGACCAAAGTGTGGATACTTCGTTCCTTCTTCGAAGGGGGAACAAAATATCCATGGAAGGAGTTACAGAGACAGAGTTCAGAACTGAGACTGAAGGAAGGACCATTCAGAGACTGCCCCACCTGGGGATCTATCCCATAAGATCTTCTTTTACTGAGAAAAAGCCAGGCTGAGTCATTGTCTCCTTCCTTCCTTTTACTTATTCTTGTCTGGTCCCTTGACTACACTATCCTCAGATGTGAATTCTAATGAGAAGAAAGGATGGAAGAAGCAGAGGAAGCTAGTCATCCAAACTGATAACCCAGGTGGACTTTTGCTCCTTACAGGACACTTTGGAGACTATGGCAGTTCTCAGACTTTCTACTCTACATATGAAATTATTGTCTTTGTCATCAGAAAGCTGTGTGAACCAGTGCTCCTTTGTATCCCTTCCTAATTTATCATTTCGTCAACTATGAAATCAAGATAATAGTTACTAATGAGTTCTGGGTATATAGGTCAAATAGAAATATTTGATAACTCCTTCAATATTAGAATTTTTGTTTTAGAATTTTAAAAAATTCTTAAAAAATAGAATTCCATTAAATTATAAAGATTTATAACTTTCTTAGCATTCCATGAAGTCTTTCTCTGGTATAACACCCATTTTCTAGAATAATCCCTACTTTGTAGGAAGACATTCACAAAAGACAGTGGGTATAGAAAATTGATTTTGAAAAAGAGTGAACATTGTCTTGCGTTTCTCATAGAAGTCACAGAAAACCCTCAGAAGTAAAGGATAGCTACCTGTAAGTTGTGTAAACAGGTTCTGTACCCTGCCAGGAGGACCTCCCTCCCACCATTCTGCCGAAATGTCAAAGGGGAAACTTGGGCTTTATTCTTGCTAGATGTCCCTGCATGACAGATTCCCAGCTGTGACAACAAACAACATGAAAAGGGGATTTTAAGATGTTATATTTCTCATCCCAAATCTTCCCAAAGTAAAACAGATGCCAAAATGTCCAGCAGAGAATGGAGGCACTTTACCTGGAATTTACCTCAGACAGTGCCTGACAGAGGCATCCTGGATAATTGCCTCTTCCCTCCTTCCCTCTCTGTTGAAGCTCAACATGGCATGTCTCAGATGCTTATTGTGACAGTAGAGCTTGTAAAGGAAAAAAAGGTCCTCCCATTCCTTAATCCCCTGATTTTCATGTCTTCTGACATAGGAATGTCTTAGATCGTATTGATCCCTCACTGATCGTTTCTGTGACGTGGATACAGACCCTACCTACAGAGAGGGAAACATGTAATTTTCATGACATTGGGGAACAGCATTCTATAGAATATTTATAGCCACAAATTAATTAAAATTTAGTATCAGAAGTAATTTTCTTGCATGCAAAGCAACAGTGAAATGATTTGTTCATTGTCACAGATGGGAAAGTGCCCTCTCTCCTTTCATGAAAAGCCATTCTTCATTAATTACCATTTATTGCACTCTCAGGAGAGATTTTTATTTGATTATGTGATATACTAAACAGTGAATTCACATGGTTCTAGGAGTATTTGACAAGAATGTTCATATTATTTTAAATAGCAAACCAACCAGGAAGAACTGTGAAAGTAGAAAGTTTCCTTTTAAACCTTAGTTTGACCTTGCTGATAAAAAAGAAATAGAAGAAGGAAACTAGAGAGGGAAGATTGGCAGGGAGAGGAGTGGTCTGCACTTGAACTATAGGACAATAAGATCATGTAGAGTCATTGTGAGCTTCCTTACAGGTCTTCATTTTAAATGAAATTCTGTAAACAGCAATGAAATTTGCAAAGTTTATTGGATGTTGCTAATTGCTCCCCCTGACCCCCCTTTATTCAGGAACATCAGTTATCCAAGTGACAGCCTCTGATGCAGATAATCCCACCTATGGAAAAAGTGCCAAGTTAGTGTATAGCATCCTTGAAGGACAACCCTACTTCTCAGTGGAGGCCCAAACAGGTATGGTCGATTACATCATCTTTGTAAGTCACGACTTATTTTAAACAAGGAGTCTATGCCTCGTCATTTAACTGCTTTGGCTTTAAAATTCCTTAAATTAAAATGGAACTAAAGGGCCACTTGGCAGTTAGTACGAGATGGCCTATGTATGTTCTGTGCATATGGATGAATGGAATAATACACATTTATTAGTGTCTAAGATGATAATTACAAATATTTAAAATTAAATTTATGAATTGGAAATGCCTTGACTTGTGGATCCATATTAAAAGGATCGAAGGTTGTTACAAAGTAGTGTTAGCCTTTAAAACATCCTTGGAAGACCACTGGGTAAACTAAGAAGTGTCAGGAGTAACTGTAAATGTTCACCCTACTAGAAGATCCAGCACATTCCCAATCTCCTGCTGTGAGCATAGGTTCCCAAAGGATGCTGTAAGATAAAGAGCAGACCAGTAAAGTGAGTCAGTATACAACAGAAACTAAAACAATGTTTCGCTTCATTTACACTAATTTGATTGTCAACAAGAGTGAACACTACAGTCCTATAACATTGTTCTTCTGCAGCAGTATTACACTTTTCCTTCCTACTTAATATGTTCTGTACTCTTGAAAGGTTTTCATACAATTTGCAACTTTTACATGAATTCCTAATTTATTATTTTTTATTTGCTTTCTTAACTCTTACCTAATACATATTAATTCATTTTTCATATTCTTACTTCAAACAACAGCTTGTGGAGTTATTGTCTATGGTTTCATGGAGATCTTTGCTTTTAGTCTTTGGGTAAACTAAGGATAAATGTGGGATTTCATCTAGACTACTTAAAATAGTAAAAACTCTAGTCTTCTTTTTTTCTCTCAGGGAACCAAGGCTAGTGACTAACAGTTGGAACCCATGAAACTAACCAATAAGGAACATGATGTCTCATAAGTCCTAGGATGTTGCAAAGAAACACCTCAACACTGGGCTCAGTGATGCTGCGTAACATAGCCCAGCACTTCTTCCTTGCTCTTTGTATTTACACTATAAATACTGCTTTATTCACTGAGTGTAAAAGCTTCCATAAGATCCCTAGAGATGTAAGTAAGCATATTTTTATGAACATCATGTTTAAATATACAGAGGTCATGAATATTTCAATCCTGAATTTATCCTGTTTTTCAGTAATTCAGGACATGTGATTGTCCACTGAATCTTTGCACAAGTTTTGTTCATCTTTCTAACTCCTCTGTTCACTCACTCAAAAAATTAATAGTACCTATTTAATGTGTTCAAAAAAGTTTATGCCTCCTCTGTAAACCTAATATGAGCTGAAGAGATGTTTCTTTTCTTTTTTTTTAAAAAAAAAGATTTATTTAGTTTTTATTTTTATGAGTACACTGCAGCTGTCTTCAGACACACACTAGACGAGTGCATCGGATCCCACTACAGATGATTGTGAGCCACCATGTGGTTGCTGGGAATTGAACCCAGGACCTCCGGCAGAACAGTCAGTGCTCTTAACTGCTGAGCCATCTCTCCAACCCCATAGTGATGTTTCTACTAGTTTATGTAGGACTTGATTTCTGAAGCTTTTTGCTAGAAGTCCTGAAGTATAGATTCAGATATGACTTATCATACAATAGGCTCTTGTCATTCCAGTCTTCAGGATTCTTGTGTCTGAGAGGAAAGACATTGTTACTTGCATGCAGAGTGAAAAAAAAACTAATATGTTGTAAGTAATTTTTATTATTTGCTTGATAATACACAGGTGTTATCTTCAACACTTTCTGCTATGTTTGCCATGTTAAAATGACTTGTCTTTGAGCAGGCTATATTTTATGTATCTTTAGGTTCCCAGGATGTAACATATTTTTTTAAATCTTGTCATAAATGAATATTTGTGATTTTTAAATTTTCGTTTGATAGGAATCATCAGGACAGCCCTTCCCAATATGGACAGAGAAGCCAAGGAGGAGTACCATGTGGTGATCCAGGCTAAGGACATGGGTGGACACATGGGTGGACTCTCAGGGACAACCAGAGTGACGATCACTCTGACTGATGTCAACGACAACTCAGCAAAGTTTCCAAAGAGTAAAGAGTCGAAGCTGGTCTTTGATAATGACCACTGCTCAGCGAGAGCCTCATCTTTTCTTTCACTCCTAATTTACCCAGCTTTCAAAAGGAAGAGTCTGGAAATCCAAGAATCATTTTCGTGATTCTTGCAAAAAACTAGAACAAGATAGCAAAGACTTAAAAACACACCGAGGAAAGTTAAACAGTATAGAGATCATGAGAAGTAAGGAAGTCATTAAAACTGTGTAACTCTGGAGACCAGAATATCTGAGTCTTGAGATATTTTACTTATTAGGTATTAATCATAAAAGGCAGTCATCAATTAACGTTCTCCTGTCTCAGTGTTCTTCACTGATGCTAACAGAACCGTGATCTGATGCTTATCATTCCATAAAAAAACTCCCCCACATCTTGATGATTGTAAGTAACAATCACTTATTAGTTTCTTGACTTTAATTTGTACAGAGCATAGGAGAAATAGCTACTCTGTTGTCACTCCAGCATCAGCAGGGCAGTTCTCCTGTGGCAGAAAAACCCACTTCTAAGATTCCTTATAAGCCTGGCAAATTGAGATTAGCTTGTGCTTCCTCTCCACATGGGCCTTTCTGTGGCTGAGTTCTGATCATGAGAACTCCGTGACCATTTTTTGAGCTGATACCAGAAGCCATGGGACTTCTTTCCCTGTAGCCTTAAGGCTGCCAGCATAGCAGTAAAGCTCAGCCAGACCTCACAGTTCTATGAGAGGACCATAAAGTAACATTGGAGGGGCCTGTGGGATACGAGCTATACTAGTATCCTTGTAGAAGATGATACCCTAGCATTTAACCTAAATACAATCTTTGTTCAGATTAATCCAGCTAGTGCTAATTTTTATATCATTTGAAAAAAAAACCGGCAATAATTGTTCAGCCATTGTTATTTTGAATACTGTACAATATTTATGAAGTTACTGAGGGAAAATATTATTTGGCAGTTGAGGGTATATAATTCTTTTGCAGAAATCCATGGTTAGGTTCTTAGCAACAATATTATTGGCTCTGAACAGCTGAAATTCGGGCCAGGAGGACCTGTAGCCTTCTTATGGTCTCCGTTGTATCTGCATTCCTAGTCACAGAGCCACATAGACACAGGCATATGCATACCTAAAAGTAAGATACATCATTAAAATGTTTAGGTTTACTATTTTAATTATGTGTTTATGAGTGTGTCTATATGTGGATGTTTCCTATCTGTAGGGACCCACAGAGGCCAGGACTGTCAGATTTCCCTGCAGCTGTAATTATGTGTGACTGTGAGCTGACTTGGGTGGGAATAACCAAACTCTGGTCAGCAGGAAGAGAAACATACGGTCTTAGTTCTGAGCCATCACTCTAGCACCAAACAAAACAACTCTTTGGAGACAATGGTATTGAAATATTGAAATTAATGATAGCTGCTAATTTTAATATCTGGTCACTAATGTTATAAATATCTAAAAAGAGCCTATGTTTTATAGATATAATTGGCTCCTAGGGAAAGGACATTGAGGGGACTAAGGAATTTCTGGAATCATATTTTAGTGTGTATGTGCAAAGGGCAGTCCAGAGTTATAACACAAAAATAATGACTCTGAGCTTTCCAGTAATGACAAAAACACCCATGGCTCCAGTTACAGAGAGTCTGACACACTTTCTGGTCTCTGCAGACACCCACATACACATAGTGTACACTCAAAGACAGACAGACAGACAGACAGACAGACACATAGCGTACACTCAAAGACAGACAGACAGACAGACAGACAGACACATAGCGTACACTCAAAGACAGACAGACAGACACACACACACACACACACAATATAAAAAATAATAAACCCAAAGGAAGTCAGTTAAGTATACCAATTAAGGAGGCACTATGGTTATTCAAAGTTACCCAAGATAACAATCTACCAAATGAAGATATCATGGTAGAGGATCATGAGACACATATTAGTTCTTGAGGACTCCAAAAGAGATGGGTCAACCATGCTATTCCTTGTCAGATGGAAAGGTATGCATCTTTGATAATATTGAGGCACATACAACATAGTCAAAGCTGCCTATTCCATTTGCACAATGTACAATTGTTCCATATGCCAGAAAAGTAGGCAGACAGACTTATTCATGGATGTCCACTAATGCCCTTTTTTATATAGAGTGGTATAGAAATTTTATATTTCAGTTTTAATATTTCACAGTCATGGGCTTGAATGAGATTTGGAGAAAATTACATTGCAACAGATCTTCTGAACATTGTTATACATTGTTCATTTCTACAGAAAGTCACACTCCCTGTGCCTTGCCTGTGAATACAATACAAGATTAGGTAGAAAATGGGTACAGTATAATCACGAAAAGAATGCAGCACTGCAGCATATAATAGCTGCAGTAGAGGAAAGGAAGAGTCTAGGGGAGTCCCCTAATGCCAGTGGGCTGAGCACTGCAGGAGAGGGTTCCTCCGCCCACGCATAGTGTGTCTTAGACAGGTTGCTTTTTCAAATGTGTCAAATGATGGTGCTACAGCTCATTCCTTTACTGAAAACTGTCCAGTGCTTTCCCTAAATGGAACTCAACATCTTGACTATTTTCAGCAATGCCGTTTACATGCCTCCGTCCTACTGTTATTCTCCCGTAACAGAAGTCCCACTGTACATTTTCAGAATCTTCAGAATTTGCAGCCTCACCTGAGGCTTTCTGACATTTGTTGTTCCTTGTTCTGTGACACTTATTGCCCACATATTCATACACTTGTCTTGCTCATTTCCTTCACTGGAGTTCAGATTTCTTCCAACGAAAGTTTTCTGTCTCTACCTTGTCCAAAATAAATCCCGATTTCCTTCTCATCTACACATACTTAACCATGATAGGTGTCCACTCACATACATTGTCATAGAAAAACATATCATACCCCATCTTCACACTAACTCGTATAGAGCATAATCACATACATAACTACACACTCATTTGTGTAGCTTAAACGCTTACACACACACACACCCTACTTCCCTTTATCCCTTACCATACAATACTACTTAGCCTATAACATCATAGTGTATCTAGATATGTTTTGTTTTCTCTTTTTTTTAAATGTCATGTTGAGAATGATAACTCTTCCTTTACTTAGCTTCAGAGCTAAAAGAGTAATATATCATCATTTGCATTCATGAGAAATAAATACTGTAAACATAAATATAAATATGTACGTGTGGCACCATTCTTTATTTCTGAAAAATATAAACATAAAGGGAGTTGACTGTCTAAAAGCTTCCAGAGCATTCCATGCTTTACCTAGTACAAAGGATGAAGAGTAAGATGAGAGAAATATCTCTTTGCTCAAGAAAGATTCTTGAAAGATTTGTATTTGTCTCTAAAATAAATATGAAGTGATGAAACCTTTTTAAGCAGGGGGTAAATTTACTCTTCTGTGGCTGCTTTTCTTTGAGCAATTAGTTCAAGGAATCTTTGGCATTAGTTTGTGGGACACCCTGAAAAGGAAGCCTCAGGTGTTCCAGTATGTGGACTCTTGCATAGGACCTTGTCACTGTTTTCCTTTCTCTCGTGTTGTGGGTGACCTCATCATCTTACCAGGACCCCAATGTTGTTTTGTCATCCTGGAAGGAACACATTGCTCCTGCATGCTGGCCATCTGGGATCCTCTTCCCATCCATCCACTTCACTTCTGCGTCTACCAATAAAAAGTTCGATTTTAAACCCTTTGAGAAATTTGCTGGGATTCAATGAAATCTGAAGTCTTACAGCTGCCAAATAAAAAGTAAAATAAAAGTAGATGTCTTTTTCTTTCAGGCGTGTACCAGATGTCTGTTTCAGAAGCAGCTGTCCCTGGGGGAGGAAGTAGGAAGGGTGAAGGCTGAAGACCCAGACATTGGAGAAAATGGCTTAGTCACATACAATATCATTGATGGAGCCGGCATAGAACTGTTTGAAATCACAACAGACTATGAAACACTATGTTGCTGCTGCTGCTGCTGCCGCCGCTGCCTAGAGCTCCTCATTTAGCCCCCTGAGACAAGCCTGTGGTTAGTTGTTGTTAGCCTTGCTACACAGACAGGAAACCATAGCTAGGAATTAGACACTGCCTGAGGTTTGAGAGCTTGCTGTTAGCACAATACCAATTCCGAAACAGGCCTTCCTCACTCTCAGGGAAGCTTCTTACCCGCCAGGCTTTCCTGCCCTTAGGCCTTGTGTCAGTGGAACTCTTCCGGGTCACAGTAATTCTCTGTTAATAAAAGTTTCCCACCGTGTGGGCATTCAACGTTAGGGCAGGAAGGGGATGCCTTTGGTTTCATCAGTGGTGGTGTGAAAGACCCACAACGTGAGGACTCCCCCACGTTCTGACTCAGGAGAGGCGACACCCCAAAATCACCCACAAGAAACGGTCTTGCTGCAAATTGCAAGAGGATTTTTATTCAAGAGCGCTCTCGGGCCCACGGTCATACACCACGCAGGGGTAGAGGACCGTGGCGCCCCGAGTAGCTGGGTAAGGGGGTATTTAAAGGAAGAAACCACAACTCAAGGAGGTGGGAAGGGCGTTGTTGGAAAATACCAAAAATACCAGTTAAGAGTCACAAGGAAGTGCAAAGTCACAAGAGTCACAAGGAATACCTGGTAATTGTGAGGGTTATTTCTCAAGACAGTTTCTAAGAGCCCCTAACAATAGCACATTTGCATAGTGGGTTCCAGCAATGGTCAGGGTGGGTCAGGGTGACTTTCTTTGAATGAACACTCTTTGAACCCAGGAAGCGGGTGGGTGGAGGAATGTCGCTATCTGTTTTATGATTAGCATACCTTGGAGCATTGAGTCACAGAGGTCACATTCTCAAGCCTGGGCCTAAAGGCCTAGAATTTTGTTTTTACGTTTTACTTTTTCATTCCCCACTTCTACTTGTTAGTAGTTCTAATCTTAGAACTAGACACTATCTTTTCCCTGACATACTTGATCCTTTAGGGCATGGTACTGTTGTCTCAAAACTAAAAGCCACACTGCACTAATTTTTGTTCTAATAAAGGTGACTTGCCTATTTAACACACATGGACCTATAATTAAAAGCAGAAGCAAAATCAAAAGGGGTCCCATAAAGGTAGAAAGTAGGGTGGTCAAGAGTACAAGATAAGGGCCTTTCCACCGGAGTCTCAAGGTTTTCTGTGTGGAGACGTCTAATGTAGCAGGTCTTCTTCTCTTGAGTAGGCCTTCTGGAGCTGCTTTTTCGCTCGCTGTCTCACTCACTGGAGCACCTTGAGCCTAGAGAACAAAGGCTGGGAAAGCAGCATGTCAGCACCATGTACAAAGGCTATTTTTACCAGTGGAGGGGGGCCCCCTGTAGAGTAATTTATAGGGGGGTCAGTCTAAACTGTCCAGGGGTGTTTCTATCCCTGAAGAGCATAAAGGGTAGGAGAGCTATCTAATCATAGCGCCAGTCTCCGCTGTCAATTTGGTAAGGGTCTCTTAATGGTTCTATTCATTCTCTCTACCTGTCCTGAGCTTTGGGGCCTGCATGCACAATGTAACTTTTAACCGATCTCTAATATCTTGGCCAGTCCCTGATTTACCTGGGCAACAAAGGCAGGTCCATTACCTTGGGAAGATTTCTTTTAGAAATTCTACCTCGTCATAGCACAGGCCTTGCAGCTTTTGACTATTTCTTCTGCCAAGTCAGAGAGTCCTGTAACATAGTAGTCAAAGGACCTAACCACACCTTTTAATTTCTTGGCCCCCAGGTGGGTCAAATAATGTCCATAACTTGATAGTGCTCAGGGGTGTATCTAAAGCTGGTCTCTCTGACATCATAATAATCTTTAGGCTCCTTTACTGCCAGGATTCTTCCTCCTTGCTGCCTGTTTGGCAGTTAGGTCTGCCATCTGATTCCCTTTAGCCACAACATCTCGAATTTTCTGGTGTCCTGGATAATGTATAATGACCACCTTTTTTGGCAACTGTAAGGCCTCAAGGAGGCTCAAAATTTCCTCTTTATTTTTTATGTCCTTCCCTACAGATGTCAACAGAGCTTTGTCTGTATATTGCTCCGTGTATATGGGCAGTGGCAAATGTATACCCGATGTCAGTGTAAATGTTGAGACTTCCCCTCTGCCATTCGTAGAGCTTGTATCAAAGCCACAAGTTCAGCTTTCTGTCTACCACTGCACTGCTGTCCCAGCCTTCCACTTACCTTCAACCTCGAGGCTACTGCCATCCGTGTACCAGCTCAAACTCTCAGGCCAAGGCTGA
>OFGF01002274.1_pt1 | contig 10385 bp, 5 predicted proteins | sample 1521711 | NCBI WGS metagenome assembly OFGF01 (sample SAMEA3504092, study PRJEB24116) | mouse gut metagenome | biome: mouse gut; feature: mouse-associated habitat; material: faeces | place: Denmark | collected 2011
CAGCAGCGTACCGGCAGGCAGGCCGTTGGTGGAGTTGTAGTCGGCGGACTTCTTCACGATCTGGATCTGAGCGGTGATGGGGATATTCTTCCACTCTACCAGGGTGGTCTCGCCTGCGGTGACATAGACCGTTTTCAGCTGGGTATCGGGGACATAGCCCTTATTTTCCAGCTCCCGCAGGTAGTACCGCCCGGAGGTGGTCAACCCCTCAATATAAACGTACCCAGAATTGTCGGAGGTGTACTGCCCGACAGGCTTGTGGCCACTGTCATACAGCAGGAAGGTCACGCCATAAATTCCCTTGCCGGTAACGGAATCCGTTTTGTGGATGAGAATGCCGCTGAAAGCCTTGTTGGTGATGGTGACAGTCGTGGTTTTTCCGTCCTGGATGGTGAAGTAGGTGGGGGTGGCGTCCAGCTTGAATCCCTCTCCCGCCTCGATCTCAACCGCGTAGAAGTCTCCTGCGTCCAGTTCCAGGTGGGCGCGGCCCTGTTTGTCCGTGGTCACGGTATCCACCAGAGCGCCGTCCATCTTTCTGATCTCGAAGGTTGTGTTGGGGATGCGCTGGGTCTTGTCCGCCTCGTTGACCTTGATCAGCTCCAGTCCGCCTGCCCTCTTGTTGTAGAAGGTGAGCTGCTGGCCCTCTGTCCCTTCTTTAATGAGAATGCTCTGGGGCGTTCCATCCAGAACATACTCCTCACTTGGGACCCGGATCTCTTTTGCGGTAACGGTGGTTCCGGGGGTGAGGCCCGTCAGCAGGATCTGTCCATTCCGGTCCGTCACATACTCACCCTTGTTGGGGCCGAGAGGCATACCGCTGGAATCGGTCACCAGGAAGGTGACACCCTCCAACGGCTCGTTTTTAGCGCCCTCGACATACTTCTGGATGGTCAGATTCACGCCAGGGACGTTGTACACGGTAAGCGTCTGCGTATCTGCGGGATTCACCGTGACCACCTGCCGCTTTGTTCCGGGGTCAATGGTGAATCCGGGCAAGCTCCTGGTTTCCTCGACCACGATGGTACCCACAACCGGGACCCGGATCTCTCCATTCAGATCGGTTTTGTAAAGTCCCAGGGAGGACAGATGCCCATAGGCGTCATCCACGAACTCGCCGGATGTGTAGCTCAATTTGAACTCCACCCCAGCCAAAGGCTCGGAAGTGAGCTTGTTCAGTTTTTTGATGACGAGATACCCGGTAGGCTTATTGACAAAGCGGAGCGTCTGCCCGCCTTCGCCGCCCTTGATCTCGATGCTCTTGGGGGTGGCGTCCAGCACCACGCCGTCCGGAACCTTGAGTTCCTTTGCGGTAACGGTGATCCCCGGTTCCAGATTGGGGATGACGATACGTCCGTCCTCCCCCGTGATGTATTCGCCGTTGCTGCCGCCAACGACCGCCCCGGAGCTGTCGGTCACGAGGAAGGTGACTCCCTTCAAGGGGACGTTTCCGGTTTCGGTTTCCAGGTACTTTTCAATGGTCAGCGTGGTCTTGGGGATGTTCTCCACATCCATATGGTTGTCGCCGCTGCCATTGCCGCTCCCGGAGGAGCTTCCTCCGCCAATGGTCCCGTTCCCTCCGGTAACAACGTTGTTGCCGGAGCCGTTGCGGACAATGATCGTCCGGGGCGTGGGATCGAGGACATAGTTGGACGGCACCTTGGTTTCCACAACCACGACAGTGGAATTGGGGATGAGGCCCGTTACCGTCACGGTCCCATCGGCCCCGGTGGTGTAGCGGCCAATGAGGTTGCCATCGCCGTCCCGCAAAGTAAATTCCGTGTTGGGCACAGGTTTCCCGCTGACCGCGTCCCGTTTCGAGATAGTCAATGTGCAGAGGGGTTCGTTGTATACCGTGATCGTCTGGGTGTCCGCCGGATTGACTGTGATGGTCTGAATCCTGGTGGATTCGTCAATGACGTACCCAGGACAGGGAGTCAGCTCCTTTACGACCACAGTCCCCACCACCGGCACCCGGATCTCCCCGGCGTCGTTGGTCTTGAACCGGCCCTTGCTGGACAGATGCCCAAAGTTGTCATCCACAAAGCTGCCGTCCGCATAAGTCAATTCAAACTCCACATTTGCCAGGGGCTGCTTAGAAATTTTGTCCAGCTTCCGAATCACAAGGTATCCTGTTTTCTTGTTGTAGAAGCGGAGGATATTCGCCCCATCATCGCTGATCTTGATGGTTTTCGGCGTTCCGTCCAGCACCACCCCGTCCGGGACCTTGACCTCCCGCGCGGTGATGGTGGACCCAGGCTCCAGACCGGGGATCACCACACGGCCATCCTCGCCGGAGATGTACTCGCCGTTGCTGTTGCCGACTACGGCCCCGCTGCTGTCCGTGACCAGGAAGGTCACGCCCTTCAGGGGTTTGTTCTCGCTGCCCTCTTCCTCGATGTACTTTTCGATGATAAGCGTATTCTTGGGGGTATTGTAAAAATAGGCGTGCTGAACATCGTCAGGATTGACAACGATGGTCTGGCTCCTGGTGTTGGGATCGATGGTATAGCCGGGGATCGTAGCCTGCTCGGTGATGACCACCGTCCCCACGATGCCATTGATGGTGATGGTCCCGTCCGGCCCGGTGTAATAGATTCCGTTGGAGGACACCTTGCCGTTTTCATCATCCACCACGCAGCCGGGGGCGTAGGTCACTTTGAACTGTACCCCGGCCAAAGGCGTCTTGCGGTCCAGGCTGCTGTACTTGTGGATTACCAGGGACCCCAGGGGCTGATTGCGGAACTCCAGCGTTACCGTCTGCCCGGCCTTGATCTGCGCCGTCTGGGGCGTATCATCCAGCAAATACCCTGGTTTTGACCTGCTTTCCTTGACCACCAGTGTCGTGTTGGGGTCAACGTTGTCCACCAGGAATGTCCCCGCGCCGTCCGTCACGAACTTGCCGTTGGCGTCTCCCACCACCGTTCCGTCCGCTGTGGTCACGAAAAATTCCACATCACTCAGCGGGGCGTTATTGGAGCCGGAAACCTTTTTGACCAGCAGGCTCCCCTTGGGGCTGTTGCCGAAATAGACCTGGATGACCTCCTGGTCCTCGCCGGAGAGGTACACGGTCTGGGGCGGCGTGTCAATGACGTGATTGCCGTCACTGGACAGCTCCTCTATGATGTAGGTTCCCCTCTGGAGCCCGGTTGCCGTGAAGGAGCCGTTGGCCGAAGTGCGGAAGGTGCCGATGACCGTCCCGCCCGTACCGGAGGTATTGCCGGAGAGGTAGCGGATCTGGAAGACCGCGCCCTCGATGGCAAGATTGGGATTTACTGAATCATACTTCCAGACGCAGATGGCGCTCAGAGGCCGGTTCCGGAACACGAAGGTATGTCCCTGTCCGGCAGCCACGAACGCCTCCTGGGTGTCGGGGTCCGCGATGGCGAAGCCCTTCAGCGGTTCCAGCTCCTTTACCCGGAACCAGCCGTCCCGCAGGCCCAGCTCGCCCATCTCAGGGCCGTTCAGCTCAATGCGCCCATTCTCATCGGTGTAGAATGTTCCCAGATTGTTGAGTTCCCCGGTACTGGTATTGTTGGATGCGTACCAGACCTGGAAGGGGACGTTGGCCTGCCGCTCGAAGGTGACGGCATTCTCCTTGATGATCTCGATGACGGGCCGCTTGTGATTCTTGAAGTAGACCGTGTGATCCCGGTTGGGATACAGCGTCACCAGCTGCGCCGGAGCATCCTTCAGCCAGGGGGAGGGGACAGATTTTTCAGAGATTTCGTACACACCCGGCAGCAGGTTCTTCAGGATGGCGCGGCCTGTGCGGTCCGTCCTGATCTCGTCTACAGAATGACCGTCCGCAGCCCGGACGGTGAAAACAGTATCAGGCACTTCCTCGCCGCTGTCCGCGTCATGCTTATAGACGATGAGATTGGGCCGCTTGTCATTTTTCAGAACGATCTCGCTGGTCTTGCCGGGGAACAGCTCCACATGGTACTCCTTCAGGTCACGAATGTGGTCTGACACTGTGGCGATCTCCTGCAAGGAGTAGACACCCGGCTCCACCCCCTCCCACAGGATCTCCCCTGTGGACGAGGTGATACGGTCCAGATAACGGGTGCCGTCCTCGATTTTCGCCAGCCGGAAGGAAACGCCGGGCAGGGGTCCGCCGCCGGCGCTGGTTTTGATGAGCCGGAGGGAGGGCAGCTTGGAGTTGGTAAAGATAAACTGTGCCGTTTCGTTCCCGTCCAGCTGGATAATGCGCTGGGCGTTGTCAATGACGTATCCCGGACAGGATACCTCCGTCACCACATACGCCCCCACCGGGAGCATGGACAGGTCAATGGTCCCATCGTCCTGAGTGACAAATTCCTTTGGGCCGAAGCTTCCATCCACGGACTTGATCTCAAATTTGGCGTTGGGGATGGCTACGGACGGGTCCGCACTGTCCACTTTGATGAGGTGAATGCCGGGCTTTCTGTCATTAAAGAAGACCAACTGTTTAATACCGTCCCCGGCATGGAGTTCCACCTCCTGGGGCGTGGTATCCAGAATGTGTACTTCATCCCCTGTATCCTTTTCAAACACACGGTACGTTCCGGGCTGCTGGTCAGTGAGTACGATCTCGCCCAGTTCGCCGGTATAGAAGTTGCCCAGGAACTCGCCGTCACGGTAAATACAGAAGGTAACATTTGCCATTACCTGATGGCCCAGCCGGTCATATTTGATGATCCGCAAACCGGGCAGCTCTTTGTTGGTGAAGGTCACAGTAGAGGTTTCGCCTGTGACCACAGTGACGGTTTTGATGGTATCCGTGTCGGCCTTCCAGCCTGCTATTCCGGCGATCTCCTGCACCTCGTAGGCCCCTGGCTTCAGGTTGGTGAACTGCACAGCGCCGCCGGGTTCCGTGTAGCCGGAGTAGGTCCTGCCGCTCTCGATGTGCTTGATCTGGATGTGAACGCCGGGCAGTTTCTCGCCGGTATCGCTGACCTTCTCCACCCGCAGTTCCCCGTAGGGGTCATTGTCGAAGGTCACTTCTGCCGTCTCTCCCTCACGAACAGTGATGTTCTGAGCGGGATGGGCGCTGAGAAGGTGGTCCTTGGGAGGAATTTTCTCAATGACGGTATAATTTCCAGGCTCCACATTGGGGATGATGATCTCGCCATTGACCGTGGAGAGCTTCCCAATGGTATCGCCGCTGGGGGAAACCACTTCAAAAATCGCGCCGTCCAGCAGCTCCAAAGTACCCGTCTCCCGTTTGATGATCCGCAGCACGCCGGGCTTCGGAGGCTCTTCGGGCGGAGGATTCTCAGGCGGAGGGTTCTCGGGCGGTGGATTTTCCGGAGGCGGGTTGTCGGGAGTGCCCTCAAAGCTGGAGATCACATCGAGCTTCATGGATCTGCGGGGATCGGTATCGACCATATAGTTCTGGATGTTGCCGTACTTATCCGTCTCCGCACAGCTGGCATAGAAGCTGGCATACTCATGGACAACGCCGTCAATGGCCACCTGTACATCGCAGCCCTCGGCCTCCGCAGGGATCAGGATGGTAAACTGTCCGTCCCAGCCGCTGCCGTTGGACTCCATGACCGTGATCTCTGTGCAGTCGTTGCCGTTGATATTGACGATCCGTGTCCCCTCCGGCACAGCGTCCGGGTCTGCGAAGGACAGCCGCACAGAGCCGCCGTCCACCCAAGTGTCGCTGTGGACGGTGAACACCTGCTGATAGTAGTCCTTCCCGTCCACCGTGACGGAATAAGGCTTGTTCTGGTCCGGGGTGGCCGTGAGCCGTGGCTGGAGGATGCGGTCCCAGTACATGCCCGTCTGGTAGATTTCCTTGGCCGCTTTCAGCACACGCTGGGCCGCCGCCTGGTCCGCGCTGGGATTCACCGTCAGGTTGGAAATGCTCCAGTTGTCCAGGATGTAGCACCACAGGGCCATCTTGGTGGCATAGTACGCTTCATTGTCTGCACCCATGTTGACAAACATCACATTCATTCGCATATCGTGTTCAACTCGACCGCCATAGACTGCACCAGAAAATTCCGAAACTTCTGGCGGTCCTCATTCGCGGTTCGGAGAATCTCCGATATGCTGTGCCTGGAAAATGGTCTGTCGGTGATTGCAGAGCCGAAGCCCAGTCGGGGCAGCTACGGCGCATGGTTAGGTGAGGGCAAGCCACCTACCGTCCGGGGACAGTTGGAGCAGATCATTGACACCGCCCTCGGTCAAGGCTGCAAGGATTTTGACAGCTTCCTCGCCGCCATGAAAGCGACGGGAGCGGAGGTTAGGCGGGGCAAATATCTGGCGTTCAAAATTCCGAACGGTAAGCGGTTCATCCGCTGCGATTCTCTTGGTGACGATTACACCGAAGCGGCGATTATGGAGCGAATTTCCGGCAAGAGGATTGTCGCACCCAAGGCAAAGGCGGCGGTGAAGTCCAAGCCCAATTTGCTGATTGACATTCAAACGAAAATGCAGCAGGTCAACTCGCCTGGATTCGAGCGGTGGGCGAAAATTTTTAATCTCAAGGAGATGGCAAGGACGGTCATTTACTTGCAGGAAAACGGATTGACAGACCTCGGAGAATTGGAAAGAGCCTGTGATGCGGCAGTCCAGAAATTTAACGATTTGGGCGATCAGATGAAAGCCGCTGAACGGAGAATGAAAGACATTTCCGAACTGCAAAGGCAGATCGGCACCTACGGAAAAACGCAGGAGATTTACGCGCAATATCGGAAATTGACGGACAGGAAAAAGGAGAAATTTTATGAACAACATAGCAGTGAAATCACGGCTTGTCAAGCGGCGAAGCGGTACTTCAATTCACTTGGTTTGAAAAAGCTGCCCTCCATGCAATCGCTGAAACAGGAGTATGCCGTGTTGCAGGCTGAGAAGAAAAAACGGTATCCAGAGTACAGGCAGGCGAAGGAAAAAATGATAGAACTGCTCACGGCCAAAAACAATGTGGAGCGGATTTTGGGCCTGACGGAGAAAGAGAAAAATCGTGACCGCCAGCAGGAGGCGCGGTGATGATTTTTCTCTCCCTGCGGGTAACAGCAGACGCCGAAGGCGGCTTAAAAATCCGGGCGCAGTTGCGCCCGGATTTACAGGGGTTTGGGGGCGGTCAGCCACCAACAAGCATGCGCCGGGTATATACCGGCGCATTGCTTGCCACTACCACTACGATCAATTTTACACTAACTTTACAATACTTGTCTTTTGACTTTTACACAGCGGCAGTATTCTTCTCTCGTACCCAAAAGTCGAAAGGAGATATTTGAACATGAAAAAATTCGCAACTTTTATACTGACCACTGCACTGGCCCTGTCAATTATAGCCGGATGCGCCCAGAAAACGTCCGGCACCGTCACCACGGACGGATCTACCTCTATGGAAAAGGTAATCGGCGCGTTAGGCGAGGCATTCGAGGCGCAGAACAAAAATGTGACTTTTACCTACAACCCCACTGGCTCCGGCTCCGGCATCCAGGCGGTTTTGGAGGGGCGCTGCGACATCGGCCTCAGCAGCCGCAATCTGAAGGAGGAAGAATCCGCCCAGGGCCTGACCGGAACGGTGCTGGCCTATGACGGCATTGCGGTGATCGTCAACCCCGACAATCCCGTTTCTGATCTCGATGTGGACACCATCGCCAAAATCTTTACCGGGGAGATCACCAACTGGAAGGACGCGGGCGGACACGACGCAGAGATTGTCCTGATTGGCCGGGAAGCGGGCAGCGGCACCCGGGACGGCTTTGAATCCATCACCGGCACCGAGGAGAAATGCCAGTACCGCCAGGAACTGACCTCTACCGGCGATGTGATTACTGCCGTCTCTCAGAATCCGGACGCTATCGGCTACGCTTCTCTAGCTTCTGTCAGTGACAGCGTAAAGGCCCTTACCGTGGGCGGCGTGGCTCCCACCGAGGACACCGTCAAGGACGGCAGCTATGTGATCCAGCGTCCCTTCGTGCTGGTGACAAAGACCGATGCCAAGCTGTCCGAGGCCGCCCAGGCATTCTTCGATTTCGCAACCTCTGCCGATGCCTCTGACTTTATCAGTAAGGCCGGCGCGGTGGCGGCGAACTGAACCCCTCTCGTGGAGCGGCGGCTTTCTCTGCCGCCGCTCCTACCCATTAGGAGGCACAATTTATGGGAAAACATCAACGTTTTATAGAAAAGCTGATCCACGGGATCTTTCTTCTCTTGGGGCTGGTCACAGTGGGCTGCGTCCTGCTGATTACGGTATATCTGATCCTGTCCGGCATCCCCGCCATCCGGCAGATCGGCCTGCTGGACTTCCTGTTGGGAGACACCTGGGAATCCACAGCAAAAGAACCGTCCTTCGGAATTCTGCCTTTTATCTTGACCAGCATCTATGGAACTGCCGGAGCTATTCTCTTTGGCGTACCGGTTGGCTTCTTCACGGCGGTATATCTGGCAAAGCTGGCCCCGCCAAAGGTGAAAGCTGTGGTGGAATCTGCTGTCAGTCTGCTGGCGGGCATCCCCTCGGTGGTCTACGGTCTGGTAGGTATGCTGGTGCTGGTTCCGGGAATACGGCAGCTCTTTCATGTGCCGGACGGGGCCAGTCTGCTGGCGGCGATCATCGTGCTGGCCATTATGATCCTGCCTTCCATTATTAAGGTGTCTGTCACTGCGTTAGAGGCGGTCCCGCAGGAATACGAGGATGCCTCCCTTGCTCTGGGGGCTACACCCATCGAAACCTACTTCCGCGTATCCGCTCCGGCAGCAAAAAGCGGCATAGCGGCGGCGGTAGTACTGGGGGTGGGCCGGGCTATTGGAGAGGCTATGGCGGTGATGATGGTGTCCGGCAATGTGCCTAATATGCCGTCCCTGTTCCAGAGCGTCCGTTTTCTCACCACGGCAGTCGCCAGCGAGATGGCCTATTCCAGCGGATTGCAGCGGCAGGCCCTGTTCTCTATTGCCCTGGTTCTCTACTTATTCGTGCTGCTGCTCAATGCCGCGCTGAATTTCTTCCTGAAACGCAAAAAGGAGGGCTGACCATGCAAAGCAACTGGATTACGACCAAACGGAAGGGTTACATTGGCCTGATGAGGGGCTTGATGGCACTGTCCACAGCTCTGACCTGTGGAATTGCCCTGTTCCTGATTGGATATGTTCTGATAAAGGGACTCCCCAGTATTACCTGGGAACTGCTCTCCACAAAACCAAGCTATCTGGCGGGAACGATTGGCATTTTGCCGGATATTTTGAACACAGTCTATATCATCGTAGCTACGCTGCTGATTGTACTTCCCCTGGGAGTGGGTGCGGCCATCTATCTGACAGAGTATGCCTCCAGCCAGAGGTTGGTGACGGTCATTGAGTACGCGGCAGAAACCCTGTCCGGCATTCCGTCCATTATCTTCGGGCTGGTAGGGATGCTGATTTTCGCCAACAGCTTCGGTTCCTGTCTGCTGGCCGGGGCATTGACACTGGTTATTATGAACCTGCCTACTGTCATGCGTACCGCACAGGAGAGCTTGAAAACCGTGCCGCAGAGCTACCGAGAAGGGGCTTTCGGCCTGGGAGCCGGAAAATGGCGGGTCGTTCGGACGGTAGTACTCCCTGGCTGTGTGGATGGGGTAATCACTGGCTGTATCCTGTCGGCGGGCCGCATTTTGGGGGAATCGGCGGCGCTGTTATTTACAGCGGGATTCGCTCATGTTCTGAACGGCTTTCTCAGCGGCCTGGGCAGTCCGGGAGCCACCCTTACTGTGGCGTTGTACCTCTACACCAAGGAGCCGGGGCCGGGCGGCGCACAGGCATCCTTTGCTATCGCCGCGATTCTGATGGCACTGACGCTGACCATCAATTTTGCCGCAGTCCTGGTTGGCCGGATCTTCAAAAAAAGGAGAGCGTTATGAGCAGTATTGTTACCGCAAAGGATTTGTGCCTGTGGTATGGGACGGCCCAGGCACTGAACAATATCAATATTGAAATTCCGGAGAAGAACATTACCGCCTTTATCGGTCCCTCCGGGTGTGGGAAGTCCACCTTTCTGAAAACACTGAACCGGATGAACGATTTAATTCCTGGCGTGAAGATCACCGGCGAGGTGCGCTATGGGGAGCAGGATGTATACGCCTCTGGCCTGGATGTGAACTTGCTGCGGAAGGAGATCGGCATGGTGTTCCAGAAGCCCAATCCCTTCCCCATGAGTATCTATGACAACATCGCCTACGGTCCCCGGACCCATGGTGTCCGCAACAAGGCCAAACTGGACGATATTGTGGAGCGCTCCCTCCGGGGGGCGGCAATCTGGGACGAGGTGAAGGACCGACTGAAAAAGAACGCCCTGGGCCTCTCCGGAGGCCAGCAGCAGCGGCTTTGTATCGCCCGCGCCCTGGCTGTGGAGCCGAAGGTGCTGCTGATGGACGAACCCACCAGCGCCCTGGACCCCATTTCCACCTCAA
>OFGF01002275.1_pt1 | contig 10385 bp, 6 predicted proteins | sample 1521711 | NCBI WGS metagenome assembly OFGF01 (sample SAMEA3504092, study PRJEB24116) | mouse gut metagenome | biome: mouse gut; feature: mouse-associated habitat; material: faeces | place: Denmark | collected 2011
CATCCAACACGGATATCCCGGATGCGCCCAGCGGTTTTCGGGCATTCAGCAGAGATGCGGCCATGCGCATTAATGTGGTCAATGATTATACCTATACGCTGGAAACGATCGTGCAGGCGGGCAGGGAGAAGATGGCAGTCACCAGCGTACCGGTGAGGACGAATGCTGAACTTCGTCCGTCAAGGCTTTTCAACAGCATATGGGGATATGTGAAGAAAAGTATGCTGACGATCCTGCGGGCGTACATGATGTATAAACCGCTTAAGACATTCAGTTATCTGGCGGTGTCGCCGATCCTGACGGGTCTGTTGATCGGATTTCGCTTTCTGTATTACATGGCTCGGGGACAGTCCGGCGGACATGTACAATCGCTGATCCTGGCCTGTACATTGATCATCATGGGCTTTTTGACATTTATGATAGGGCTTCTCGCCGACGTGATCGCCGCCAACAGGAAACTGCTGCAGGATACGCAGTATCATGCGCGGAGGATGGAGTATGATGCGATCTATATGCAGATGAAGGCGGAGAAGGAAGCGGTCAGGACATACTGTTTGATAAACGGAGAAGAGGCGGCGCCTCCGGCAAAAGCCAAAGAAAGATAAACACGGCAGAGAATGGCCGTGTAATCGCACCTTGACAATTAAATACTTTGCATCAGGAAAAATGTTGTGCTAAAGCATAAAAGAAGCTATACTATAATCAACGCTGAACCAGGTGTGGAGGCATAGCATGGAAAAGAAAAATCTCCCTGTCGGTATCGAATTTTATAAAAAGATTATTGATGAGGCATATTATTATGTTGATAAGACATTGATGATAAAAGAACTGTTAGACCGTCAGCGTTATGTGAGCCTTTTTACAAGACCGAGAAGATTCGGAAAGACACTGGCGCTGGACATGCTGAAAACCTTTTTTGAGAAGGAGTTGGATGAGGTTGGAAATGTGCTGGATAACAGGCACTATTTTGACGGCATGAAGATTATGTCCGCAGGTGAGAAATATATAAGTAATATGGGGCAGTATCCTGTGATATTTCTTTCCCTGAAATCCACAAAGCAGGCAGATATGGCTACGGCAGTCTGGATGCTGAAGAAGCAGATTGCGGGGGAATATATCCGGCATCAATATGTTTTGTCTTCTGATCATTTGATGGAACCCGAAAAAGAACTGTATCACAAAGTCATTTCCATGACAGATGACAACAGGGTATATGCGGATGCCATAGCGTTTCTTTCTAAATGCCTTGCCAAATATCACAAGCGGAAAGTGATCCTGCTGATCGATGAATATGATGTACCGCTTGAAAATGCTTATTTTGCAGGTTTCTATCAGGAGATGACAGTATTTGTCCGCTCTGTGATGGAGTCGGCTTTAAAGACAAACGAGGATCTGAAATTTGCTGTGATAACCGGGTGCTTAAGAGTCAGTCGGGAGAGTATTTTTACGGGACTTAATAATCTGAATGTCATTTCCATACTCAGTGACAGCTTTGCTGAATGTTTTGGATTTACGCGGCATGAGGTGGCGGATCTTCTTACTTATTATGAGCAGGAAGATAAAGCGGAGGAAGTACAGGAATGGTATGACGGTTATCTTTTTGGCAAAACAGAGGTGTATAATCCATGGAGTGTCACCAGTTATCTGAATGGCATTATCGCAGATAAGATAGAGTATCCGAGGCCGTATTGGGCTAATACCTCTTCAAACGGTATTATCAGGGAATTGATTGAGAATGCGGGGGAGGTTGTCAGGGCGGAGCTGGAAGATCTGATGTCACAAAAGTTGATTGTGAAACCGATTCATGAGGATATAACCTATGAAGATATTAACAGTTCTTCGGATAATCTGTGGAACTTCCTGCTTTTGACCGGTTATCTGAAAGTGGTAGACAGTTATTTTGACGGTATGCAGGCACATATCATGATGGCAGTTCCTAACAGAGAAGTGCGGTATATCTATGAACGTAATATTATGGAATGGTTAAAAAAGCGCAGTCGGATGGCCGATTTTACCGATATGTATCATGCCATGCTGGAAGGAGATGCGGATGCCTTTGAAAACCTGTTGAGAAGTTTTCTGAAACGCAGCATCAGCTTTTACGATGAAAAGGAAACATTCTACCATGGTTTTCTGATCGGAGTCATGAACAATCTGGAAGGGTACAGAACTCTTTCAAACCGTGAGACAGGGGATGGAAGAGCAGATCTTATATTAAAGCCGTTTGACGAGCATGATCCGGCGATCATATTCGAATTAAAGTATACGAAGGACAGTGCTAAGCTCGACCAGAAATGCGGGGAAGCATTACGCCAGATTAAGGAGCGTAGTTATGCGGATGAACTGGCGGAAGATGAATACAACAGTATTATAAAGTATGGAATATGTTTTTGTAAAAAAAACTGCAGGGTGAAGTGCAATATGGAATAGGGCAGCAGTGCAGGCAGTAGAATAGAGGATCTTCGAGGGATAAACTCCCGATGCAAAGTATTTAATTGTCGAAAGGACATGAATGCTTGGCATCGGGAGTTTTTTTGTGTGGGAAAATTGCGTCCTCTGGAAAAGGTTCTTTGGATAAGGGTGCGCAGTTTCATATATGGAACAAAAGAGGCGTTGAAAGAAGGGGAAATGTAAATGAATACAGATATAACGGCAAAAGACTGGACTCCGATGATTTCGATAATTATTGCCGTATATAACGAGGAAGAACGGTTAGGAAGGTGCATACAGTCAGTATTGCAGCAAGTATATCAGGATTATGAAATTGTGATTGTGAACGATGGGAGTACAGATGGCAGCAAAAAAATTATAGATAGTTATACGAGAAAGTATGGCGAAAAAATAATCAGTGTTCATAAGAAAAATGGTGGACAGGCATCTGCCAGAAATCAGGGGATCAGTATTGCAAAGGGAAAATATGTAACGTTTATAGATGCAGACGACTATATCAAGCGAAATTATCTTGCTACATTGGTTTCTGTAGCTGAGGAATATAAATATGATATGGTATGCAGTGGACAATATAAAGTGAAAGAAGACGGAAAAGTTATTGATAGTATACGATATAAATCACACAATGGACAGTGTCTGGCAAGGCGTCTTAATATTTCCGGAAAAATATATTTAGCTTCCTATCTCAAAATGAATCATATATGTTTTCCGGAAGGAAAAACGTATGAAGATAATTCGTTTAATTTAGAGGCTTTCTTTTTAAGTAGTAGAATTTACTTTTTGGATTATGCAGGATATTATCAAGTCGTACATGAAGGAAGTACTACAAGCAAAATAATATGCAAGGAAAATTTACCACTGACAGAATGGAATCATTGCATTGAAAAAATTCTTTCAAGTAGAAAAGAAAATATGGATTCACAATTATTTGAATTTACAGTATTAAGTTTTCTTACATATTTATTATTCGTGCGTATCAGAAAAAGAGAGTATTTAAGTAATACAGACAGACAATCAAATATTGATAATGCGATAATCATAGCCCGGGTATTTGAACAAATGACCAATAAGTATTTTCCTTATGCAAGAAAAAATAGATATATGAATTTTTTGAATTATAAGGAGTTACCACTTTCACAGAAGTTAGGGGTAAAAGTGTTTTCCTGGGTATGTTACTGGAATAAACTGGATCGTTTTACAAAGCTGTTTTATAAAGCAATGAAGTAAGGAAAGAAAATGAGTGAATTAATCAGCGTAATCATACCGATTTATAATCTGGAACGATATCTGAGAAATTGTATTGAGAGTGTTATTTCGCAGAGTTATCAAAATCTTCAAATCATATTGGTTGACGATGGTTCAATAGACAGCAGCGTTGATATTTGCCGGGAGTATGAAAAAAAAGATAATAGAATTCAGATTATAAGTAAAGAGAAGAACGAAGGCGCCGGATCGGCGCGCAATGCCGGGATTGATATAGCTCAAGGGTCTTATCTTATGTTTGTGGACGGGGATGATTTCATTGCCCGAAATTGTATTGAAGAATTGATGACAATGTTGTCTAAAGGTGGAGGGGACATTGCGATATGTCTTGGGAGAGCAGTATATAACATAGAACGTATGACTGAGATAGAGGCAAAGTCTCTTACCGATTTTGAATGTATGACGACCAGACAGGCATTAGAAAATCTGTGTTATCAAAGAAAGATCACACCTGGACCGTGTGCAAAATTATTTAAAAGGAATCTATTTGGCAATTTAAGATTTCCGCACACGGGTTATGAGGATATGGCACTCTTATATCGCCTGATAGACCGGGCAGATTCAATATTATTTTGCCCTGTCGAAAAATATTATTATTTGCAGCGTAGGAATAATACTACATTAGGAAGGTTTAACACGAAGAAACTTGACAGGATTCTTGTGGCGGAACAAATGATGAACTATATAAATGAAAAGCATGGTGATTTGACAAGGTGTGCGGAAGTACGATTTTTTATTGCAAATATACAGACGCTGAATGTGCTGCCGTTTCGCTTATTGCAGTCAAGATGCGGAAAAGAGATAAAAAGAAATATCAAAAAATACAGACGGGTTGTAATAGGTGATCAAAATGCTAAACTTTCAACGCGTTGTATGGCATTAGCCAGTTATTTAGGAATATTTCCATTGAAGTTGCTTGGCATTCTATATAATTTTTATCAGGGGAATCATAAGACTCGATTACAGTGAGGATACAAAAACAGAATGAGAAAAAAGGTACTTTTTTTAGGAACCCAAAATATTAAAGAACCTGTTATGAATGGCGGAATGCAGTGCTCCAAAAGAAATTTTGATTTAATTGCGCAGGTCACAGGCGAGGATGATTTATTCTCCGCAATTATATGGAATTCCGCAGAACAATACAGACATAACCGATTTTTTAAGCGGTGCGGGAATAATAAAGAATCACTGATTTCTTCAATCAGAATGTGCAGATTATATAAATGTTCAGAAGAAAAGAAGATATTAGCATATATTAAGCAGGTTAATCCGGATATTTTATTTACGGATACAACATTATTGGGCAAGATTTTGAAAAAGGTTGACAGGACGATTAAAATTGTCGTTTTTTTACATAATATCGAGGTCGAGTATGCAAGACATCGAGTAAAAAAGGAAGGGTGGAGATATCTTCCTGCATATATTGCGACGGCATATAATGAAAAGCTGTCATTAAAGTATGCGTCCAGAGTGATATGCCTGAATCATAGAGATTCCAAGCTGGCAGGGAAAATTTATGGCAGAACTGCGACTGATCGATCTATTGATTTATTGCCAATCAGTTTTAAAGACAGGTTTGACCGGGATAAGATAAACAGGAAAGATTCATCCAGGGAATTACTATTTATAGGATCTAATTTCGGACCGAATTATGACGGAATTAAATGGTTTATACAAAATATTATGCATAAACTGCAAGAATATAAATTAATTATCGTTGGAAAGGATTTTGAGAAAGTCAGGGAAGAGCTGGAAAGAGACAATGTATCAGTAGTTGGAACTGTAGAAAATTTAGATGATTACTACTATAAATATTTTAATATTATACTGCCCATTAAATACGGAGATGGCATGAAAGTAAAAACTGCGGAAGCAATGATGTTTGGAATGAATATATTTGCAACTGACGAAGCGCTTGAAGGTTACGAGGCAGAGCATGTTCAAGGGATTTTCAGATGTAATTCTGCAGATGACTTTATAAGAGAAATCCGATTAAGTTCGAGAATCAATAAAGAAGGTTTATGGAATCAAGATGTCAGGGATGTTTATATGAAAAACCATTGCTTTGACAATCAAGTTGAACAAATGAAAAAAATATTATGTGATTGGTGAATACAAGAATGATATATTTACTTCTGTTTATTTTATGTGTAAGTGTCTGTTGGATGTTAGTAATATATATGCCATTTCAGGAAATGAATCCTTTAAAACATATGTTAGAAGCTAATAATCTTTTCTGTATTCAGTATTTGATTTTTTCATGTTGTTTTCTCTTTTTTGAATCTTTTGCAGTCTGGAAATCGTTGATCTGTGTATTGGCCTTTAGCGTGGCCATAATGTTTGTACTGATGTTAAAGAGAGTTTCACGAAAAAGATGGCATTATGTAAAGATTTCAAGACAGGAAATTGTATTGATATTAGTGACAGTATTTATGGTTCTGCCTTTTATCTACATTACTTCGGAAGATATTTCAGCGGATACGGATCAGGGAGCTTATTTTTTACATACAAGCATTTTGATGGAAGAAAAAAGTAAAGAAATTCATTCTTTACAGGAAATTGGGAAATTTTCTGGTCAGGTTGATAAAGGGATAAGAGAATTATTAGAAGATTTACCGAGTTTTTGTCATGAAGATAATGAAGATGTGTATTATATTCATGCGTTGAATTCATGGTGCTCATATTCCGCGCTGTTTGGAAAGATGTTCGGTATATGGAATAGTATGAGAGCGGTAAACTATTTATATATTTTGCTTGTAGGTAATTTGTTTTATGTATGTAAGAGAAATGCTTTAAATCAATATAATGTTTATTTGTATATAGTAATGTTTGCTTTATCACCCTTATTATTATATATAGGAAAAGCAGGCTTGTCTGAGATAGCAGTACTCTATTTTGTAACGCTTGGGTTAAATTATCTATTTGAGGATAAGATGTTTTTTGCTGTTGTTGGTGGTGTTTGTATTGGGAGTATGGGATTTACACATATTTCTATGTATGCATATGTACCGATTATAACAGGAATGGCATTATTGGAAAGTACATATATAAAAAGAATAGCATGGTTTAATATAACGCAGCTTTTAATGTTTGGAGTATCGGTATGGTATGCATATATGATATCTCCAATATACATGAAAAGGCAATATATGAGATTTACCTTAGACGGAAAAATAGATTACTTAATTGTGTTCATTTTAATTGACTTAATTGTGCTTGCAGGTGTTTGTCTGCAAATCTACATAATTTGCAGAAGAACAGAGTTTATTTTTAGGACAAGGAAAATAATATATGAGAATTTTCGGCAGATCTCATTGATGGTATGGGGAATTATTCTTGTAAGTACAATTTATTATGCTTATTTTATGTGTTTTACAGATAAATTTAGGATAAGTGATGGAGTTGACGCTGGTACATGGAATTTACGAAGCAGGTATATTAATCAGGGAATAATGTCAATCTCACATTTGAACTTTATTAATATATCAAGGGCTGTCGGTGTTATTGGTATGCTCATCTTTATAATGATTCCCTTTGTCAGACATGAAGTATCTGATGCTGCCAAGATATTTTATTATATAGCATTGTATGGAATGGTGATATTCACTGTATTGCAAATGGATACTCCTTCAAATTATTATTGCTCAAGATATTTTGTACCTGTATTGATACCTATGATTGTTTTATCAGTTGTATCTGCTGTGGAAAGTAAAAACTGGTGTATATATTTTATAATGATGGTTCTCATTTACAGTCATCGCTTTATGCCGGCTTTTTTAATGGGGGCGCCTAAAGTTGGTCAGTATAAATTACTTCAGGATGCATTGGAAGTTATTCCAGAAAATGCGATTGTATTCTGTAATCCAGAGAGCCATATGATTAATGCAGGGCTGTCTGGTAATCTACGAATACAGAATGACAATGAAATATACAATTTAGATAATATGGATGAGGTACTGGCATTTAGTCAGAATAATAATAATTCAGCGTATATTATATCAGAAAGTGAACTTGAAGTAGACGCAAAATTAATAAAATCAAACATATATATAAGCCAATATAGTTTTGGAAACGGACCAAATGGAACTTATGACACAAAAACTGGAACTTATCAAATACCACTTTTTATATATCAGATTTTTTCTTATGGATAAGGGAAGATGATGATATGCTGAATAAAGACCAAAATTTAAATCGAAAGATCAGTGATTAAGAATGCAAAAAGCATTTAGCAGTATTATTACAAATATTATATTGCAAATTATGACAGCCTTGCAGGGATTTATTGTTTCAAGATTTGTATTATCAACGTACGGATCAGCCATTAATGGAATGGTCAATTCTATCTCTCAATTTTTAATATATGCAGGCTTAGCTGAGATGGGTATTGGAAATGCAGCTATTATAGCTTTGTATAAACCTATTTCAAATAATAACTGGAAGAAAATAAATAGCTTGATCAGTACAACAAAAAGAAAGTATTTTTTTTCAGGAATGTTTTATATAATGATTGTTTTATTAATTGCGTTATTATATCCCTTTGCGATTAAAAAGCAATTCGACTATGGTTTTGTTTTTTTCATGGTTATTGTTATTGGTGGAGTTAATTTGGCGGAATATTTTATATTGGCAAAATATAAAGTATTTTTGTCAGCTCTACAAAAATATTATGTGTTAAATATAGCTCGCAGTATATCGATTTTTGGAAGTCTTACGATGAGTATTTTGCTGATGAGCAATAATTATTCACTTATACTTGTAAAAGGCGTTATAGTTTTGATAAGGGTTTGTGATGCACTTATTATTAGATACTATACTACGCATCAATATCCAAAATTGCAAGAAAAATCAAATTTATATATCAAAATTAAGCAGCAGAATAATGCATTGCTTCACCAGTTAGCTAATATTGTAATATATAATACAGATTTAGTTGTATTGACAATATGCTTATCAAATAATTCTCTTTATGAAATAAGTGTTTATACTGTATATGCAATGCCTTGTAATATGATGATTAATTTATTAAATACTTTAACGACAGGGATGAATTCAACATTTGGAGATATTATCGTAAGAGGAGATAAAAAGCGGCTAAAAAGTTGGTATGACGCCTATGAATATATATATCTGCTTATAGTTTTTTCGGCATATACTTGTTTTGTTGTTATGATTATTCCTTTTGTAAAATGCTATACAGTAGGCATCTATGACATAAATTATATTCGATTGTTTATTGGAATATTATTTTGCTTTAGTGGGTTAACGGCACATATAAAAGGGGCAGCAATGGTTTTGATTGTGGGAGCTGGTCATTTTAGGGAGACGCAAAAATACATAGTTTTGGAGGCAATAATAAATATTTTGATATCCTTGATATTGGTGAGAAGATATGGGCTTATAGGTGTATTGATAGGGACGATTATATCACATATGGTAGCAGATCCGGGATATATCAATCATGCATATAAGGTAATATTGGGAAAATCTTCAGATATAATACAAAAGCGAATAGTGAGAAATAGTATTATTTTTATTTTACTTTCTATAGTTGAGTATAATTTTGTAAAAGTAGTCGAAAATTGGATTGTGCTGATTTTAGTAGGAGTGATTATTTTATTTATAAATATTGGAATATATTATGTGATTAATGTTTTTTTTGAGCCAGAGAAAAAATACATTTTAAAAAATGTATATATAAAGGTAATATCTAAAAAGCATATAGGAGAGAAAAAATGATTGATTTAGCGAGAATTATTCATGGAATTAAAGAAAGATTACTGGGGGGGGGTATTTATGACCGGAGAAAAATGTGTTTAGGAAATGATGATTTTTTAAAGTTATACAGTTGGTATTATAATGAAATCTATTTTAAAGGAAGAAGAAATGTAAAAATTAAAGAAGACATATTAAAGGGTGATTATTTTGAATTTTGTGGTTTATCTTTTCCTGTGCCGAAGACAGAAAGTGATTTTAAAACATTGATGGCAGAGACACCAGATTTGCTTTTTCCATATCGGTTTAGAAATGATGATTTTGATTATACAGTCATAGAGAAATATTTTGATGAGGGACCCTATGAGATTGACGAGAATGTTTGCCTAAATAAGGGAGATATCGTGATTGACTGTGGTGCTAATATGGGTTTATTCTCAAATATTGCACTTGCGAAATTTTGTGAAGTATATGCATTTGAACCGAGTAAAGCTATGAAAACAAGGTATCTTGATAACTATAGTAGTTCGTCATTACATGTTGAAGAATATGCTTTGTCAGATTGGACTGATCAAGAAATCGAATTCATAGAGGAAATAGAGCAAGAAGGTGCTTCATATTTAGCGGGAATAGAAGATAAAGGTGCTGGCTATTATGCGTTTGCATCAAAATTAAAGCGTGCAAAAGCGGGTAATAGTACCATATCATATAAAATAAACACGATTACGTTAGATGATTGGGTTCAAAAATATAGTATTAAAAAAGTTGATTTTATCAAGGCAGATATTGAAGGCTCTGAGCGCTTTATGTTGAGAGGAGCTACAAGTGTATTGCGCAATTTTGCACCGAAGTTATCTATATGTACTTATCATTTTAAAGATGATCCAAGGGTATTGGAAAATATAATTCGTCAAGCTAATCCGAATTATATTATTGAACACAAATATAAAAAATTA
>OFGF01002276.1_pt1 | contig 10383 bp, 7 predicted proteins | sample 1521711 | NCBI WGS metagenome assembly OFGF01 (sample SAMEA3504092, study PRJEB24116) | mouse gut metagenome | biome: mouse gut; feature: mouse-associated habitat; material: faeces | place: Denmark | collected 2011
GAGTGGCGGATGGTCAGATGACACAGAAGCCGGTATCTGCCGAGAATGCAGCTGCATTCCATTCCGAGATCTGCCTGGAGAATGTGAGCTGGAAATATCCGAATGCAGATGGCCGTGTGATTGACGGACTGAACATGGTGATTCTGAAAGGGCATGCAGTTGGGTTTGTGGGCGCGTCCGGAGCCGGGAAGACAACGCTTGCTGATATGATACTCGGTTTACTGCCGACAGAAACCGGTGCGATCAAAATGGATGGTGTTGACATTAAGTCGATACCGCTTACATGGAGCCGTACTATTGGTTATGTACCGCAGAGCGTTTATCTGACAGACGATACTATCAGAAATAATGTGGCTTTCGGTATCGAGAAAGAGCAGATTGACGATGTGCTGGTATGGGAAGCGCTGCAGCAGGCACAGCTTAAGACGTTCGTAGAGAGTCTGCCGGAGGGAATCAATACAGTGGTAGGAGAGCGGGGAATTAAATTCTCCGGAGGACAGAGGCAACGTGTGGCGATCGCCAGAGCGCTTTACTATGATCCGGCGATCCTCGTGTTGGATGAGGCGACTTCTGCGTTGGATAATGAGACGGAATCCGCTGTGATGGAAGCAATTGAATCGTTGCAGGGGCATAAAACATTGATTATTGTGGCACATAGACTGACGACCATCAAGAGTTGTGACGAGGTCTATGAGATTGTGGACGGCAAAGCCGTAAAGAAAGATATGGCGGAGATCAATCATGGTTAATTTGCTGCTTAGTTTGGTAGTGCAGAAGGAATTTAACAGTGATATCGTGCAGAGTATCGTGGACAGGGTGAAACCGGACAGCCTCTGTATGTTTGTAGCACAGGAAAGCGAGCTGCCTGTCTTTGAACAGTTTGGAGAGTGTGTGCTGCGCAGGGATTTGGTGCACGCTGCTTACAGTGAGGAACAGCTTGACTTGGAGCACAGTTATCCGTTAGAGGATGATGTCATTCGGTATATGAATCGGTATGCATTGGATATTATTTTCCAGCAGAGGAGGTTTGAGGGTTACCCGGGGTTTCCGATTGAAGATACGGTTGATGTTCATTATACTGTGTACAGACATAATTTGTTCTTTTTATATAATTTGTTAAAGAGAAAGCAGATTACACATGTATATCTGGCGGCAATCCCTCATGAGGGGTATGACTATATGCTTTATTATCTGTGCAGGTATCTGCATATTCCGGTACAGCTTACGCACAGCTGCTTTATTCCACCCAGGCGGTTTCCATTGAGAGATTTCGAGCAGGATTCGCCGGAACTGAAGTCAGAATATGCTAAACTGTTGGAAGAATATCGGGATGCAGATATTGCAGATATTCCGCTTGAGGGTAAAACCAGGAATCAGTTTGAGAGATGGTCGTCACAGGAGCCGGAACAGATGAAGCCTGCGCAGATGCGCAAAGATCCGTTTACATGGCGGCTGCGTCAGCGTTTCGGAGAGACGAACATCATCAGGGTATGGAGGGGCGTGCTGGGCGAGGACTATGTGAAACACGGCGTAAGCCTGAAATTTATCACAGCCGCCTTTCGCAGGATACCGTTGTTGTGTAAAGCGATACCGGTGGCTTGGGAACGATACCTCTTTGAAAAGCCTGTTAAAAGGGAGAGTATACGTCTGCGGAATTATTACCAGACGCTTACTACAATGCCTGTGGCAGACGAAAAATATATTTATTTTCCATTGCAGTATCAGCCGGAGGCGACGTCGAATCCGATGGGAGGCGGCATGTATGCGGATCAGGTCATACCGCTTCAAATTTTAAGTAAGTCGCTGCCGGAAGATGTGAAGATTTATGTGAAGATTCATCCGGAACAACTCTCACTTCTGAGGACGGAAGGATATTACAGAGAGATTGCCTCAATTCCAAAGGTGCGGATGATACCGGTTGCGTATAGTACCTACGAATTGATCAAGAATGCACTGGCGGTGTCCTGCCTGACAGGTACGGCATTGTGGGAATGCCACTTTTTTGGGGCACCTGCGATTGCTTTTGGATATTCCGTCAAGAATATGGCGCCGTTCACTTTTCCGGTCAGAACGGTAGAAGACTGCAGGCAGGCTGTAGAAGAAATTATGAAGAAGCCGCGCAGAGAGATTGCCAGGGAAGTAAAGATTTATGCGAAGGCGCTGCATAATATTTCATTTGACATTGCAGATCTCGCGGAGGTATTGCCGGATTTGATCGAGAAGTTTGTAAACGAGACACAAACTGGTTGAAGTGCCAATATAGATCGGTATGGTTAAGGTACATTATGCGGAAGGTGCATGATGGCGGAAGGGACAAGCGCATGTGTGGAATAGCGGTATGTTTGAAGAGCAAGGGCGTGGCAGACCATAATAAGTTTGAAAAAATGGTTGATATCATCGCGCATCGTGGTCCTGACGACAGGGGAACATTTTATGAAGGAAGTCTTGCACTTGGGCATCGGCGGCTTTCGATTATTGATCTGTCGTCGGACGGGCACCAGCCTTTTATCTATCAGGACAACTATGTAACAGTCTTTAATGGGGAAATATATAATTATATTGAGCTGAGAAAACAGCTGGAGAAGAAAGGGTATCGGTTTAGAACGAAGACAGATACAGAAGTACTGGTTGCTGCCTATGATTGTTTCGGTGAAAAATGTGTGGAATATTTCAACGGTATGTGGTCCTTTGTTATTTATGACAGAGCAAAACAGATTCTCTTTTGTTCCAGAGACAGGTTCGGTGTGAAGCCGTTTTATTATACGAGGCAGGAAGGTATGTTTCTGGCAGCTTCGGAGATCAAGCAGTTTTTTGAGATGCTTGAGAAGAACCCGAAGGCGAATACTGACACGTTGTTGCAGTTTATTATCAGAGGCAATCTTGATTATTCCGAGCAGACCATGTTCAAGGATATCTTTCAACTTCCGGGCGGCCATAATTTGATATATGATATGGAGCGGAAGAAGTATGAGATTCGCAGATATTTCGATATCAGAAAGGTGCCGGAGAAAGAACAGACTTATCAGGAGGCATGTAAAGAGTTTTATCGGAAATTTCACGAGTCCGTGAAACTGCGACTGCGGGCAGATGTGCCAACCGGGTATTGTCTGTCGGGCGGTTTAGACAGTTCAGCTATTGTATGCATGGCGGACAAAATCGTCAGGGCCAATCAAAGTGCGGTAGAGCAGCACACCATTTCTTCCTGCTTTGAGGATAAAAGATATGATGAACAGGAGTATATTGATGAGGTGATAAAGGCAACCGGCGTGTATTCTCATAAGACATTTCCGCAGGAGACAAATCTGTTTGAGGACCTGGACAGCCTACTGTGGCATATGGACGAGCCTTTTGCCTCCACTTCCATGTATGCGCAGTGGAATGTTTTCAGGGCGGCCAAAGAGTGTGGCATGAAGGTGATGCTTGACGGTCAGGGAAGCGACGAGCAGTTAGCAGGATATACACATTTCTATATTGTAATGGTGGCTGACCGTATCAGAAGGGGACAATTTAAGAAACTATGGAATGAATGGAAAATTTACAAGCGTAATCGGGCGTCAACGGAGACCTATATTTCCTCTTATGAAATTCTTCTGCCGGCATTAGGGGCGTTGCTTGTACCGGACAGGATGAAATATCATTTTCAGATGTTGTTCTATCATCTGTTCCCGAATAAGCAGCCGTTTTCGAAAAAACAGCTCAGGCAGGTTTTGAAGAATGAGATCATCTATCCGATACGCAGGCCGAGATTGTACATTGCAGAATTTTTGCGAAACAGCATGTCATCGCTGATGCACTATGAGGACAGGAATTCCATGGCGCATTCCATTGAGTCAAGAGTGCCGTTTCTTGACTGCAATCTGACGCAGGCGGTCTATGCCATGCCTTTTGACTACAAACTGCGTGGTGGCGTGACGAAGGCAGTTTTAAGAGACGGGCTAAGGAGTGTTTTGCCGGATAAAATCAGGAAGCGTTACAGCAAGCTTGGCTTTGTGACACCGGAAGATCAGTGGATCAATAATAATTTTGAGAAATACAGGGCGGAACTGCAGGATGCGGTTGATACGCTTTCCGGGATATTGGAGCCGGATACCATCATGAAATGGTTTGATGCCAACGAGGGACAGGTACGGAGATCTAATTTCACACCGTGGCGGATTATCTGTGCAGGACATTGGGTAAAATTATTTCATGTAGAATTAACGTAGTGATGAGGAATTTTTAGAGAAGAGTGTCTGGAAAAGTATTCTATCCAGACAGAGTATATGGAAAGATTATACGGACAATAGATTGGCGGGCGGACCGGAATGAAAAAGATCAGTATTATGATACCATGCTACAATGAAGTGGAAAATGTGGAGCCGATGAGTTTTGCGGTGGTCAATGTGATGGAAGAAGCTCTTAGTCGATATGATTATGAACTCGTCTTTATTGATAACTGTTCTACGGACGGTACAAGAGAGAAATTAGAGCAGATCTGTGCAAAAAATAAGAAGATCAAGGCTATCTTCAATGTGACCAATTTTGGACAATTCAATTCTCCGTTTCACGGCATGTGTCAGACGACCGGGGACTGTACCATTTCCATGTGCTGCGATTTTCAGGATCCGGTGGAGCTGCTTCCCAGATTCGTGGAAGAGTGGGAAAAGGGGCATAAGATCGTCAGCGGCATTAAGACAAGCAGTAAAGAGAACCCGATTATTTATTTCCTGCGCAGTATGTACTATAAATTGATCAGGAATATGTCTGATACGAAGATGATTGAGCATTTTACCGGATTCGGTCTGTACGATAAGACATTTATCAATCTTCTCAGGGAGTTGGATGATCCGATTCCTTTCCTGAGAGGGATTGTGGCGGAATACGGACATGGGTTTAATCGTATTGAGATTGAGTATGAGCAGGCGAAGAGAAGGGCGGGAAAGACGCACAATAATTTCTATAGTCTGTATGATGCGGCTATGTTGAGTATTACTTCTTATACGAAGGTGGGATTGCGGCTGGCAACGTTACTTGGATTTGTATCATCGGGGATCAGCCTGGTGATTGCAATGATTTATCTGGTGATGAAGTTGATTTATTGGAATGATTTTCAGGCGGGAAATACGCCGCTTATCATTGGTGTGTATGTGATCGGTTCTATACAGTTGTTTTTTATCGGATTGCTGGGAGAATATATATTGAATATTAATACGAGGGTGATTCACAGGCCGCTTGTGGTGGAGGAGAGGCGGATTAATTTTGAGGACGTAGATGAAGAATGACAAAGGTATCAATTATAACGGTATGCTATAATAGCAGTATGACCATTCGCAGAACATTTGACAGTGTGTTGAATCAGACATATGCAGATATTGAGTATATAGTAGTGGATGGGGCATCTACAGATGGGACGATAGAAATTATCAAGGAATATGAGCCATTGTTTGAAGGAAGGATGTGTTGGATATCTGAGAAGGACAATGGTATTTATGATGCGATGAATAAAGGTATCAGTATGGCGGAAGGTGAATTGATCGGAATTATTAACAGTGATGATTACTATGAACCGGATGCGGTAGAATGTATGGTAAATGCCATGACAGGAGATAAATATCAGATTCTGTATGGTGAAATGCGTACGTGGAAAGACGGGATGGAGGAATCAATCAGTATTTCGTCTCACAGATTTTTGAGAGATAGAATGATTAATCATCCATCGTGTTTTGTGACTAAAGCTGTGTATGAGGATTTTGGCTATTATGACACACGTTATTCCAGTGTAGCAGATTATGATTTTATGTTGCGGATGATTGAAAAAAAAGAAATAGTTTTTAAGCCGGTATATGAAGTGATTGCTAATTTCATGTTGGGTGGTATGTGTTCTACCGGCGAAGCGTATATGGAATTGGTGAGGATGCAGCATGAAAGAAGGATCCTATCTGACCGAGAATATAAATGGATTATGGCAAAAAACAGATTGTTTCGGATATATAAACGTATACGAGCGAGATAGGCGATTGGCGGGTGTTTATGCATAAAAATTTAATTTTCTAAATAAGATGTCGGAAAGTATGGAGAAGTGACGGAATGAATAATTTGATGGGTAGAAAAAGAATAGGTAAAATAGTGTTGATGGGTATTGCGGTGATATTGGTATTGCCGTCTATTCTGATTACATTATATTCTTATCCTTGTCAGGACGATTTTCATTATGCTGTTGAGGCGAAGGAATTGTTGAATCAGGGATATAATTTGTTCACAATGTCTATTGCCAGAATGGTGGAATACTATGTGGGTTTACTGGATGTTATACGTCAAGCTTTCTGGGGCATTTTTTTTCAGGAATGATTAACTGCAATATCTGGGGAATAAGAGTATTTGAGTTTATTAGCGCTATTGTGTTCTATGTAGCATTATATGTGTGCCTATACTGCTTTGCGCGCAAGATTATGCAATTTGATAAGGAAAGAGTACTGCCCCTGTATTGTCTAATATTGGCTTTCTTTAATTGTTTGATTTACTATTCGGATCATGATGATTTCTATTGGTTTATAACATCAGTTCAATACTTACTGATATCATCATTCATTTTATATGGAGTAAGTTGTTTCATATTGTGTATGTATGAAGATGATATACGCAAACAGAGGATATTTCTCATTTTGGCATGTATATTGGGGTTACTTGGCAGTGGGGGAACACTCAGCATTGCAGCATTTTGTTGTGCAATGTTTTTATTGGTCTTTCTCTGGGGAGTTTTTGTACGGGAAAAATGTCGTATCCGGGCATGCATAGGGATGGGAGTGACGGTATTTGGCGCGGTTGCTAATGGTATCGCCCCAGGAAACTATAAGAGATATGGGGAACCGGTAACACTGGGAGGAGTGTTATTTGCTGGAAAACAGTCGATTCGCTATACGCTGGAAAGATGGGAAGTATTTGTGAGGAATCCGATTTTTTGGATTCTTATATTCCTTTTGTTAATGGTTTTGGGAAGCTGTAAAACCAAAGAAACAAGGTATAGTTATAAATTTCCGGTTGTATTTGTACTTTTTTTGTTCGGTATGGTTGCAGGTATTATTTTCCCTACAATTTTGGGGTATGGATATGAGTGCTATGTAATTTTAAATCGTGGAAATTTTATTTCTGATATGGCATTTTACTTGTTTATATTCTTGGCTTTGTTTTATATAAAAGGCTGGAAGGATGTAAAATATCCCGATTTTAGTATAAAATTTAATAAGGATGCGAACATAGCGCTGAGTATAATTATCTTATCTCTTATTGTATTTGACAGAGGATATTTGATACAGATACCTATAGTGAAAGAGTATTATGATCTGGTGGCCGGTAAGTTTAGAGAGTATGCAGATTACTGTATTGGAATTTATGATGAAGTTGCAGCAAGTAAAGAAAAAGTTGTAGAGATATATCGTAAAGAGATAAGGGATACGACCTGTATGATGAACCCACAGTTTTATATAGGTTATTATGACTATGAAGAAGAGTATGCCAATACAACGATTGCGAGGTTTTGGGATAAGGATGCCATCTATCTATACTACTTAGAAGATGAAGAGTGATTAAATGGGAAGATATTTAGCATTAAGCACGTTGTTTGTTAGGTACGGGCAAGTGTGATAAAATATAGGAGGCAGGCGAGAGCAGGAAATATTGTACTGTGCGACAAGAAAGAGGTTATACGTGAACAGTAAACAGAGGCAGATTAAAGCAAGTGACAGCCTGACAATTTTTATATTGGGAATGCTGATCGTGTTTATCGGATATGTGGCGTGGGGAATGTTGACAATTTCCTACAAGGCACGTATTTATGAGATTGCCGGCATTTTTTTTAATTATATTACGGCTGTGTTATATGTTGTGCTTGTTGTCATAACGGGCAGGATAAAGAAAATGATGGAATTTAGGCAGCTTAAGGTAGTATCTGGTGCCGGGTTTTTGATTGCTTTGCTGCTCTTATTTCGCACGTCGGATTATATTGTATTGCTTGCGGCATGGATAATTGTGTTTGGTGGATGCCTTATCTATGGAATGATCATTGACAAAAAATCATTCCGGAATATTTTACCAATAGAAGTTTTCAAGAAATATAGCGGTATATTATCAGTTATGGCAGTTACATGCCTGTTCCTTTATGAGCCGGATGCCGTGCAGGCCAGATGGGATGGATTACTGTATTATCTGACCTGTATGGAGTTAGATATCAGTTCAATGAGTAATTTGGCGGTTTACGGACATATTGCGCAGACATATGGTATAATGAATGGGATTGGCGGCTTGATTGTCGGTAATACATTTGCTGTGATGACAGGGCTGAATATTTTCGTGATGTTAAGCAGTGTATGGGGATTCTATCTGATGCTCAAGGAAATGGTTCCAAGTAAAACAGAAAGCAGTTATGCGGTCGCTGTTGCTGCATATGCATGGTCCCCGTTTATGCTTGGTATGGTTTATTATTATAGTCTGGATTTTTATTGTGGCTGTCTATTTATATGGGTATTGTATACTTTTTATAAACGAAAATGGATATATTTTATGATTTTTTCCCTGTTGTTCTGCTTTACCAAAGAACCCGCTATTGTCATATATGGGGCAGTGTGTGCAGGGGCAGTGCTATGCGATATCATGGAGCAGAAGGGATATTCTCTGACAATGAGATTGCGGAGCTGCTTCGTAAGAAAACAGTATTATCTTATGATTCTGACGGGGATTTTGTGGTTGGTAACTTACAAGGCTCTGGGTCCTTGGAGTGCGGGGGTTGGAGGATTCTCTGTTGATACAGGATATGTTGTAGATAAATTAAAAAATCTGTATGTATTGAATTTTAACTGGTTATTTACTATGCTTGCAATTGCAGGCAGTATTTATATTTTCCAGAAGGGGCGAGAGGTGAAATCATTTAAGAGGTTGTTGCCGGTTTGGTGCAGCCAGATTGCATTTACGTTGTTTAGCTGTCTGTATAATACAGTAAACCATCCTCGTTATAACGATACGAATCAGGTTACGCTCTATTTATTGGCAATTATACCAGTATTGTATTACTGTCAGAAAAGAAAAAACGATGTGCTAATGGGAATTATGAGTATCCTGTGTCTTGTATCTTCGTTCATTACTTGTGACCCGGTTACAAGGAGCTGTTATAATACGACGGATATTGGCAAAACAACCATGATATATACATCAGATGTACCATTAGGCGATGGAATGATCTATAATAGACAGATGCTGGGGTTTGAGACGGCACTTGCCAGTGCTCTACGGGGGGCACTGGACGGCAGTCAGGCAGTGCTCTTTCCGACTATTCAAAATAATGCATATGGATTTGATGGCATGGCAGAGGTTGGAGCAATTACGGACAGTTATATGGTGGAGACGGAATTCTGGGATGACGTAAATAAGAGAAGAGCAGCACGGGAAGAAGATGGAACTCGGAAGTTTCAAGCATATCAGTTGACAAATGAGACAGATTGGAGCAAATTGGAGAAGGAAACTTCCGGCTTCGTCAATTATATCTATATTCCGGAGGTATGCGATCTATACAGTGGCTATATCAAAGAGCACTATCAGATTCTGGAGGAAACAGAGCATGAGCACAGAGGATGGGTGGTAAAAAGAATCTGTTTCATACTGTAGAAAGAAGTGAATGCGCAAAAGCAGTGCAGAAATGAGAGAAAAATGATGCATAAGACAATATCAGTGGTGATACCCACATACAATGAGGAAAAAAATATCATGGCAGTGTATGAGAGGGTTTCAGTATTGTTTGAAAAAGAACTGAGTAGGTATGAGATGCAGATTTTGTTTATAGATAATGCATCTCTCGATTCATCCAGGATGCTTATAGAAGAACTATGCAGAAAGGATGAAAGGGTTCAGGCAATCTTTAATGCGACTAATTTTGGATTTTCCCGTTCTTCTTTCTACGGGTTATCACAGGCGGAAGGTGACTGTGCTGTGATGTTGTATGCGGATATGCAGGATCCGCCGGAAGTAATACCGGAGTTTGTTCGAAAATGGGAAGAGGGTTATAAGATTGTCACAGGTATCAAATCACAGAGTAAAGAGAACAGATTAATGTATGCAATTCGGAATATTTATTATAATCTGCTCTCTAAAATTTCCGAAAGTGAGCACATTAAGCAATTTGACGGATTTGGTTTATATGATTCCTCATTTGTTCGGGTAATCAGAAATTTGAAAGACTCTTTACCGTATTTAAGGGGTCTGGTAGCAGAACTTGGATGTAAGAGGGCGGAGGTAGAGTATACGCAGGAAAAAAGAAAAGCAGGGAAAACGAGTTTTAATTTTGCCAGATATTATGATGTGGCTATGCTGGGATTGACATCATCCACCAAAGCAATCATGCGAATGGCAACTTTTTTA
>OFGF01002283.1_pt1 | contig 10360 bp, 11 predicted proteins | sample 1521711 | NCBI WGS metagenome assembly OFGF01 (sample SAMEA3504092, study PRJEB24116) | mouse gut metagenome | biome: mouse gut; feature: mouse-associated habitat; material: faeces | place: Denmark | collected 2011
GGGCTTCCCTGTCTTAAAACAGGTTTCGCAGGCATGGCAGCCGTTCACATTCATCAGGGCCGTATCAAAGCGGGTTATGGTGTGTCCCTTTTCCTCTGCCGCCTTGATAAAGGCATCTGTCATGGCAAAGCTGTTCCCATCTCTGCGGGGGCTTCCTGTAATCACAGCAATTTTTTTAGGCATAATTTTGTCCTCCCTCATCTAATATAGAACTGTCTTCTCTCAAAGTCCGACTTCGGATATAAATTGCATTTATGTAGTATATTCCGAAATCGGATGTTTGTCAATACAATTTTGAAAGATATTTTGGGGGCTAATCATTTCATCCACAAAATCGCATATTCTTGAAGCCGCCTCCTTATGGACGATTTCATATTGTTTGTTTTTCATCTTCCTGCATTCTGTTCTATCCTCCATGAATGAAATAATTCCCGGAATTTCAGCCGCCCTCAATTTTATCGTGCGGCTCATTCCAAGAGAGGAAAAAAAGCGTACATTCCCGGTTTCACATCCCGGAATAGAAGGCAGATGAACCAGCGGTGTTCCGATTACTGCCGCTTCCGTAGAGGAAATCCCTCCCGGCTTTGTCAGATACAGGTCACATGCCCGTAAATACACGTCCATCCGGCATGTCCGCCGTATGACAATGATTTTTTTGCCATATTTTTTAGCAAGCCTCTGGTATAGCTTTTCATTGCTCCCACAAACCGCAATCACCCGGATTCCATCCCCGCCCTGTTCACAGAGCAGTTTTATCACGCTTTCCATTTTTCCGGCCCCAATATTTCCTCCCGAAACCAGCAAATACTTTTTGTCCCTTTCAAAGTTCAGTTTCTCCCTTGCTGTTTCCCGTGTCATCTGCGACAGGAAAGCCCTGCGAACCGGTATCCCCAACGGGACTATCTTTTCAGGGGGGATTCCCTTACTCTGGAATTCCCCTGCCAGTCTTTGATCCGGTATGATATATGCGTCACAATCTGTTTCTTCCGTAAAGGGGATGCAGATATAGTCTGTCGCAATATACACTGTCTTCGGAATCTTCATCCCCCGCCTTTTCATCTGCGTCAAGATTTCCGCAGGAAACAAATGCGTCAGAATGATAATATCAAAATGGTTTTGCTCCAGGTAATCCTCCATGGCAGATACCATTCCCCTATTCAGGTAATAGATTGGGGAACGAAGCGGGAGCCTCCGGTAAGCCTCTCCCATGCCGTACACAATGCCAAAAACTTCCGGCGCGTTCTGAACAAGGGAAATATACGCTCTGTTGATCCTATCCGCCATCCGGCCGCCCTGCAAATCGTATGGATTCATTACAACCACATGGCTGCCCCGTCTGGCCAATTCCTCCCGCATGGCATCCGCCACGGCATCATGGCCGCCTCCCGTGCCGCAGGACAATATCAATGCATCCATAAAAGCCTTACCTTCATTTCTACCCTTTCTTCTTTGCTCATGTGCATCCGCAGACAGACCGTCATCGTAATAAGCAGAAAGCCTAAAACCACTCCCATGTCAGCCTGCTGCCAAAACAGGCACACCAGGGCAGACAGGTAAGTAATGATGGTACGGTGAAAATGCGGCGTCACCCGCAGCACCAGAGAAAAAAAGAGGAACAGCGCCGCAAATAGAATGACCGGTCCCCATGCCGGGTACAATCCCATCAGGCTCCCAAATGTAACAGCAATTCCCTTACCGCCCTTAAACTGAAAAAACAACGGAAAACCGTGTCCTATTACGGGGGCTGCGATTACCAGGGCTGCCGCCAGCGGAAATGCGGTAAGCCCACCGCCGTATTGGGAAAAGAGATAAACCGGCAAAAATCCTTTCAGCAAGTCTCCGCAGAGCGTAATGAGACCGCACCAAAATCCGCCATATTGGAAAGCATTTGCAGTACCGGGATTCTGATCCCTGCTCTTTTGCAGCATTTCCCCCTTATTCATCAGTTTTGCTGCAACCTGTGCAAATAATATACTGCCTGATAAGTACCCGCATAATGTGAAAAATAACACTGTATCCATACACCTGCCCCCTGTCACATAAACTCATGTCCGAAGCCCAAAGGGCTTTTAACATGGGACACCCTTTGAGCGCACCTCACTGACACGATGCTTTTTCCTCTTATAGACCAGATAATACGCCGCCATGCAGATGGGAACCGCCGCTATCACATCCAATATCGAATGCTGTTTTAAAAATACCGTTGATACGGAAATCAACAGGGCTGTCAGGCCAAAAGCGAACCTCCAGCCCCTGGTTCCAAAATGCCTGCTGTTCCATGCGCAGAGCATAACGGCCACTGAACCGATTACATGGACGGATGGGCAGACGTTGGTGTTCGTATCAAACTGGTAGAACCCTGCCATGAACCGCGTCAGTATATTGTCCCGTTCAAAGGCAAGGGGCCGGAGCTCCTGACAGTTTGGAAAGAGCATATAAATCAGGATTGCCGCCGAATAAGTGATAATCGTAAACTGCATGAACCTCCGGAACGAATCCACATCAAACAAAAGGGTATAGATATGCATCCCTATCAAAAACACAAACCAAAATAAATAGGGAATCAAAAAATATTCACAAAAAGGGATTCTGTCATCTAAGGCGCAGTGCATGGGATAATAGCTGTCGCGGATCCACAGTCTTTCCACTGTTAGAAAAAGCAGTCCATAAACCGGCCAGAAAAGCAGGTACTTCAAATGACGAAATTCCGGTGTATTCAGTTTATGAAACCTGAATGCTCTGTAATCTACCATGCCGCTGTTCCTCATCCTTCCTTTTCTCATATATTCCTCTGTCTCCCATGTCATCAGGAAACCTCTGTCCCAGCTTTTCCTGTTCTTTGCCGGGCTCGCCACATGCCGCCGCACCTGATGAATCTTCCAATGAATGGAAAATCTTCTCTGCCCCGCCAGGGTAACGGTAACTGTTTAGGGCATCTGCCATCTTTTGTCTGCGCGCCTCGGATTCCAGAATCCGTATGCTCTCCTTTGCCAGCTCCTTCGTAGAGCCCGACGTGACGGCCGCACCCATTTTCACAAAAAAATCCATGTTGTACTGCTCACATCCGGCAACCGCATTCACAAATACCATTGGGAGCTTTTTCACCACGGCCTCCGTGATACTGATTCCTCCGGGTTTTGTAAGGCATAAATCGGCAGAATCCATATAGAGGGACATCTGGTTTGTGTATCCTATGATATGTACCCTGTCGTTTCCTCTGTACTTCCTCTCCAGCTTTTCCTTAAGCTTTCTGTTTGTCCCGCAGATTACGGATACTTCCATGCCCTCTGTCAATTCTCCTGCAATATATTTTACAATCTTTGCAATAGGGCCGCATCCCATGCTGCCGCACATGACAAGGAGATGCCTGCTCCTTGCTCCAATCCCCAAAAGCCTCTTTGCATCTGCCTTATCCGTCCTGTCATACATTTTCTGGCGCACCGGTATCCCGGCGGCAATGGTGCGTCCCCCTGAAATGCCGTTTTCTTCAAACTCTTTCGCCAGGCACCTGCTGGGGACAAAATAATATTGCAGATTACAAAATTCCATGCCCGGATAGCAGGTATAATCCGTAGCGATAAAAGCCGTCCTGACCTGCAGGGAATGGTTGTTTACGATGCGTGTAAGAATCATTGCCGCAAAAGGATGGGTACAGATGACCGAATCAAACTGTCTCTGCATAATGAACTGATACATACGCTCCGCACCGGAAGTCAGCATTTTATAGATTCCGGAATTTTCTTTGAAAACAGCCGGGTGTCTTTCGCTGTACCCATAGCCCCATCGGAACAGGCCGGGCAGATGCCGGTACATAAAGCAGTGTCCCCATGACATAAAATCAGCAATCTCCCCCGAAAGAAAGATAAGTGCATCTGTCATTTCACAGTCTATATTTTGTCCCTCCAGATATTCCTTTACCGCCAGTGCGCAGGAATTATGCCCCTGCCCGGTACTGCAGCTCAACAACAACACTTTTTTCATGGATTCTCCTTTACTCCTTTTCTTCCCTTGTTTTCAATCTTCTCATGATCTGAACCAGTTTGGGGCGGTTATAGCGCTGGATGATACTGAACGGGATATTTCCTGCCATATAGAGCAGGGCAATGACCCACCCGCCTGCCCCTTTCCATAGAAAGACACAGCCAAAGCCCAAAACACAGAGCAGATTATGTACCAGTTCCGCAACGCAGGTTTCCTGCACCATCCTTTCAAGCCGTCCGGCATCTGCCCCTTTCGGCAGCCTTTTGGAGGGCATCATGGCCGGGAGAATCTTGCTCATATCCGGCAGCTTTTCCCTCCATCTGTGGATACGGAGAGCCTGATAGATTTTCCCGTTTTTTTCAAAGGGAAAAGGACTGTAAGGAAACCGGTCATAAAGCATCCATTTTTTTGGCATCATTCTTCCCAGCAGGAAAAGCGCCAGCCCAATCGCTGCCAGATAAAAAACACATCTTAACAGTCCATCCACTAAAAACACCCTCTTTTCGTATCAGCTCCTGTATTTCGCATTGTAGTGGATAATTTACAACGGAACCTCAACCCAATCTCAATAATTGTTGAGAAAGCATTAGTACCGGCAACAAAAAACGCTGCCCCATTATGCAAGGCAACGTTTTTCATTGCTCAATTCCTGCCATATTCACATGATTAACAGCTGTCATATGACAGCATCATTATTACTGCGCGGAATCTTTTCAAATACTGCCATAATTGTTGGGAATTTAATTCCTTTAATTTATGGTTGGTCGTGTCTATCTTTCCCTTCATCGCTTTATCCATAGCCAATACCTCTAAGAAAAATCAATCACATTCACCGAGTGCGGCTGCAGAACCGCCTCATAATCTCCTTTTGCCCGCTTTGGGGGAAGTGTCTCGATCCATACCTCATTTTTGTCAATGTCGTTATAGGAATCCGTTGACTTACCGGCAATCCGACTCTCCCGCACGATATAGGAGGAGCTGCTTTCCATCTCGCCCAACCGGATCTGTAATCTCTGCTCCATGCTCGGATCCTTGTTCACAACGGCAATGGAAACCGTTCCATCGTCTGAATGTCTCGTGGCAAGAATGTCAAGGCTCTGCGTACTTACCTCTTTTCCGTCCTTTCCCGTCACAGTCAGCCGCCGCGGTTCTTCCTCGCTCCAGGAATCCAGAACCATGTCCCCCATATGATTTACATAAAGATCAAACACATGATAGGTGCTTCTGAGCACGATGCCTTCTTTATGGCTGTAAATACAGCCTCTGGTGTTCAAAATCGGTGCGAAGTTCGCCATGCCCACCATATCGCAGTTCCGGTTCATGGCGTTTAAAAAACATGCCGTGAAAACCGCATCCGCCATTGTGTAGGAGGAATTATCATCATTTTTGTCCCTTGGAGTCAGATAACTGTCCTTCCCGACCCCTTGTTGAATCGTATGTACATTGGGGTGATGCCAGCTGCGCAGATTCCACTCGTCAAAGGCGATTTTGATCTTTTTTTCCAGATGCAGAGCCGTGAGCAGTCCTTTCACATCCACAACCGCCCGGTCCGCCTGCTCCGTATATGCCATGCACTGCTCGTAGGATGCCAGTTCGTTCTTTTCCGGAACCATGTCCCAGTATCCGTGAAGAGAGATCCAGTCAAGATACTGCCCGCAGTTTTTGAGAAGGTTCATTGTCCAGTCGATGTCCGGAAGCGCCGCCGACAGCTCCACCTCCGGGGAGACATGCTTCATCATTTTGGCAGATTCTTTTACAAGCCTCCACCATTCCTCAGAGCTTTTCGCCCCGATTTCCCAGCTGCCGTAATTTTCGTTTCCGATGCTCCAGTATTTTACATGGTACGGCCGCTCGCTGCCGTTCGCAATCCTCCATTTTGCATACTTGCCCTCGGTTTCCAGGTTGCAGTATTCGACCCAGTCGCTCATCTCCTCCGGCGTTCCGGTTCCCGCATTCGTACAGATATACGGCTCGCAGCCAATCTTCCTGCACATGCGGATATATTCATCCGTTCCGAAAGTATTCGGATCCTCCATGCGCCAGGCCTTATCGAAAAAGGGCTGTCTCTTCTCTCCCACCGCATCCTTCCAGTGATAGGATGAGACAAAGCATCCGCCCGGCCAGCGCATGACGGGAACTCTGATCCGCCGCATCGCATCTATAATGTCCCTGCGAAATCCGTCCTCATCCGACAGTGCGTTCCCCGGATCAAAAATCCCATCATAAATCTGTCTGTGAAAATGTTCGATAAAGTGTCCGTACAGCATGGGACTTCTTCTGCCGATTGTTCTCTTGGTATTTATATATAGCTTCATAGGTTTTTCCTCCTTTGGATTTCCGTTCTCTGTCTGTCCGATATGCCTTTTGCACCGCTTCGGAATTCCTGATATCTGAATTACATTCCCGTTATTCGTTAAATTTTATATCCAATTTCGGATAGTATAATAGTTTGCCTGCTGCTTGTCAAGGTCAAGGATTAAGCAATTATCCCTTTCATTACAGCTTTATTTCGCAAAGACCGCCGAGCAAATTACCGCTATAACAAGCAAAATGTAAAGCACCTTTCCCCAATGTATCTTCATTTGAAATTTCCTCCTGTCCCTGCTTCTTTTCTATCTGTTTCTATCTGTTTCATTGCCTTTCTGAATTGGAAATAGAACAGAATTACAGTAAATGTCACTGCGATAAAATCCGCCACCGGCTCCGCAAGATATACACCCATAGTCTGGTTTTCCATCAAATGGGGCATTATGTAGATCAGCGGCAGGAGAAGTACAAACTTCCGCATGACAGCCACCATGATAGACGCTTTCGCGTTCCCAAGAGAGGTAAACGTCATCTGGCATGCCACCTGCGCGCCGAATATCCCCATTCCAGCACAGTAAATACGAAGCGCCCATCCCGTATAAGCAATCAATTCCGCATCCGGAGAGAAAATCCTCGCAAACACCTGAGGGAAGATCATGACCAGACCCCAAATGAACATGGCATATCCCAGAGTGGCCGCAAGCAGCAGATAAAAGGTCTTTTTCACCCTTTCCGCATTCTTCGCACCATAGTTATAACTGGTAATCGGCTGCGCTCCCTGACCAAGCCCCTGCATGGGAAGCATGGAAAACTGCATGACACTGGACAGGATTGTCATGGCTCCAACCGCCACATCCCCGCCGTATTTCAGCAGCGAGGAATTAAAGCAGACCACGATCACGCTCTCACTGGCCTGCATGATAAAAGAGGCAATCCCCAGGGCGATACATGGAAGAACCACGTCCTTCTCTAATTTCATACATTGCTTTTTTAACTTTATAACCGTTTTCTTTCCTAGCAGAAAGGAGAGGACCCAGACCGTGGAAACGGCCTGAGAGGTAATCGTCGCCAGGGCAGCTCCCCGCACTCCCATATGAAATCCATAAATGAATATGGGATCCAGAATAATATTGCAGACTGCACCGATTGCCACGCTCAGCATACCTGTTTTGGCAAATCCCTGTGCTGTGATAAAAGCGTTCATCCCAAGGGTAAGCTGTACGAATATGGTTCCCAGTGCGTAAATATCCATATAAGAAACCGCATAGCTTATGGTATTCCCGCTGGCGCCAAAGGCCATAAGAAGAGGGCGGTTAAAAAGAAGCAATACCACTGTCAGAACAATCGATATCAATACCTGCAGGAAAAAACTGTTCCCCAGGATTTTTTCTGCCTCCCCATTGTCACCTTTTCCCATGGCCATAGAGGCCCTGGGGGCACTGCCGCTGCTTACCAGCGCCGCAAACGCCGACACAATCATAATCACAGGCATACAGACTCCCACACCGGTCAAAGCCAGTGCGCCGTCTCCCGGCATATGGCCGATGTATACCCGGTCCACCAGATTATATAAAAGATTGATGATCTGTGCGGCAATCGCGGGAATGGATAATTTCCAAAGCAATTTTCCCACCGGTTCTTTCCCTAAAAAATCATTTTTCTGCTCCATCCTATTCCTCCTGTCCATACATACTGTCTTTAAACATAACAGGGCTCCTTGGCAATACCACGGTAAACTTACACCCTCCCTCTGCGCAATTCTCTACCTCAATATGTCCCTGGTGGATAGCCACAATCCGTTTGACCAGAGCCAGCCCCAGCCCGTTCCCTTCGTCCTTGTGGGAAGTGTCCGACTGATAGAATTTATCAAAAATACGTTTCCTTTCCGTTTCAGAAATCCCACATCCACTGTCTTTCACAGAAATAAGCACATTTTGTTCCGATGCTTTTAAACAGATAAAAATACTCCCCCCTGCCGGGTTAAATTTCACTGCGTTGTCAATCAGGTTCAGCCACACATGCAAAAGCAGAGCTTCATTCCCTTCATAACATGTCGTTAGAAAGTTCCTCGTTGGGTAGGGAAGAAAAATACTATAACCCAATAAGGAGAAATTAATTATGTGATGAAACAGTTGCCTGGACTTTAGAAAGAAGAAAGAAAACCTTAGAGCAGGACATAGCAGAAAAAGCGAGTAACTAAAACAAAAAATGGGACGTATATTGGCATATGCCGGTATACCCAAGAAAAGGAGAGCGAATCATGGGAGAAAATATCAGCAAAACAGAAATCAAAGCACTTATCGACAAATATGGCCTTATTAAAATAGACGATAAAATCAGAGCATGTAAAAGCAACAGGCACAACAAAGAGCAGATTAGGGATGAAGTTGCTCCATACAAGGCAGAAATCCTAAAATATCTCGAAGAAGAGCATAAGGCATGGAGAGAGGAATTGGAGCGTAAGGAGCAAATTTTTAATTCAATTCCTGGTGTAGCGGAAATCAGCGAAGCACGTCTGCAATTTGAAGAGTGGAAAAGACGTTTTGACTATATGGTAGAACATGGAACTGGACGAATGGAGAATGTGGAGCACTTGACGCCTGCCCAGATGGATGCACTTGAAGCTAAATACCCAATGGCTGTGTTTGCGCTTGAAGCCCGTTGGAGGGCATACAATACTTCAAATTATGAGTTACATGCCATCTGGCAGAAAACATATGAAGCCATCTGTAATGGTGAGGATATAGAGATTGTAAAAGCAAAACATGAAGAAAAGGAACGTGAATTCGTCAACCGCCATTTATGGGACTGACTATATTCAGGAATGGGCCGCTGAACCGCTGGTTACAGCAATACCAGGAGAAAAGAAGCAGTTATAGGCACATAAAAATGGCTTAGGAGCACTGCTTGGTGCCATAACTCAGCAGTTATGGCACCGTTCCCGCCAGCATCGGTTTGCAAGGCTTTCCGCGGTGCCAGAACTTATATCCAGAAAGGGCGTGACGGGACACGGAAAGGAGGGAGCCATACATGATATACGGATATGCCAGGGTGAGCACCAAAGGGCAGGCCAGGGATGGGAACAGCCTGGAGGCACAGGAGGAGGCGCTGCGGGCGGCAGGAGCGGCACAAATCTATTCGGACGCCTTTACCGGCACGAAAGCCCGCCGCCCCGGCCTTGACCGTCTCATGGCCGACATGCAGCCGGGGGACACGCTGAAAGTGACGAAGCTGGACAGGATAGCCCGGAGCGCCACACAGGGAATAGAACTGGTCCAATCCCTGTTAGACCGGGGAATCACCGTCCATGTGCTGAACATGGGGCTGATGGACAACACGCCGACCGGGAAGCTGCTGCGCAACGTCATGCTGGCCTTTGCTGAATTTGAACGTGACATGATTGTGGAGCGCACCAGTGAGGGCAAGGCCATAGCGCGGCAGCACAGTGATTTCCGGGAGGGCAGGCCTAAGAAATACGGCAGGGTGCAGCTGGAGCACGCGCTGGGGCTGCTGCAAGACCATTCGTACAAGCAGGTTGAGGCGATGACAGGCATCAGCAAGAGCACGCTGGTGCGGGCAAAGAAAGCGAAATGAACCTATGGGAACCGGCTGTGAAATGCCGGTTCTTTTTTTGCGCAGAAAACCTGCGCCGGGGATTCTTCTGTAAGAATAAAGGGGAGGTACGCCATGGCAACAGTACAAGGCTATGAAATCCTGAAATCCATCGTGTTCGGGAGCAGGCACGGCTTCGCCCTCGGCCACAACCCGGCAGCCCCGGACGCATACGTCACTTGGCAGTTCACGGAGCAAAAGGACGGGACACGGGACTACTACTGGGGCGAGTATCACAATGATGCAAAAGCCGCTGAAAGGAGCTTCAAGCGCAGGGCAGCGGCCTACCGGGACTTTTACCGGATTGAGGAAAAATCCAAAGACAGTGGCGCCTACTACCGCTACTATTCCACCCAGCGCCCGGTTGACATCGGCACGTTCCCGAAGCCTCCAGGAAACCCGCCCCAGATAGTCGTGAACTACGGTGACGACAGGCGGAGGCCCGTGGCGGACGGCGCAC
>OFGF01002285.1_pt1 | contig 10355 bp, 6 predicted proteins | sample 1521711 | NCBI WGS metagenome assembly OFGF01 (sample SAMEA3504092, study PRJEB24116) | mouse gut metagenome | biome: mouse gut; feature: mouse-associated habitat; material: faeces | place: Denmark | collected 2011
AGGGGAATACCATTTTGAATGGATGGAAGAAATCATAAATAAATTATACCAAAATGGGATTTCTGTTATTTTGGCAACGCCATCAGGAGCCCGTCCCCATTGGCTTGCAGATAAATATCCAGAGGTACTTAGAGTAAATGAACTAAGGCAGAAGTATTTATTTGGGATAAGGCATAATCATTGTATGACATCTCCTATATACCGTAAAAAAGTGCGCCAGATAGATACAGAGCTTGTAAAGCGTTTTGGGAATCATCCTGCGGTTAAAATGTGGCATATTTCTAATGAATTCAGTGGGGAATGCCATTGTGAGCTTTGCCAGGATGCATTCCGTATGTGGTTAAAAAAGAAATACCAGACCATCGGCGCCTTAAACGACAGTTGGTGTACTACTTTTTGGAGCCATACATATGACAGCTTTGAACAGGTAGAAAGTCCTTCTCCCTTAGGGGAAAGCTGTATTATGGGATTAACATTGGACTGGAAGAGATTTGTTTCCTGGCAGACCATTGATTTCATGGAAGAAGAAATCCGTACAATCAGAGAAACAGGTGGGATGCAGCCAACCACTACAAATTTAATGTACCATTATGGAGGCATTGATTATTATCGGCTGGCGGAAAAGATAGATGTAGCGTCATGGGATAATTATCCCGCATGGCATAAAGGAAATGAAATAGAGACTGCTTTGGATACAGCTTTCTGGCATGATGTGATCCGGGGATTAAAAAGAAAACCATTCCTTTTGATGGAATCTTCTCCGGGAGCCACAAACTGGCAGCCAATAAGTAAACTGAAAAAGCCTGGGATGGTGGCGGCAGCTTCCCTGCAGAGTATTGCCCATGGGGCTGATGGTGCCATGTATTTTCAGATGCGTAAAAGCAGGGGGGCGGAAGAAAAGTTCCATGGTGCAGTATTAGACCATTATGATGGGAATGATACCAGGACTTTCCGGGATGTGTGTGAAACAGGAAAAATATTAGAAAAACTGGGAGAAACTGCCGGATTATATACTACAGCAAAGGTGGCAGTGATATATGACTGGGAAAACCGGTGGGCGTTGGAGGGATCCAGAGGCCCCAGAAACGAAGGGCTGCATTATGAAGAAAGTGTAGAGAAATCTTATCGGGCATTGCGCAGATTGGGGTTAAATGTCGATGTGATAGACCAGAAGTGTTTTCTCCAGGGCTATCAGATGATTGCCGCACCCATGCAGTATTTATTCCATGAGAATTTTCCTGGGGAAATCAGAAGATATATAGAAAATGGCGGTATTTTTGTAATGACATACTGGTCAGGTGTTGTGGATGAAAATGACAGGTGCTTTTTGGGAGGCACGCCTTATGAATTGATGGACGTATTCGGGCTACGCAGCGAAGAGATTGACGGCCTTTATGATTGGGAGGAAAATTCCATATGCCAGACAGAGGAGAAAATGGCAGGCATGAAGGAGGAATATGTATGTAAATATTTGTGCCAGCTAGTCAAACCAACTACAGCTAGGACGTTGATGGTTTATGGAAAAGATTTTTACGCCGGAAGCCCGGTACTTTTGGAAAATAATTATGGCAGGGGCAAGGCTTATTATGTGGGCGCGGACGCTGAACAGTGGTTTTATAATGATTTTTACCGGAAATTGTCTAAGGAAGCAGGGATAGAAGGTATATGGCATGATGAAATTCCGGAAGGTGTGGAAATTACCAGCAGAAGCGACGGGAAGGCAGACTATATTTTTCTCCAGAATTTCAGTCCGGTACCTGTACAGCTTTGCCTGCCCCAGGGTACAGTTTTAATTGGGAATAAGGAAGGGAAAATGGGATCCCTGGAAAGTATCGTAATTAAGGTGGAAAAAGGCGGTAAGGAGGCTATGTAACCCCCATATTAGCTGGATGGGGCATTGGCCCATTCATTTGGCTGTTTGCGGTATTCTGAAGGTGAAAATCCTGTATATTTTTTGAAAATCCTGCTGAAATACAGAGAATTTTCATAACCGGAGAGATTGCTGATTTCCTGAATGTTGTAGTCGCTGTTTTTCAGCAATTCTTTTGCTTTGTTAATCCGGATAGAAGTAATATATTGCATGGGCGTCATATTCATATAGCGTTTAAAACTGCGGATAAACCAGCATATACTCATATGCTGGTTTTTTGCATATTCTTCAATAGAGATGTTTTGTGAAAATGTTTCGTTAAAATAGTGGACGGCGGCTTCCATCTCTTTTTGGTGGGGGCATTTGCAAGTGATGGAATTTATTTGGCTTCTGTGTACTTCAGTTAATAGCTGGCGGAGATAAAGGCCTACCAGCTCTTCAAAGCAGGGGCGTTTTAACTGCAGTTCCAAAATAATACGGCGGAAAGCTTCCAGATAATGGGAAGAAGTGCCGCAGTAAAGAAAATGGTTTCCAAGAAAGCCAATTTTATCCAGAATTTCACAGGATTCGAAGCCAGAAAAATGTATCCAGCATACCTCGGGATTGTCTTTTGCATAATAAGAGTAGTGCTGTTTTTCACCTGGACGGTAAAGCGCCATATATCCTGCTGGCAGTTCTGTTTCTTTCCCCTCAGAATGAAAACAGGCTTTCCCTTCAGAAATATATAATAGTTGGTAATCTTTGCGGCCAGAAGGCCTTATGGTGGTTATGGCGTTTTGGTGGACCAGGCGGTAGATGCCGCAGCCGGATATGGTAAGGGGATGGGCGGTGTCTTCAATTTCTGTATCTGCCCCATTCAGGTAGCCGGTGTTGGAATACATGGCATGTCTCCTTCTTACTTTTTAATGATTGTATCATTTTGTATATATTTTGTCCAATAGTGGTTATGTTATTTTCCATGCTGTTTCCCTATAATGGTTAATAACAGTAAATTTTATATCAGCATTTGCCTGTACAGTGCCGGAAACGGCTATTGTCAATAGGATTGTTTAACAGGAGGAAAAAAGATGATTGTCCCAAAGTATTATGAAGACCTCAATGTGTTGCATAAGAATACCATGCCAAACAGGGCTTATTATATTCCTGCCTCATCCAGATTGGAGAACCCAGTGGAGGAGAGGGAAAGTTCTGACCGTTTTACGCTTCTTTCAGGGGAGTGGAAATTCCAATACTTTGACAGCATTTATGATGCCAAAGAAGAGTTTTTTGCAGAGGGATTTGATACCCGGAAATTTGATACGGTAATAGTGCCGGGCGTATGGCAGGGCTATGGGTATGACTGCCATCAGTATACCAACATCCGTTACCCGTTCCCTATGGACCCGCCTTTTGTACCGCATAAGAATCCCTGTGGTGAGTATGTGCACACCTTTATTTACCATAAGGATGATAAAGCGCCCAGGGCGTTCTTAAATTTTGAGGGCGTGGATTCCTGTTTTTATGTATGGGTGAACGGTGCTTTTATCGGTTATAGCCAGGTTTCCCACTCTACCAGTGAATTTGATATTACAGAAAGCCTGCGGGAAGGGGAGAACAGGCTGGCTGTCCTGGTATTGAAATGGTGTGACGGAAGTTATATGGAGGATCAGGACAAATTCCGGATGAGCGGTATTTTCCGGGATGTATATTTATTGAAACGGCCTGAGGAAGGGGTATTTGATTATTTTGTTAAGGCACGCCCTTCAGAGGATTATAAAAATGGTAATGTTGAGATTACCTTTCAGTATTTAAACAAGGAAATACCCGTAGAAGTAAAATTATTTGACCATCAGGGAACAATGGTTGCCAGCGCCAGGGCAGAAGGGAATAAAGTATTGCTGGAGGTAAAGGATGCCAGGCTTTGGAATGCGGAATGCCCTTATTTGTATACATTAGTGTTGGAAACAGAAAGTGAAGTAATTACAGACCAAGTAGGTATCCGTGAGATTCATATTGAGGGCAATATTGTTTATATCAATGGAGTTAAGGTAAAATTCCATGGTACTAACCGCCATGACAGTGACCCGGTTACCGGGTTTACCATCAGCTTACAGCAGATTATGAAAGATTTGAAGCTTATGAAGGAGCATAACATAAACGCTATCCGTACCAGCCATTATCCAAATGAGCCGCGTTTTTATCAGTTATATGACAGGATTGGTTTTTATGTGGTTGATGAGACGGATAATGAGAGCCATGGCACTACAAGCGTTTTTGCATCCAAGGACGAGAATGTCCTCCAGTGGAAAAAACGCTGGGGAGAAGTAATTGCGAATAATCCGGATTTCACTGAGGCCACAGTGGACAGAACCATGCGCTGTGTGGAACGGGATAAAAACCGTCCAAGTGTGGTCATCTGGTCAATGGGAAATGAGTGTGCCTATGGCTGTACTTTTGAGGCAGCGCTTAAATGGACGAAAGAATTTGATGATACCCGCCTGACCCACTATGAAGGCGCACTTTATGTAGAGGATAGGCATAAATACGATTTCAGCAATCTGGATACCTTCAGCCGTATGTATCCTTCTTTGGAGGAAATTCACAATTACTTTAAAGAGGACGGAAGAAAACCTTTTATCATGTGTGAATACTGCCATGCAATGGGTAATGGCCCTGGCGACCTGGAGGATTATTTCCAGGTGATCCATCAATATGAGGGTGCCTGCGGCGGCTTTATCTGGGAATGGTGTGACCATGCCATTGATATGGGGAGATCGGTTTCAGGGAAAAAGGTGTATGCTTATGGGGGAGACCATGATGAGTTCCCTCATGACGGTAATTTCTGTATGGATGGCCTGGTGTACCCGGACAGACGTCCCCATACAGGATTGAAGGAATTTAAAAATGTACACCGCCCTGCCCGGGTTGTAAAGTTTGACCAGGAAAAGAAAGAACTGGTGATCCATAACTTTATGGATTTTGTAAATCTGAAAGATTACCTGACGGCAGAATATGAGGTAATATGTGATGGTGCCGTAGTGGGAAGCGGAAAGATTGAAGACAGAGAACTTCTGGATATCCCGGCCCATGAAGAGAAAGCAGTCCCGGTTTCTTTTGATATCCCTGAAAAAGGGAAATGTTTCCTTAAGGTATCATATTATCAAAAGGCGGAAACAGAGTTGCTCCCGGCAGGCTTTCCTCTTGGGTTCGAAGAAGTAGTAGTGGAAACAGGTGAAAATAAAAATCAGAGGGTGAAAGAGCTGTTAACCGACAGGGGAATAACAGCAGAATTTGAAATTGTGGAAGATGACAGTTTACTGGTGGTTTCCGGGCCGGAATTCTGCTATAAATATGATAAACTGACAGGCGTGTTTGCAGAAATGGTTTACCATAACCAGACTCTTTTAGAGCGCCCCATGGAATATAATATCTGGCGTGCACCTACAGATAACGACCGTAATATCATGGAAGTCTGGAAAGAGGCCGGATATGACCGTATTGTAGCAAGGGCTTATGGAACGAATGTAACAGTGGGGAAGGATAAGGCCAGGATTGAGACAACCCTTTCTATTGCCCCTGTTTATTTACAGAAAATTCTGGCTGTCAATGCATGTTGGGATGTTTGGGCTGACGGGGCGGTAGATGTCCGGCTGGATGTGAAGAAGACCCCTGTATTCCCGTTCCTTCCCAGGTTTGGTATCCGTTTATTTTTGCCAAAGTCAATGAACCAGGCAGTTTACTGTGGAATAGGCCCTGTGGAAAGTTATATAGACAAAAAGTGGGCAGGGTATCACGGAGTATTTAAGGCTGATGTGAAGGAAATGCATGAGGATTATATAAAGCCTCAGGAAAATGGCAGCCATTACGATTGTGATTATGTGGCTGTGAGCGGCGGAAAAACTTCCATAGCCGTTGCTGGGGAAGAAACGTTCTCCTTTAACGCATCTGTCTATACACAGGAGGAGCTTACCAGGAAAGGGCACAACTATCAGTTGGAGGAGTCTCCTTATACGGTATTGTGCTTGGATTACAGGCAAAGCGGGATTGGATCTAACAGCTGCGGGCCGGAACTGCAGGAGAAGTACCGGTTAAATGAAGAGGCATTCAGTTTTGGCATAAGGCTGAAGCCGGATTACCAATAATTTTCCAGAAAAGGAATCTGGCTCCAGGTATCAGCTCCCCGGCACTTAATTGGATAAGTGCTGAGGAGCATGCCTGCCCATAGAAAAATTTTCATTGACTTCCAGATATTTCTATGGTAATATTTTTTTTGTCGCAAGTATTTTTGGTATTATAGTGCTTGTTTTTGGAGATACTTCCAATAAAATGGGCCACTAGCTCAGGTGGTAGAGCACTTGACTTTTAATCAAGTTGTCCCGGGTTCGAGTCCCGGGTGGCTCATGAAGGAAAAGACCGGAAACCCCAATAAAATCAAGGGTTTCCGGCTTTCTTTTTAAAAGCTGTACAGTGGCAGATAAGGCAAAATTATTAGTAGCAAACGAGTAGCATCAGTGCCCAAAAGTAGCTAAAAAGTGGTCAGAGATTTATAGCATTATTCAACTTTTCCTGTACCTTTTCTTTCTCTTCATCCAGATGCGCGTAACCCCTCATTATCATGGTTACATCACTGTGCCCCATCAGCTCCACGGCTTTTTTCTGGCTGATCCCGGAATAGTATAGCATGGTACAGTAATTATGCCGGAAAATATGGGGTGTCAGGCCAGTAATATGAAGGTTCCCGATGAGCAATTCCTTTTCAGTACATACAGCTTCATTCATTTTCCTTATTATCCGTTCCCACATGCGCACCAGCATGGATTGTGTAAGCAGATTGCCGCCTTTATCCGCAAACAGGTAAAATGTTTCACACTGCTTCAAATAATCCCTTAAAATCGATTTTACGGCGTTTGGGATGGGCAGGTTCCGCACCCCGGATTTTGATTTCGTATCTTTTAGGACTGGATCGTTTTTATTAAAGGCAACGGATTTATTTACTATGAGGATATTGTTCTTCAGGTCAATATCCGATTTTGACAACGCCAGGGCTTCGCCGCGCCTGAGCCCAAAATAAAACAATATGTATACGAACATTTTTTCCTTATCAGAAAAGTCAGCTTTTTTTATGGCTTCTTTCTCTTCATCTGTAAGCTGGCGTTTTTCTTTTGGCTCATTCTTCGGCATGGTCAGTTTTTTGCAGACATTTTCATTAATAAGCTTATCTTCGATGGCGGATTCAAGTATCTGTGTAAGCGTCATGCGGATGATCTGGCAGGTGCGCGGATGTTCCCAGCGGTCATTGATCATTTTCTGTACATCTGATTTTTTTACTTTACTGATGGGTATATGCCCTATGCTGAGGATAATATGCTTATTTACAGCATTTTCATACATGGCTTTTGTATTGATCCCCGATTTGGCTTTATTCAATGAAAGCCAGTCCTTGGCATAGTCCTTAAGTAGCATACTGCTTTCCTTGAGGATTTTTCCGGATTGTGCATCTACCTGTGTCTGGATTACTTTCCTTTTTAACTCTGCTTCGGTCTTGGCAGACAGGAAAACTTTAATTACCTTTCCGTTTGCATCATGCCCTAAAGTCACAGACGTTGCATATCGGCCATCTTTCCGTTTTTTGTATTTCCCCATAATATCATCCTCCTTAAAAAAGTGTATAAAAATAACAGCCAGCGCATTTAACGCTTGCGGGCTGTTCCCGAAGATGATACAATATTTTTGTTGTAGAGGTATCATCTTCGGATGTATCTAAAAGCCGTTCGGTGTTGGTAGCACCGGGCGGTTTTTTCTGTGTTTTTGCCCCTTATAATATATTGGTGCCAACATGCAGATTAGTGTTGATTTTGCGGAGCAAATTGCATATAATATACTTACAGAACAGCCGACACGATAGATGAAGCCTATCCGTTTCCGGCGAAAATAAGGGTAAAAAATAGCGCCTTACTTTGTCAGAGCAGAGGCGCTATTTTTTATGTATTTTTATGGCTAAAGCAATAATACCAGTGAGCATGATAACAAATGAGATTAAATCATTCCATGTCACATACATAAGCACCACCTCCTTCCCAGAACCGGAAAAAGATGGCATGACCGCCCTGTCGGCTGCCGTGTAAGCATATTAAATTGTCATGGTACATAAAGAATTATTTTAAGCAATGTCCACATTTTGTATATCCTTGGGTTTCTAGTTCATTAATGCTTAAATCTGATGTGGAATAATTTTCAGGAGCTATTTTAGGAACATCGCGGCAGTAAGAAATGTGAATCTTTAGGGTGGATGTATTTAATACATAGCTGGCAGTAGTTTGTTGCTGTTCAGGATTATTATAGGTATTAAAGTTATTTTCATTTGTCCCTTGACTGCCTGTAGCCTGAACTGGATCACTTGCTATATAGTTATTGGTTGAATTACCCTGTCCAACTGGCACAGTGTATAATACGGAGCCACTACCTGTATTATCGCTAGTTGTAATGTTGGCAACGGCATAATTGGCTTCTTCCAGTGTAAAGCGTTCTCCATACTCCGATACAAGCTGGTCACGTATTGCATCAGGTGACATATTCATGGTGGTTTGGTAATCTTTTGCCTTTTGGAGCGCATTATAATTCCAGTCTGCAGAAATATTTTCGATAGCGTATTGTGCTTCAGAAGGAGTAAATTTTTCGCCGTAATCAGATATTAGCTGGTCATAAATGGCTGTTTTGGACATGTACATTGTATCGCTGTAGCTCTTTGCCTTCTGCAGGGCATTGAAACTCCAGTCAGCACTCATGTTGTCTATGGCGTACTGGGCGGCATCAGGAGAAAGCCTTTCTCCATAGTCTGATGTAAGCTGGTCATAAATAGCGGCTTTGGACATATACATTATATTGCCGTAGTCGTTAGCTTTGCTTAAGGCAGACTGGTATTCGGCAGAGAGGCCAGTATCATTTGTATCTGGCAGTGGTGGGGTGGCAGGCTGTGCTGCAGCTTCTTGGTGATCATCTGATGCGTTAGCAATTACAGGATCAGAGACTGGATAGTCATCCTGATATGCGCTTACAGGAACAGCATTTTCGCCAGCGGCATTGTCTGCCTGGATAGCAGGAGCATTCTGGTAAGAAATATTTTTGTTTTTCTGATTTGGATAGATAAATACTATGTGGCATACCAGTGTAGCAGAACATAAACTTATTACAGAAAAGAACAACGAAAACAGATTTAGTATTTTTTTCATAAGTAAAATCCCCCTTTTACTATAAGTACTTATAGCTATTTAACATCGCTCTGAAAAGCAATGGCTTTTCCTAAAATATGAAAATCTTTAAGTTCTTCATTTGTAAAGATCAAATCCTCAAAAGCCGGGTTTTCCGCTTTTAGGATTACCATGCTTTTTTCAGTATAATAGAAAAATCTTTTTAATGTAGCTTCACTTCATTATTTACAACAACTATTGCGATATCTCCATTTTCCACCATATCCTGTTTTTTTATAAAAACAATATCACCATTCAGTATTCTGGCATTGATCATGCTGTCACCTTTAGCTTTTAAACAAAAGTCGGCTTTTATATCAGTCCCTGCTATGATATAGCTTTCCCTGTCTTCATTTGTATATAGTGGTTTGCCACACGCTACTTCTCCCAGCATTGGGAAACGTTTTAGTCCTATTTGATATACATTATCTAAGGATATGATTTTTTCTTCCTCCCAACCCATAAGATAGGCAGGTGTAGTATTGAGGGCTTCTGATACTTTTAATATTTTGTCCCGTTTCATATTGGCAATCATTCCGTTTTCCCATTTACGGACAGTGCTTTTGCCAACGCCTACCATGTTTCCCAATTCTTCAAGTGTTAAGCCTTTCTGAATCCTTAAACTATATATCTTTTGCCCCATGTCCATTAAAATCACCTCGCTTGTGAAATTGATTATACACTAAATGTGTCTTTTATGCAACTTGAAATATAAGAGAATAATAAAAAGTGTCAAAAAAGACAAAAAGTGTATTGACAAACGGAAAGGTGTATGTTAGATTTAAAGTGTCTTAAACGACACTTATGAAAGGAGGTTTAAAAATTGGACAAGTACAAACTGGAATATGAAATGAAGTCAAGAGGTATCACAATCGAAAAAATGTGTGCGGATATCCATATGAGCCGTTCTGCTTTTTACCGAAAATGCAAAGGAATTACCCAGTTTACGCAGGGAGAAATTCAGAGCATAGTTGATTATATCGGTCTTGATTCTCCTATGGGAAATTTTTTGTGGAAAAGTGTCAAAAAAGACACTCCCGGTGGTATAGGAGGGCGTATGAAGAAACCAACATCTTCGAGCACTTATGAGGTGGGGAAATCAGAATAATACCAGAAAAAGTATAAATGCGCAGGGGGAGATGGGAAACGTGACAGTTAATAAGATTTTAGAGATGGGACTGATTTTGTGCCCATTTGAAGAGCCATTGTATACAAAGAAAAACGCATATGGTATAATCTCCTAAAACGCATACAGGCTT
>OFGF01002287.1_pt1 | contig 10350 bp, 5 predicted proteins | sample 1521711 | NCBI WGS metagenome assembly OFGF01 (sample SAMEA3504092, study PRJEB24116) | mouse gut metagenome | biome: mouse gut; feature: mouse-associated habitat; material: faeces | place: Denmark | collected 2011
CGCCGATGAAATCAAGCATATGTACCAGTGCAAGCAGTTCTTTATATACCTGATTGACTTCATCCTGACTTACGCTCTTAATACCATCTACGATGTCTTTTGCTTCTTGGTATTTTGCTTCCAATGCATTCCTTACTGCCGGAATTACACTCATATACTCGTCTTTTGCCATCTGCTTTCCTGCATAGTCAACGAGTGCTTGCAAGTCTGACGTATCTATTTCTCCTGGTTTCTCCGGCTTACCGGTTCCTACAATCACTTCTACTAATGCATTTACATCAGCCGCTGCAATACTTCCCATATTGCTTACTGCACCGCTAATCTGCCATGTGCTGTCTTTGCTTCCGTCAAATTCAGAAACATCCCATGTCACCGGCATCGTTGCTGTAATCGTATCTTCCAGATACTCATTGCCGCTGTTTACCGCTGCTTTTACTGCAAGCTCTGCTTTCACATTCGCCGGGAGCTTTGATGCAGCTTCTTCTTTTGTGATTCCTTTTTCTACAGAAACCGCATCTAAAGCTTCCACACCAGATACTACCGCTTCTTCATTGATTCTCTTTCCTTCTACCGTCACTTCATTGATACCGATACCATGACCTGCTGCCGAGCTATTCATCTCACGGAAAAGGAATTTTACATATTTTGCAGCAATCGGAGAATCAAACTCAATCACATCTGTAGGATGTGCAGCTGCGCCGTGTTCATATCCTCTTGTGTCTACAACGGTCCAATTTTCTTTATCTGCTGATACAAGGATGTCATAGTCTGTCGGAAATACAAGGTTAAAATATTTCACGGTAATTTTTTCAACTAATGCTGTTCCTGCTCCCAAATCTACCGTCAGCCATGCTTCATCAGATTCTTTGTTCGGTCCTTTGATAAGATCGCTGTCCCATTTGGTACTTGCGTCACCATCTACACAATATTCCGGTCTTCCATTGCTTGTGCCGGATACTTCTATCGGCCTGTGAAGAGAAAGATTTTCATTCTCTTTTGTCACTTTCACAACAAGTGCTTCCATTGCTGAAAGAAGTTCTGCTGCCTTTGCATCGATTTCTTCCTGATTTGCTTCTTCATCCTCATATACGTCAAGTGCTTCCGCTTTTTTAGCTTCATAGACTGCTACACTTGCATTCGTATAGATTGCCGTGTCTATCTCCGCTGCTTGAGCTAACGCCTCTTCCAATGCTGTTTTATCAGATGACTCAATCGCTTTTTGTGTTCCGATAACTTCTAATTCTACCAGACCAACGCCATTTCCTGCCGCCACATTATTAAGCTCTTCAAAAAACAGTCTCACATACCTTCCCGTTACCGGTGACTCAAATGTTACAGTGTCTACCGGGTGTACCGGTCCATTATGCTCTTTTTGGATTGACTCAACCGTTGTCCAGCTTGCAGCATCATCCGATACCTGAATCTGATATTTTGTCGGATATACTTTATTAAAGTATTTCATATTAATCTTAGAAATCGTGCTGACTTTATCTGCACCAAGGTCTACATATACCCATGCATTTTCTGCCGCCCCGGCACCTTTTATGAAATCGCTATCCCATTTTGCATCTGTGCCATCCGTTACATTCTCTTTTGCACCATCGCTTGTTCCGGATACGGTTACCGGTTTATGAAGCGCAAGATTCGTTGGTTCTTCTATATCTCCTTCATCGCCGATAAGATGCTCTACATACACGCCGATATCATCTGTATCTTTTCCCGCCGCATCTGTAAATATCTCATAGATGGATGGCGTCTTTCCCTTACTCCATTCCAGACGGATCGCAAGAATATTCTTTTCATCAGATACTTCAAACGTCTTCGCACTCTGGTCTAATATACCAACTTCCTCATAACCATTTACAGTTCTTACCTTTACAACTGCATCTGAGATTGCCCGCGAATCCTGTAAAACAGAGAATGCTTTTAATTTGGTGTTCTCTGTCAATCTGTATTCCAGATAGTCTCCGTCTTTCGTTTCATCGTTTACTGTGAATAATGTGGAAATATCTTTATCTGCACATTTTTCCAGTTCACCCTCTACACTTCCGATCACTGCGGCTGTTTGGTTGTCTTCTTCTACTGTTTTGTTAATTTCTATCTCATGAATACGAAGGAATGGATTATCATATTTTCCTACCACATCATCTGTAACAAGAATTCTTATGTATCTTGCATCCATGCCTTGGGCATCGCCTCTTACATAACGGTACGGAACTTCAAATACAGAATTATCATCCTCTACCTCGGCAATCGTTGTCCAGTTCTCTTTGTCTGCCGAAACCTGTAGTTGTGCATCATACAATCTCGCTTTTCCATCCCATGTCACCACTGTCACATCATAAAGAGCCGCTGTCACTCCAAGATCGGCAATAATATAATCTCCTTCATTCTGACCCTGATTCGTCCATGCATAAGTTGATTCATCACCGTCAAACATATTCTCCCATGCACCTTCTCTTAATGCATTCGTAAAACTTGTCTCGCTCATAACCGGACTTATCTTGAGATTCCCGATTGACATTCCAAGTTTTTTCAATGTACATGTCGCAGTGCTTTGCGTATTATTTATCAGTCTTAAATACCTTGCTGTCTGCGGCGCTGCAAACTCTTTCGCGTCCTCCCACTCAATTCCATTCATTGAATACTGAACACTAAGTTTGTCAAGTCCCGTTCCCACTGTCGTAATATCAGTTACGGATGCCAGCTGTGTCATCTTAATGCCGACATACTCGCCAGTTTCCAGGCTTAAATTCTTTAGGTTTCTTACACTGAATTCTTTGCCGCTCACGGTAAGCGGAATCTCTTTCAATGCCTCCACATTTGTATAAACGCGTTCCGCTTCCGCTACTTTCCGGTTTACAACGAATTCACGTACATGTGTCCAATAATCCGGTTTAGAATCGGTTCCGACTTCAACTAATCTCAGGCGAATATACCGTGCCTTAATATCTTCCAGTCCGTCAAATGAAATTTCAACAGCATCCTCAAAGCGTTCTCCAATCTGGATAAAGTTTTCTCCGTCTTCGGAATACTCCAATACTGCTTTATGGAAAATATCATGATCCGTATCGCTGTTTCCCTGTAAAATATAGATATCCTTAATCGGAACTACACGTCCAAGATCTACTCCATAGTAATCATTTAATTTCTGAACCTGATTCCATTGTCCGGCAGTATTCGGATTGTCATCAAAAATCTTTGCAGAATTATCATCATCAATTCTTGGCGTACCTGCAAGTACTGCATAAAAAGAAGGATTTACTTCCGTATTCGAGGAGTCAAACAACGGTGTCAGATTATTTTTTACATATGCAACCATCTTTGCAAGAAATGGCTGTAATCTCTTGCTTCCTGCTTCTGAATAGATTGGATTATTCTGAGCATCATACGCATTTGCATAACTATTCCATGTCTTTAAGGACTTACTTGCAATCCCAAACTGTTCCCATGCTGTGTTCACATCTTCTTTCTGACATGCAATTACAGATTGGATGATTGCTTTTCCACCTGAAGCCACATCTTTCAAAGAATCCATCCAAGGAGTGAGTTCATCCACCAATCTTTCACTTTCACATCCCACCTTGAATTCTTCAATTGCCGATAACATCTCGTCAAAAGCCGCCAGCAATGTTGCAGCTTCTTCGTCTTTTTCAATAGATTGTCCTGCATTTACCTTTGCAAGAACATTTTCCAATTCTTCTCTGATATATTCAGATTCCGGGAATCCTTGTCCAACACGGCTGGAACGAGGACAGTTCGCAATATTGCTTGCAAGGATAAAATATGCATCCTTTACTTCCGGCTGAATGTATCTGAAAGAATCTTCCCAGATCATCTGCGCGTGCTCACTGTAATCTGTATTGTTCCAGAATAAAGAAGCCAGCTGGAATAATCCCACTTTATTACTTTCCGCAAAACGAGATGGATTGGACACTGCTCCTGTAAGTCCTGTCACACCATCTCTTGCATAATGCGTAATATCTCCAAGGTAAACACCTGCTTTTGCATGTTCATTTACCGGATAGTTCAGCCAGAAACATACTTTTTTCCCTGTTCTGTCTGCCACATAATCAATGGATTCCTGCGTGATCGGTGAGTTTACATCAGCGCCTGTCCAATAAAGAATGATAGAATCATCCAACGCACGAAGATCATTTAACTCCGCTCCGTTTCCTGACCATGCAACATTATATCCTTGCATACAGTAGGTAAGCGGTTCGCATCCATTTGGCTCTAAAAATTCTTTTGTCAACCTGTTAAGAAGTTTTACAACATCTGCATTCGTTCCTGCACCAAAATCATCATTCAAAATATCAAACTTACGTACGCCTGCATCATAAAGCTGCTGGAATTTTGCAATCAGCTGTGCATAACGCGCTTCATAAGCTGTCTCATCGCTTGTATTAAGTCCGCTGAAAAATCCTGAAATATGTACAGACCATGCATAATAGCACTTCGTCTGTTTTCCAACTTCTACCAACTCCGCAATTTTTTCGATATCAGACTGAGGATATAACTGATTCCATGCACTCGTATGATATGGGTCTGTCTTGGATGCATATACGTAATTATTCATCTTGATATCTCTTGCAAACCGCATCAGATTTTCTCTTGCCGGATAATCCCATCCACCGTAAAAACCTTCGATAAAGCCACGGTATTCGATACCTGCATAATCTTCAATCTGAACATTTAATAAAGTATCATCATCGAAAGAAGTAAGCATCATCTGCAATGTCGCAATCCCATAAAAGGTACTGTCTGTATCATCTCCGACGATCGCGATGATATCATCTTTTGCACTCAATACGTATGGATCGATCTGCTCAAACAAATCCGTATCTTCAATCGATACCTGTTCAGAAATATAGCTGTCTGCCACTCCCTCGGAACCTTTTACTCCAAGCAAAATGTTTGTCTTATCATCAGCAGCTTGCGTACTTTTTTCATAATTGACCCCATATTCACTGAGCACTTCTTCTAAAAATGCCTGTGTATACTCATCAATCGCCTCTTCATACACAATATTCACCGTATCCGTCATCTCAAATATCCCGCCATCATACACAACTGATCTCGGAATCGGATATAGCTTATACTTTGTTTCTGCTTTTGTGTCGTTTTCTGCTTTCGGCGCCGCCGAAACACCTAAACACATAGACAAAACCATAGCAGCTGCAAGAAAAAAGCTCAATAGCCTTTTTGCCTTCTTTTTCTTTTCCATAAATCCCTTGCTCCTTTTCGTCATATTTTCTCATTTTCAAGTTACTATTTCCAGTATACTATACGATTTATCCAAAATCAATTATCTCTTATTCTCCGCTGCACTTTTTTCGCTTTTCAAAAAACTCCGTTAAAAATGTATAAAATGCAATCACGTTTTGGTTATCTGTTTTATTTTTATTGTAGTTTATAATAATATCTCTCTGGCAAACCGGCTCCTCAATCTCTAGCAGCCGTATCTCTTCATTCTCTATGTCTCCCCATGTAAATTCCGGCCAGAAGCCAATTCCCATATTGGCCGCAATCATATTCTTTACCGCCGAAGGATTATCACTTTCAAAAATAATCTTTGGCGTAAATCCTGCATGCTGGCAAAACCTATCACAGATATAACGAAATTCTCTTGAACCCAAAAGACTCACAAACCCCTCTTCTGCTACCTCTGCCAAACAGATAGAACTTCTATCTTCATATTTTTCATTCTTTGGTACAGCCAGATATATCTTCTCTGCACACGCAAAACTATTCTTTACATTCATCCCTTGGTAAAACAATTTTGTCCTGATCGCAATATCATAAAGTTCACTCTCCACATTTTGCTGTAATTGAAAATGAATGCCCTCATATTTCTTTTTATATGCAATAATCGCTTCCATGACAAGTCCCGAAGCCGCAAGCACATTCATGTGAATCGTTTCACTTTCCAGTTTCATCATCATGTTAAGCTGTTCTGGAATCTCATCTAACTGCAATATTAACGGTTCCAGTTTCTTCTGCAAATATTTCCCATACTCCGTCAACATGATATTACGCCCCTTCGGTACAAACAACGGTACTCCAAGATCGTTTTCCAGACGATGTATTGCCTGCGTAAGCGCCGGCTGCGTAATATGAAGATGTTTTGCACTGTTTGTCATATGTTTCGTTCTTGCCACTTCTAAAAAATATCGAATCTGTGCCAGTTCCACATTATCACTCTCTTTCTTATATTCGTTCATATTCATAACACAAACATTATGACTTTCATAATTATTATATATTAGACATAATTAAAGGTCAATGCTAGACTATGTCAAGAAAGAACAAATCTTCTTTCTGTAAATATCATAATATAAACCCAAAGAAAGGAATGAGAAAAAATGGCTGAACTTTTAGAGTCTACCATGCTGATCTGCTTCGGATTATCCTGGCCAATGAATCTTACCAAGAACATCAAAGCGAAATCAGCCAAAAACATGAGTCTCCAGTTTATCCTCTTGATCATCTTCGGATACATCGCTGGAATCTCTGCAAAAATCTATAACCACAAATTTAATTATGTATTGGTTGTATACCTTTTGAATCTTGTCGTTGTATCGGCAAATGTTATCGTATACTTTATCAACCGTCGCTACGACAAAGAAAATCGTGCATCAAAAAAAGAATTGTGCAAAGAATTATCCGGTCAGAAAACCACTTTTCATGCACCAAAAGAACCTGCATATTCTTCTGCAGCTTCCCATTCAGTAAATAATCAAGGAGATGATGAAATGGCAACTTATCGCGAACTTAACAGCATTACAGAGGCTGGCGGCGTTGTACTTTTTGGTTCCAACTCGTTTGCTTCCCTGCCGCTTGGCGAATTGACGCAGGCTTTTCGAATTACCGAACCGCTTTATAACCGCAGTGTTAAAGATATCCGCATTGAACATATCGAGAATTATTTAAAAGTATGCCTTTATGATTTAAATCCACGCAAAATTTTTGTCAACATCGGTGAAGTAGATATCTTAGACGAAAATATGGATGTTGAAAACTTTATTTCCAAATACGAATGGCTCTTATATATGATCCATACAAAAACAGAAGCTTCTATTTACGTAGTATCTGTGATGTCAAACAGTCCGCTTGCATTGAAACTAAATCAACGCCTGGAAAAACTGGCCGCACAGACTGGATGCAAGTATATCGACACAACAGGTGCTTTAGAATCCAAACGTCCTACCTTGAGACTGTTTGAGCTTATGAAAGTACACATGAGAAATCATCCGATTAATTTTGCAGATGCAATGGAAGTCGGTCAGCTTAGTAACCGTGAAAAAGAACAGGTTCCAAATGACGGAAATTCCTCTCCGGAATTAAACCGGGATATGGTATATGCAAAACATTAGAAATTAGAATAAGCAAAGTTTCCTACTTATATGAATAAAGAGGTATCGCTCATACTCTGAACGATACCTCTTATTTTTAACAGAATAATATAATCAACTGAGACGCCAATACAACTGCAATAAGCGCGATTGGATAAGTAGCTGCATATGCAGATGCGATATCCTCTGTACCAGCCATATTGATCAATGTTCCAAGTGCAGGTGTACTCGTCATACCGCCTGTCAAAGAACCAAGGTTATTAAGCAATGGAAGCTTCAATACATTCTTGGCAATAATAAATCCAATAATCATTGGAAGAATTGTCATGATTGCTCCGTACAGGAAATAAACCGGTTCAAAATACTTAATGAACTGTGCTCCGCCGGAAACTCCTGCTCCGATCAAGAACAACATAAGTCCGAGCTCTCTAAGCATCTTCAAGGTAGAATTCTTCGGCATAATAGACATTTTTCCAATACGTCCATAATGCCCAAACACAAGCGCCGTCAAAAGGCATCCGCCTGTTGTAGTCAGTGAAAAGTTTTTATAACTGATGCTTCCTACTAAAATACCAACAATTGCTGCAAGAGAGAATGCCGCGAATCCGAATTCATCTAATTCTGTCAGAATGACTTTTTTCTTTTTGCTTCCTTCTCCCTGCTTTGCAGAAATCTTAGCTACTTCATCATTCATATTTGCTTTCATGACTTTTGGAATGATCTGTACAAACAAAACTACTCCAACAACACCAAACAGATATGAAATACCATATCCTACAGATACAAGAGCTTCTAAATCTGCACCGACCGCTGCTTTTGATGCGGAAAAGGCAGGTGTACTGGTAAGCGCTCCTGAAAGGATACCTACTAAAATTGCTCTGAATTCTTCGTGTTTCAAATCAGTAAAATTCGCACCGACCAATATACATGCTACACATGTAATTGCTGCTGCCGCAATGATCACAGCGCCTAATAACACATAAGATTTGAAATTACGCTTTAAGTTGCCGAAAAAATTTGGTCCTGCAATAAATCCAACCGATGTTACGAAGAAAATAAGTCCCATATTTTCAACAATCTTCAGCGCTTCTACGGAGAATGACGTATCTCCTACCGTCAGATTTCCTGCAAGGTTACTGTATAATAAGCATCCATAAACCAGAGCAACGATAAATACTCCGGCAGTTCCTAAGTTGATTCCTTTGATCGTGATTTTACCAAGTGCATAACCGATAGCTGCAATGGCAAAAACTGAAAATGTAAGAAATACTACAGATTTAACTGCCAATATTCCCCCAAATAACTCCATGTCTTAAGCTCCCTTCTACTTATGTTCTTCTAAATAAGCTGCACGTCCGCTCTCATAGAGGTTATTTCCCTCGCTGTCAATAATGACAACCAACGGCATATCCTCTACATACAGCTTTCTAAGTGCTTCCGCTCCAAGGTCCTCATAAGCAATCAGTTCTGCTTTTTTAATACATTTTGCAAGCAGGGCTCCTGCTCCGCCGATAGCTCCAAAGTAAACGCCTGAATACTCTTTCATTGCTTCGACTACTTCCGGAAGACGCGCTCCCTTTCCAATCATACCACGTGCTCCGACAGACATCATCGTCGGTGCATATGCATCCATACGTCCGCTTGTCGTTGGTCCTGCGGAACCGATTACCTGTCCTGGTTTTGCAGGAGTTGGTCCTACGTAATAGATGGTTGCATCCTTTGGATCAAACGGAATTTCTTCGCCCCTTGCAAGTGCTTCACACATACGTTTATGTCCTGCATCACGGGATGTATAGATTGTTCCTGTCACTAATACGCTGTCACCGGCATGCAATGTCTTTGCAAGCTCTTCTGTAAGCGGTAACGTAATTTTTCTTGCTGCCATCTAAATCACCTCCGTTTTGTGGCGTGTTACATGGCAGTTGATATTTACTGCACATGGCATACCTGCAATATGAGTTGGCAATGTTTCAATGTTTAAGCCAATTGCTGTAGTCTTTCCACCAAATCCCTGTGGTCCGATTCCAAGCTGATTTACTTTCTCAAGCATTTCTTTTTCCAAATCTGCATAGAACGGATCCGGATTCTCTGTGTCGATCGGACGCATCAAAGCTTTCTTTGCAAGAAGCGCTGCTTTATCAAATGTTCCGCCGATACCTACGCCGACAACCATCGGGGGACATGGGTTTGGTCCTGCTGTCTCCACTACTTCGAGGATAAAATCTTTGATTCCCTGAAGACCATGAGAAGGTTTGAACATACGAATCTGGCTCATGTTCTCACTGCCGAATCCTTTTGGTCCTACCGTTACTTTAATTTCCTCTCCCGGAACGATCTCTGTGTAAAGCATAGCCGGTGTATTATCACCTGTGTTGCCACGGCGTACCGGATCCTTTACTACAGATTTTCTAAGATATCCTTTGTCATAGCCGCGGCGCACGCCTTCATTTACAGCCTCTTCCAATATCTTTGAAGATTCTCTCTTCGCTTTTATCTCCTCTTCCTTTTCTATTCTAAATGATAATTTATCATTTACCATCTCTGACTTTTTTTGTAAAACTCTTTTATAATTTGGAAAATTATATTTTTTACACATTCTTTCTAATAACGCAAACAATTTGTCAGAAGAATCTATACCATTTTCCTCAGCAGTGATAAATTCTAAAATCATTTTCCAAAAAAATACTTCTTCCTTAAGGCGTTTCCTTTCACCTAATCTCCAAAGCTTTCCTCCTTGTCTCCCTTTTTCATATGAAATTCCAATATCCAATATTTGATAATAATAGCTAATATCCAATTTAATTCTCCACTATCCTAATTGTCCTTTTCCAAAATTCATACCATTTAGAGTCCACTATACATTTATTACTAATGGTGGATCACTCCTTCTAATATTCATGTTCAATCCACTTTGCAGAGAGACATAAAGCAAAATAAAATAAATCTTCTTAAACATAAAACAAACCTTTTCTTCCTTAAATTGCTCCTGTTGTGT
>OFGF01002289.1_pt1 | contig 10347 bp, 9 predicted proteins | sample 1521711 | NCBI WGS metagenome assembly OFGF01 (sample SAMEA3504092, study PRJEB24116) | mouse gut metagenome | biome: mouse gut; feature: mouse-associated habitat; material: faeces | place: Denmark | collected 2011
CTTGAACATATCGCGGATTTCTTCAGATTTGTCCTTTTTCATCTCGGCCTCCTTTCCCTTAGCATCCTCAGCGGCAAAACGATGTTCCAACTGCTCCACATTCCAGTTATCCTTGAAACGGCCTAATGCGCTGTGTCCGAATTGGTCTAAAGCCCGCTTGTCCAGTTCACGCAGTCTGGCCCACAACTCCGGGTGATAACAGCGCAGATTTTTTAGTTCGCCTATTCGCTGAAACGGACAGCACCAGCAGGAACAGCGGTGATAAATCTCATAGAGGCCGTTCCAGTCAAAGCCCCGGTCATAGCATATTTTCAATGCCTGGGCCTCGGTGATGCCCCATTCAACAAGGGGGTAAATCTCATCTTTTATGCGGGCCGGTTCATCTGCCGCGATGCCAACATAGTGCAGGGCGTTCTTTTCCTTTTTCAGCCGGTTGACCTCTTTGGCGATCAGATGGGTCTTGAGCTGGCCGGTACACCAGCGCACACGAATACCCGGCCAGCCGTTCCCGTAGGGAGGTACACCCAGCTTTGCCCGGTTTTCAAGTGTTTTCGGTTTTTCTTTCGGCTGGTCGAACATAAGCCATTCAAAACCCTTGGAGTGGCGCAGGATCGTCAGGTGGATGCCCCGTTCCTGATACAATACCTGGTCGATCTTATCCCAATGGCGGTACATTTCGGGAAATTCCATGCCTGTGTCCGCCGTGAGAACGCAGTCAATGGGCATCCCGGCCTCCAGCATAAGCAGGAGCATGGCCGTCGAGTCCTTGCCCCCTGAGCAGGAGACGGCGTGGTAGTATTTGTCAGCTACGGGCCGTCACCTGCTTTCGGGCAGAAAAAAAGCGCCCCTTTGGGCGCACGTTGCGGGGGCGATCCGGCTGCTGGTCGGGCTGATAATCACCGGGTCGGGCCGCTTTTCTTGAAAATCGCCGCTTTCTGCTGCTCTTTCATCTGCCGCTGGCGGCGTTCCTCCAGCGCCGAGTACACGCTTTCCTCAATCTCACGGGGGGTCATGGACACATCGGGGAAATACTTGCGGAGGCGGTCCCCGGTCAAAATCACCTTGGTCACTTCGGGCCGCTCCTGCGTCCCCTTGAACGGGTCGTCATCCCTCTCCAGGGTGGGAGCATCATGGGCGGACGGTTCAGCGCCCTGTTCCGGGGCGGGAGCTTTTTCCGGCTCCTCCCACGGGGGAATGCCTGCGGCGGGGGGCGTGTCCGGGGTCTGGGGAACATCAGGAGAGGCGGGAATGGGCGGCTGGGGGGCCAGCTCGCCAGCGGGTTCCGGGGCCGCGCCGGTGGTGGGGGCCTCCGGCTGCTGTACCGGCTCCGGCTGCTTGGGCGCGATGTCCTTATCGTCCAAAATGCTCCGCAGCTCCATTTCGTCCAGCTTCTTGCCCTCGCCCTCGGCTTTCTTCATGCGGATAATGCGGTCAGTGGTGGTCTTATAGCCCAGGTCAAGCAGGTGCAGAACGGATTCCTGAGTTTTGGGCTTCAGCGCGGACATTTCGGCTGCGGTGGAAATGGAGAGCTTGCCCTCGTCAACCAGGTCGCACACGCCCTTGATTGCCTCCGACATACGGATCAGGCGGTTGAGCTTGGAGACGGTCATGCCCATTTCCTGCGCCAGCTTCGCGTCGCTTTGCAGCTCATTTGCGGAAAAGCCTTTCTTTCTGCGGCCCGCCTTCTGCTTCATGCCCTCCATCTTCATCCGCAGGGCGCGGGACAGGTCATAGCTGGAAATTTTGTCCCGGTGCAGGTTGCCGTCCGCCACGATGATCTTGGCGTCCGCGTCGCCAATTTTCTGGATAATAGTGGGAACGGCCTGGTTGAGCATGGTGGCGGCAATGTGGCGGCGCTGGCCGGACAGGATTTCCAGCCCGCCCTTTTCGTTGAACCGGGCCAGCACCGGGTCTTTGATGCCCACCAATTCAATGGATTTCAAAAGCTCCTTGAAGTTCTCGCTTTCAACATCCACGGAAAAATTGTTGTAGCTGGATTTCTCCAGATAGGCCGGGTGGAGGGTGATAAAATAGGACTCGCCCTCTTTCGGGGTGGGCAGAGTTTTCCGCGCCGCCTCGTCAGGGGCCGTGAGGCGCTTCTCAAAAATCTGCGTGATAGCAGTCCCGGCAGGTCCCTCCTTGGCGGCGGTCAGGGCTTCGCCCTTATCCTGACCGGGAGGGTCTGTCTCTGCCGTACCGCCTTTTTGGGCCTCTCGCTCCGCTTTGTCAGCATTGGCGAGGTCAGTCAGGGAAATGGGTTGGCCGGACTTCGCTTGGGCCTCCAGCTCGGCAACGGTAGGTGTATCCTTTTCACCGGGGGCGGCAGGAGTCTTGTCCTCCTTGGGCGTATCGCCGGGGGCGGCAGGAGCCTTGTCCTCCTTGGGTTTCTCGCCGGGGGCGGCAGGGGCCTTGTCCTCCTTGGGCTTCTCACCGGGGGCGGCAGGGGTCTTGTCGTCCTTGGTCATATCGCCGGGGGCGGCAGGGCTTTTGTCCTCCTTGGTCTTATCGCCAGGGGCGGCGGGGGCCTCTGCACTCTTGGTCATATCCTTATCGGGGACAGGCTCAAGGAGCTTGCCGGGGATGGGAGCGTTGGGGTTGTTCTTCACCGCCTTGCGGTAGGCGATGGCCTCCTGCATGGTCATTTCGTAGACGTGGGCGGGGATGTCTTGCTTCTTCGCCAGCTCGCTGGCCCTGCGGCGGCGGTAGCCGGACAAGAGCTGATACTCGCCGTCGTCCCGCTGGCGCAGAATGACAGGCTCCTTGATGCCGCTGCTCTCAATGCTGAGTACCATACTGCCCAGCGATTTGTCCTGGGGCTTTGCGATGAACACGTTGGGCAGGTCATGGATTTTGGACAGCGGGATCACCTGGGGCTTTGCCTGGGTCGGGGTTTTGCTGATTTCATTTGCCATTTATAGTCCTCCTGATTAAAAATATTTGCTAAAAAATACGTCTCATGGTGAGACGCATTTCTCAACACAAGGTTGGGTTTTCCCCGCCTGCCTGGATGTGCCAGTCATCCGCTGGGGGGAGCGTGGCGCAGTAGGCGATCAGGGCATCCATGCTGGCCTCTTGTTTGCCAGTCGGATAGATTGACCAGCCGCGCTCGTAGGCGGCGATCTCCTGTTCACCGTCCTCCGCGTACAGAAACAGCTTGAGGACACGCCCATTGTCAATACCGTCCGGGGAATTGACATCACAGATTTTCGCGGCAAAGGGCAGGCCGTCTACCGTTCCGCCTAGCCAATTTCTCCAGACGCAATCTGTCGTTATCGTGTGTTCGGGCATCTTCTTTCCCTCCACAAAAAATAGAAAAATTTGTATCATTTTCAGCGATCAAAAAAAGACCACCATTCTTTTTCCCGCACTTGGAAAGCATCGCCTAACTGGACGGTATCCGGGAAATTTGTTTGGGTGGTCTTGATTGCGAATTTATCTATTTCACTTGAACAGTATTGGAAAATATTCGCACCCAGCTTGTTCAAGGCCAGATGGCCGCAGCTCATGCCGTCATACATGGACAGCACTTTCAGCGGTTCCACGGTGATTCCGGGGCAATAGGAGAGGATATGGGCTATCACGTCCACTGTCCAGCCGTTGCCCAGCATTTTATATGCCTGAGTGTCGGATACAGGGAATATGTATTCTTCCGGCACTGTCTGGAGACGCATACATTCCCGTACTGATAACTTGCGGATGATGTAATATCCGTCTGCCAGCTTGACGGGGTATTGCGTTCCCTTTATCGTGATCTGGCCAGATAAAACTTCATAGACTGAATGGGGTTTGCCGTCCCAATCCACAATGATCTGCGGTATATGTGAGGGCGAGAGCGTCTGGCTCTTTCCATCCACAAAGTTTACATGACTGCCTTGCACCGTGCTGTGCTTCTTGTCCCGCCGTTGGCGTCGGATAGAATTTTCTGTTATAATTACATCGCAGTCACATGGCACCGCATACAGGCCGGTTTGTACCCCCAACCCACCAGGGCCAGCGTTCAACACCCGGCCTTTGGCATCTACGGAATAAATACGTTTACTCTGGCATTGTGTCAATGCCCCTGCTCCATTTGGCAAGACACCAACCTTTTCTTCTTTCAGAGGTGCTTCACAGGTGGAACGGACTCTGTCCGCTATGGCACCGATATAGACGGGGTGTGCCACGCAGGTTTTTCGGTCAACGGTATTGCCCACCATGTTACGGATGCCGTCTTTGTAGTAGGTAGCCCGGAGACATTGGGCTTTCCCGTCAATAGTGATATTCACCGGCTCTATTGCCATTGGCGCAGGGTAGTGCCCGCTGTCTAGGGCGTTCGCGGCGCTGGCTTTAGCGTAGTTCGCTTTCAGCGTACAGCCCTTTTCACGAAACATCATCCCACTGTCCAAAACATCCAGCAGAATAAGCCCCCGATCCTGTGGCTGTTCTACACCGGGGATGTTCGTCCAATAAAGGCGCTGGCGGTTTTGCGCGGAAACAAGAGCGGAGTTTATCAAAATAGGCTCTACACCCAGCTCCTTTGTGATCTGCGCCCGTATCGCCGGGGCCATGCTTTTGTTGTTTTCGTAAAGAAAAAAGTGTGGCTGATAGTGTTCTTTGGCAATCAGATAGTTGCGGAACAACTCCCATCCCAGGCCCTCCGGCTTTGTTTCCCGGCTTCGGGTCTGTGCGATGCTCCAATGGGTGCATGGGGAGCCACCGAATAGAAGTCTCATCCGCTGTCACGCTCCCTGACGGACATTCCCTTATTGCGGTGATAGCGGGGGTTATTTGCCATCTGGATTCCTCCTCGTAATATTTCTTCAAGGAAAAATGCGTCTCACGGTGAGACGCATTAACCAAAATCATGCCGGACGGCGGCGGAATAGTAAGGGCCTATCGTGATAGGCGCGTTGTAAAGCGCCGTCAGCAGATAGGCCCGGATGTTATTGATTTTTGTGGTTGTCTGGCTCATGGAGTCGATGATGTACTTGATATGTTCGCTGTCAAGCTGGCGAAAGCGCCGCCTGACAGCATCCACAGGTAAGACTTCACCGCCAATCCGTATGGTGGAGGCCGTGCTGCTCAACACGTCCACAATCAGCTCCAAAAGGCTCTCCACATCGTCGTAGGGAAGCTCCTGCCGTAAATGCTCATATTCGATATTTTCTTTGACTTCCTCTCTCACCTCGCATCGATCAATCCCCATTTGCCGCCCGCTGGGGGCTGGGGGATAGATGGATGGATCAGGCTGGATAAAATCAAGTTGATTTCTTTTAGTTTGATTAGGGTCGGTTTCCTCGACTTCTTGAGGTGGATTTTTGCGGCCTCTTGAGGTCGGAAAATCCGACTTCTGCACGTCGGCAAACTCGACGCCAGGAGGTGGCGCGGGAGGCTCCGGCTTCTTCTCAGGCTGGGGAGGTATCTCCTGTGTGGTGAAACGCTTGACATATATCCGGGTGGGCTTGCCCTGGCCCTGCTTCTTCCGCTCGATCAGACCGACGCCCTTGCCGGTGTCCAGCTCGGCCAGCAGCCTCATGGCCTTGTCCCGTCCGCAGTTCAGATTGCTGCATACCTCGTCTACAGTGTAGTAAATGTAGACGCGCCCGGTATCGTCGTACCATTCGTTTTTGATGGACAGGCTCATACGGTCAAGCAGCATCCCATAGAGCAGCTTGGAGTCCGTGGAAAGGTGCTTAAAGCGGGGGTGGGTGATAAGCTGGCAGGGGATGCGGAAGTAGGTAAACTGCATCGCCTCGTCGCCGTAAAAATAGCTCGAAAATTTCATATCCGGCATGGCCGTTGCCTCCTTTTGGGCATGAAAAAAACACGATTGTCAAATCGTGTTTTTTTCTGGATGTTCGATTTTGTCACAAAGGAAAGAATTTAGGGTAACTGCACAATAAAATGTTGTTTTCAGTCTTGTCCTTTATCGGTAACGTCCTTATGAACGGTAATCGTTCAACGACGGGGTTGAACGGCCCCGAGAGATTGCCGGACACAGACCGGCTGGATTACCAGTGGAAGTCGATAGACTGGAAAAAGGCCGAAGCTGAAGTTAATAGGCTGCAAGCCAGGATTGCTAAGGCGACCCAAGAAAAGAAATGGAACACAGTGAAGCGACTTCAATATCTTCTAACTCATTCGTACTATGCAAAAGTTTTGGCGGTTAGAAAAGTGACCACCAACAAAGGGAAAAACACGCCGGGCGTGGATAAAGAATTATGGAATACTCCAGCAGATAAAATGCGCGGCGCGCTGACCCTGACGGATACTGGCTACAAGGCGAAACCTCTGCGCCGGGTATACATTGAGAAAAAGGGCAAAAAGGCAAAACGACCGCTTGGCATACCTTGTATGTATGACAGGGCCATGCAAGCACTCTATGCGCTGGCACTCGACCCGGTGTCAGAAACGACGGCAGACCCAAAATCCTTTGGCTTCCGCAAGGGACGCTGTGCGCAGGATGCCTGTGAATATATCTTTGGGGCACTGAGCAAGAAATGCGCCCCGAAGTGGATTCTGGAAGGGGACATTAAAGGATGCTTTGACCATATCAGCCACGATTGGCTGGTGGAGCATATCCCCATGGATCAATCTGTGCTCAAGCAGTTTCTCAAGGCCGGGTTTGTTTTCCAAGACGAATTGTTCTCAACGGACGAAGGCACCCCACAGGGCGGCGTTATATCCCCAATCCTGGCAAATATGACACTGGACGGTATGCAGGAACTTCTGGCCAGCCGCTTCCATAAAAACAGCCGAGGGAAGATAGATGTACAGAAGAAAAATGCCAATAAAGTCAATCTGGTGCGATATGCAGATGATTTCATCGTCACAGCGGCAACGAAGGAAATTGCGGAAGAAGCCAAGGAACTCATTCGCAGTTTTCTGGCAGCCAGAGGTCTGGAGTTGTCGGAAGAAAAGACGGTCATCACTCACATTGACGATGGATTTGATATGCTGGGATGGACTTTCCGCAAATTTAATGAAAAACTCATTATCAAGCCGTCGAAGAAAGCTGTAAAAGCCTTTATTGTCAGTCTGTCCAAAACCGTTCTCGGGCGGGGGAAATCCTGGAAACAGGAAGTGCTCATTGAAAAGCTGAACCAGCAAATCCGAGGATGGGCTAATTATCATCAGTCCGTCTGTGCCCAGGAAACCTTCTCCCTCATTGACCACAGGTTATTCCAGCTGTTGTGGAAGTGGGCGAAGCGGCGTCACCCTGAAAAGGGCCGCAAGTGGGTAAAGGATAGATATTGGCACACGAAAGGGACACGGCACTGGGTATTTTCCTCAGAAAGCTCAGAGTTGATAGCCCTCAGCTACATCCCCATTATCCGCCATACAAAGGTACGAATGAACGCAAATCCCTACTTTGACACCCAATATTTCATCGACCGGAAATTCAAACACGGCATGAAACGGTTATCCGGAAAGTTCAAAAAGATATGGAAAAACCAAAAAGGGTGCTGCTATCACTGTGGTCTTCCCATGGACATTAGCGACAGCGACGAAAAGGATATCTTCTATAAAATCCCGAAGTCCATGGGCGGCAAAGACGAGGTTCAAAACATGGCCTACGTCCATAAACATTGCCAGATAATTTTCATGGAGTGCCGCGCGAAAGCGTGATGAAATGCTTGAGCCGTATGAGGGGAAACCTTCACGTACGGTTCTTAGGCGAGAAAGCGGGAGTAATCCCGCCGACTTAGCCGGCAAGATTGATTCCGTCACCAAGAAGGGAATTTACGGGGTGCGGTTCCTGGTGTATGACCAGAACAAGAACCCCATCGGCGAGTACAGCTCGGACAACCAGGGGTATGTCTATATCGACGACCTCACCGTGCAGGGCAAGGGCCGGCTGTACATCCGCGAGCTGGAGGCGGCCCCTGGGTACGAGCTGGACAAGGAGTACAAGACCGTTTACGTCCAGCCGGGCCGGACCGTGGAGATCGTGTGGGAGAACACCCCCGTCACAGGCCAGTTCCAGATTTACAAATACGCCGCCGAATACAACGAGATCACCGGCACCCCGGCGGGCGCACCCCTGAAGGGCGCGGTGTACGAGATCAGCGAGGCCCGCAGCGGAAAGGTTGTGGACTATATCACCACCGACGCCCGGGGTGTCGCGGCGTCCAAGCCGTTGCCGTTAGGCCGGTATAAAATTGTTGAAGTGACCGCTCCGGCCTACTGGCAGCTCAGCGGCAAGACCTTTGATGAAACCTTGGAGTATTCGGGCCAGATCATCAAGGTGAGCGACTACGACAAGCCCTCCAACCTGGGCGTGGTCATCACCAAGCGGGGCAACGCCGAGGTGCTGACCGGGAGCCAGATGCGCTACGACTTCACGGTGGCGAATACCAGCAACGTGCCTCTGGACAACTACTATTGGCATGACCGCATTCCCACCGACGCAGCCCGGGCCACGGTGTTCACCACCGGGACCTACAGCGCCCGGCTGAATTACCGTATCCTCTACAAAACCAACTACTCCGGGACCTACCAGGTGCTGGCATCCAACCTGATTACCAGCAGCAGCTACTCCTTCAGCCTGAACGCCATTCCCATGCAGGCCGGCGAGTATGTCACGGATATTTACTGTGATTTCGGTAAAGTGCCTGTGGGCTTCCAGTCCACCAGCAATCCCACATTGACCGTCGCCGTCAGCGGCAACGCCGCCAACGGCTACCAGTTGGTCAATCGGGCCGATGCTGGAGGCAAGTATCAGGGCACATGGCAAACGGCCCAGGGCAGTTGTGTCACGGTAATTCGCAGGCTCACAACGCCCAGCGTTCCCAAGCTCCCTAAGACCGGCTATTAAACGCGAAAGGGGCGGTTCCAACCGGAGCCGCCCCGCTAAAACAGCAGCTTATTTTCGGCGCCTTATCAACATCTGGATAAAACTGACTAGAGTTTCACAAAAGTCTTGACTTTCGTTCAATGCGTGAAAAAGACGCTCTCCCTGATCGCCGAGGAACTCATTTTCCTTTATGGGTACTTGTACAGATGTGATAAACCCACTGGTAACGCTATTAGGTTCCCTGGCCCAAACCTGTGCTGTCAGCATCCCAGGATTTGAGGCGCTCAGGCTGCATTCCGCTACGATTTCCACAATCAGAGGATCATCAATTCCCATTGCAACAGCAGGCATCTTAAACTTAACACCATTGAATGTATAAAGGTCAGCTTCGAAGAAATCAGGAAAAATTTTATCCATATAACCTCTCCCAGCAATCACATACGACTTTACAACAGTATAGCAAAGGCAAGGCCAGATTTCAAACTATTTTTGTGATACTCCCGAATTACACGCTGAAATTCAACTGCCGGTAATACCCGTCACAGACACGGGAGATGGGTTTGTCCGCAATCTCCGGCCGGTTTGGGCCGTAGAGCAGACGGCCCAGCTTGTAGCCTACGCCATTGATGTAGACGCTTTCCCCGGCGCTATGGCTGCCATATTTGGTCAGCCAGTCCAGGGCCTCCCGCACCGTGCATCCCCGCCGCAGCTCCCCACGCTCATCCCATAGGGGATCGTAATTCAGCTCCATGCCGCTATATCCTCCGTTCCGATTTTCACAACCGCTGTCCATTGTAGCTGGATACCACTGGAAAAGCAATGGCGGGAATAGAGAAAAAGGGATGGGCTTTTCGTGACAATTCAGACTTGACAATAGGAGGGAATCTCTTGAAACATCATTTTTTTCGGGACCGCATCGGTCCCCAGCTGCCCAAATACTACGCCCGCATAATGATGATGGTCATTATCTGCGCCTGCCTCACGGTTCCCGCTTTTGCGGTACAGGACTTGTTTGCCGTGGCAAAGACCATCATTGTTGACTTGTACACGCAGATCGCGGGTATCAGCACGGTCCTGGCGGGCCTCATGTCCGCCGTGGCCGTGATCGGCGCGAAGCTCTCCAACAACCAGCACAAGGTAGACCAGGCGTGGGACTGGCTCAAACGCATCTGGATTTGCTGGGCCATCATCAACGGCATCGGGGCCTTCATCGCCTACGTCACCCCGCTGTTCAGCGGTCTGGCAACGCTCACGCCCTAATTGAACAGCTCCAGCGAAAAAGGAGGTGGTCACTCTGCTGGAATTTCTGTTTCAAGGCTTTTTCGAGTGGGTTTACGGCCTGATTTTAGATATCTGGAATTATTTTTCTTCCTCGCTTCTGAATGTTATGACGCTGGACTTCGCCTACATCAAAACCCACATCCCCATTGTGACGGACATATCCCAGATACTCCTGGCGGTGGGCTGGGCGCTGCTGCTGGGCAATCTGGTGTTCCAGGCCCTGCGGAGCATGGCCTCCGGGCTGGGCTTTGAGGGCGAGGACCCCAAGCTGCTCTTCGCTCGGACCTTCA
>OFGF01002293.1_pt1 | contig 10334 bp, 9 predicted proteins | sample 1521711 | NCBI WGS metagenome assembly OFGF01 (sample SAMEA3504092, study PRJEB24116) | mouse gut metagenome | biome: mouse gut; feature: mouse-associated habitat; material: faeces | place: Denmark | collected 2011
CAAAGGAGGACTAGATCGCTTCTCAAACTCCTCCCCCATCTGAAGCTCTGTCAGCCGACCCAGCTTAAACAGCCGGAAATCCTCTCTTTTTACGCACCAGCCCCATACATACCAACCAGCCCACTGGAACAGCAGGTCATAAGGCTCTATGGTCCGCCTCGATTCCCCTTTCGGCGCATAGTAGCAGAACGAAACCCTCCGACCAGAGATGATTGCGCTGTGCAGCAATTCTATTTTGGGGGAGAGCGTGTCCTTGTACCAGGAGGAAAGATCAATCAAAATATGCGTATCCCCTGCAAGGAGGTTGGATGCGCCTGCCGATAGCTTCTCCATCAACTGTGCATAACGGTTCGTCCCACACACACTGTCAAGACTCCGAAGCCCTGCCAGAATTGCCTGCATGTCCGACGTGCTAAGCAGCGTACGCTCAATCTTATACCCTTCCATAATAGAAACACCGCCGTTTACCCCTTGCTCTGTCACCAGAGGAATTCCCGCCATGCACAACGCTTCGATATCCCGATTAATCGTGCGGCGGGAAACCTCGAACTTCTCTGCAAGGTAGGGCGCAGTTACCTTTTCCTGCTGTAAAAGAATAGATAGTATTCCTATCATCCGGTCAAGCTTCATCCCGCTGTCTCCTTTCGTGTTAAAGGTTTATGACTTTCACCGGATGCCGGATTACCGTTCTTAAATTCTCCGGCTTACATCTTCGCACATCACTCAGATAAATCTCATGGTGAAAACGCTGTCCCCCCATATCCGGCTGATAACCTTGTGCCCTGGCAAATGTATCCATCGCTTCTATGGTTGCCGGCTCGTCATCATATGCGCCTAAATGCATACACTGTACACATAAGCCCTCATCATAAGTAAAAAATTCCACTTTAGAGAAATCCGTTTTTTTCTTTGCCTCAGCCTCCGCTATCGCCCAATCAAACTCATCCCTTGTCACAAATTCCGGCAGACGAATCATGGATATCCACTCAAAATCTTCTTTTCTGGAATAGTCTATCCCTTCCGTCCCCTCCTGCCACCAAAGCCCTTCCAATGGCGGCACCACATAATCAAAATACCCGTCGATTCTATGGTCGCCCTTCTTGCTCATCTTTATTGTAAATGCAATTCCGTAAAGCAATCCGATTGACTCCTTGTATGCGCCGCCCTCCTCGTTGGGATTCCCCTTGCCACCCACGGCGATAAAATTCATAGGGGGAACTGTTATTAACTCCGGCTTCCTTTTCGGCAGATAAAATTCCTTATACTCTTTTTTATAGTCAAATGCCATGATTTTATCATCCTTCCTTCATTCTTATGTGGTTTCTAAAGACTCTTATGTATACACAATATTCCCATTGTCTGGTTCGTCCGTCAGCCTGCTGATAGGATAAGTATATCATAAAATCATGACAAGAGTATGTCATGTTCAGAAAGATATTTTCATCTACACTACAGCCTATCCCTAAGGGCCACTTTATACATATCTGATACATACGTCTCATCCTCTGAAAGGAAATGATTATACAGAAGCGTATCAAAAATCCGGTTAGCCGGTATCACTTTCCCACTGTCATTTTTTATGAACCCAAACATTTAGGCATCCTTCCCACCCCTTGACCATAAATTTTTGATTTGTCTAATTATAACCGATACCAAAAAAGATATCAATCAATCGAGTATGTAAATATTTCTGCAAATTGATTGACAAAACACATTTTTTTCGTAGAATGGATTCTATAGCACATTCCCCAAATTAACGGAGGTTTTAAAGAATGAATCAAGAAAAAGTCTATACAATGAGTTTTGCGAAAATCTATCCTCTATTAATCGCCAAAGCAGAGAAAAAAGAAAGAACAAAAGAGGAAGCAGATGCCATTATCTGCTGGCTCACTGGTTATAATAAAGAAGACATCCAAAATGCAATAGACGGCTCCGTAACCTACGGAGATTTTTTCCAAAATGCCCCCAGGCTAAACCCAAACCGGAAATTAATCAAAGGCGTCGTATGCGGCGTAAGGGTAGAGGATATAAAAGAACCGTTAATGCAGGAAATCCGCTATCTGGACAAATTAATCGATGAGCTGGCAAAAGGAAAAGCCATGGACAAAATTTTACGGAAACCAAAGGAGAATAAAGATGCACAATAAAACGTAACCGTTATCCCACTTCTGGAAAATCCAGACGAATCGTAAGCCTTTGCCCCGTAAGTTTAGCCTCTGACTGTCCCCCCATCCTTTCCATCAATTCCTTAACGATAAACATCCCAAGCCCGGAGGAGTCTTTCCGCCGGGCCGAATCCGCCTTATAGAATCGGTCAAAGATCTGTTCCGGGTCGGGCATGCTGGTCTCAGATACCAGATTTTCAAAAAATATACTGCATCCCCTCTGCCGGATAGTAATCCCTCCCTTGCCATGCAAAAGGCCATTCTGAATCAGATTATGGAAAATCCGTCTAAGACATTCCTCATCCGCCTTTACCCGAAATCCCTCAGACTGAAACTCCACCTCCGGAGCGACTCCCTTTTCTTCAAACTGACGGTACAAGCCCACCAGACACTCGCCAAGGAGGGGAAATACCTGTATCTCACTCATATTCAGCTCAAATTCCACACTGGTCAGCTTCGTATACAGAAACAGCTCCTCCAGCATATCCCCCAGGCCAAGCCTGTTCACCGCAGAGATCGGATGCGGCTCCCCAATGCCCAGGTTATAGAACTCGTACACCTCCGCCATATATTTCTTATAGCTGTCCACTTTGTTCACCACCAGCACCACCGGCTTCCGGGAGCGCCGCAGCATGTCCGCCACCTTGGCGTCCGCGTCCACAAGTCCCTGTTTCACGTCCACCAGAAAGATAATCACATCCGCCGTCTCTATGGCAATCTGGGCCTGCGCCCTCATCTGAGACAGAATCACATCCTGGCTGTCCGGCTCTATTCCCCCTGTGTCGATAAGGGTGAAGGTCCTGTCAAGCCAGCTCACATCCGCATATATCCTGTCCCTGGTGATGCCGGGGGTATCCTTCACAATGGATATGGTCTCCCCAGCCAGTGCGTTGAACAGGGTTGATTTCCCTACATTGGGGCGTCCTACCACGGCCACCACAGGCCTGTTGGCGCGGGACGCCGTATTTTCACTCTCTGTCATGCCATTTCACCTCCCCTGCCCGTTCTCCAGGCAGTTTCCGGGAATTTCCTGCTTTTTACAGAAAACGCCCTTTTCTCTTCCTGTGATTCTGATATCAGCTCCCAAAACGGCCGGCGTTCAGAACTGCCTCCACAAAATCATATCCGCTTGATTTTACAATATTAATCGGAACTTGTAAAGCTTTTTCCACTTCTCCCACTCTCACATCGTCCAAAAATATATCTTCTCCCCTTCGGAGCATGTTGCAGGGCAGCAGGAGACACCGGCCCAGGGGCCTGCCCTGAAGCTGCTCCATCAAATCCGCTCCCGTGATCAGCCCTGACACGGTGATCTGCTCTCCAAAGAAATAGTTTGTCACAGGATACACGGCAATCTCCAGCTGGGGGAACGCCTCCATCATCCTGTCCGCCATTCTGCGGATCTCCGGAGCGGCCAGATGGCCTGTGGCCATGGAGAGAGAGACCTTTTCCATGGAACAGGTGCCCTTACGGACGTTCTGCTTCAGACCCTCCTCAAACTCTTCCCGCAGAAGTCGCAGCATGCCCACGCCGTTCTCCAGCTGAAGATAGCCGTCGTAGCGCTCCTCCTCCGGCATGTCCCTGCCTGCCAGCACATACCACTCGTCGCTGGCGTGGACAAAATGAATGCCGTGCCTTTCCATGCACACTCTCTGGAAAGCCTCTATCCTGTCCACCACTTCCGCAGCGTCCTCCCGGGTAAAAGGCTCCAGGGGATACAGCCCTTCCCTGTACCGGGTCAGGCCCACAGGCACCACCGAGAGACTTTCCATACAGGGAATGTACTCCATCAGCTGCCTGATGCTGCGGGAGAGCTCCTCCCCGTCGTTGATCCCCCGGCAGAGCACAATCTGTCCGTTCATCCTGATCCCTGCCTCCCGCAGCACATCCAGCTTTTTCAGGGCCTCCCCGGCAAAACGGTTGTTCAGCATTTTGCAGCGCAGGGCAGGATTCATAGTGTGAACAGAGACATTGATGGGCGAAAGCCGGTAGCGGCATATTCTCTCTATGTCCCGATCCGACATATTGGTCAGTGTCACATAATTCCCCTGCAGAAAGGAAAGCCGGGAATCATCATCCTTAAAGTACAGCGTCTCCCGCATTCCCGGAGGCATCTGGTCGATAAAACAGAAAATACACTTGTTGCAGCAGTGCCGGTACTCATCCATAAGCCCGTTCTCAAACTCCAGGCCCAGGTCTTCCTGAGGATCCTTTTCCACCTCCAGCAGCCACTGTTCCCCGTCCCCCTTCTCCACCAGGACTTCCACATACTCCTCCTGAATCAGGAACTGATAGTCAAATATGTCCTCTATCTCCGTTTCCCCCACGGCCAGAAGCCTGTCCCCGGCCTCTATCCCCAGCTCCTCCCCAATGCTGCCCGGGAGTACTCTGCTGATCTTGTGTGTCTTTCCACCCATATTTTACCGCCTTTCCCTGATTGTACGTCCACAGCCTCTCCGGCGGCGCCCATCTCAGGGACCGCCCTCCGGCTTTCCCATCCTGCAAGAAATTTCTTGACGCGCCACAGCCACTGGATGTAATATAAACATATCAGAACTACAAATGCTAATCTATACGAGGGAGGTTTTCATGCCTAATTTACACGAACTTGAAAATGCCATGCCCATTGCCCCCTTAAAAATCGTTGCCCTGCGCTCCGCCAGCAAAATGGGACGGCAGATCAACGATTATCTGGTTGAATTCCGCAGAAGCATACACAATGACAAGGTAAAAAAAGACCCTGCCTTTCACGGCTACAGCGAGGACAACTATCTGGTGGACTTTGAGACACCCCGCTTTGGAAGCGGGGAAGGTAAAGCCACCTTCCATGAGTCCATCCGGGGAAAAGATCTGTTCCTCCTGGTGGACGTCTGCAATCACAGTATTACATACACCATGAACGGTTATACCAACCATATGTCGCCGGATGATCACTATCAAGATTTAAAGCGTGTCATTGCAGCCTGCAACGGCAAGGCCCACCGGATCAATGTGATCATGCCTTTCCTCTATGAGGGCCGCCAGCACAAGAGAAGCGGCCGGGAATCCCTGGACTGCGCCTATGCGCTGAGGGAACTCCAGGGCATGGGCATCAGTAATTTTATCACCTTTGACGCCCACGACCCCAGGGTACAGAACGCCATACCCTTAAGCGGCTTTGACGATTTCATCTCTCCCTACCAATTTATCAAGGTACTCCTGAACTCGGAGGAGGATCTGATTGTGGACAAGAATCATCTGCTGGTGATCAGCCCTGACGAAGGCGCCCTGGACCGGGCCGTCTACTTTGCCAATGTCCTGGGGGTGGACACGGGCATGTTCTACAAGCGCAGGGATTATTCCACCATCATCAACGGAAGAAACCCCATTGTAGCCCATGAATTCCTGGGGGACAATATCGACGGCAAAGACATTATCATCATTGACGACATTATCTCCTCCGGCCAGAGTATGCTGGACACCGCCAAGCAGCTGAAGAAGATGAATGCCAGAAGAATCTTTGTCTGCTGCACCTTCGGCCTGTTCACCGACGGGCTGAAAGCCTTTGACGAGGCCTATGAAAAGGGATACTTTGACAAAGTGGTCACTACGGACCTGACCTATCTTCCCCCGGAACTCCACAGCAAGCCCTATTTTATTGAGGCGGGCATGAGCAAGTTCATTGCCTCCCTGATTGATTTTATGAATCATGACACATCCCTGAACAACGCTCTCACCACCGCGGAGAAGATTCATGGCATCCTGAATGCCTACAACAGCCGCCGGAGTATAACGGCGCCGGAGGGAGAATAATTTATCTCTTCCACCTGGAACGCCTGCCTTTATACCGGCAGGCGTTTCTCTGTTTCTTCTACCGTCTCCGTGTATTCCGGGAAGGAAAACACCACCTTGAACAGATCCCCGTCCAGAAGAATCTCAAAAGTCCCCCCCTGAACCTGCACCAGGCTTTTTGCGATGGAAAGCCCCAGACCGCTTCCCTCCGTGGTCCGGGAGGAATCTCCCCGGATAAACCGTTCCGCCAGCTCTTCCGGCCGGACGCTCATCTGCTGTCGGGAGATGTTCTTCACGGAGACCACAATCCTCCCCTCCTGCCCTGCAATGTCCACATAGACCCGGGTGCCTTCCAGGGCGTATTTGCAGATATTGTTGAACAGATTTTCCACCACCCGCCACATTCTGCGGCTGTCCGCGTAGATATAGGCGGGCAGATCTCCGCCCTCAAAGACCACCTGCAGACGGCACTCCTCCAGTTTCTCGGAAAACTCTCCCAGGCCCTGATTCAGAAGTTCGGCCACATTCAGTTTCTCAAGTTCAAGCACCAGACTGCCGGAGGAGATCTTGGAGGCTTCCACCAGATCGTCCGTGAGCTGTTTCAGGCGCTGTGCCTTGCTGTCCAGGATGGCGATGTAACCCCTGGCGGGCTCCTGCTCAATCTTCTGCCGTTTCAGCAGGTCCACATAATTGATTATGGACGTAAGGGGCGTTTTGATGTCGTGGGAGACATTGGTGATCAAATCCGACTTCAGCTTTTCATCCTTCATGCTTGTCTTTACCGCTTCCCGGATTCCCTCCCCGATGTTGTTCACAGCGTCCGCCATCTCCCTGCTGGAGCCGTGAAGACTTTCCGTATCAATCTTAAACTCTTCCTCCCCCTTCCGAATCCTGTTAATGCCTTCCATGATCTCAATCTGCTCTGCGCTGCGGCGGAACAAAAGCACTCCCACCAAACCGTCCAGCACCACCAGACATCCCATAAGACTCAGTACCCAGAACTGGCTCTCCCAGAGCTCATAGACAGAGACAATTCCTGCCAGATTGAAGAACAGAAACACATTGTAGGGCAGAAGGGTGCTGACAGCGGAGTTTTTATGCCGCAGAATAAACCGGACAGACCTGCCCAGCCACTGGCAGATAAAATACAGAAAACTGCCCTTCCACAGGTTTTCCGCCCTGACCCGCCGTACCAGGCTGTACCAGAGCAGGCTGAAAGCAGCGCTTAAGTAGAATCCGTAGAGGGCAAAGACACCATACTGCCACAATACAGTCATCTGAATTCCCAGAAGCTGCGTGGGTATCACCCCCGCCGTGCCTGCAATGTCCATTATCAGCCTGTGTCCCAGCACACCCCCGTAGACCAGCGCCGCCCCCAGCAGCGCCATGACTTCCGTCCAAATCCGGTCAAAACGCTTCCCTCCCGCTCCGGCCCCTGTCTCTACAGCCTCGGCCGTGCTCACTGTCAGGCAGATCACCAGTCCCAGCCAAACCAGAGCCAGAACCACAATCATCCCCAGAATCCTGTCCACATTTGGCACAATCTTCTGATAGAGCGCATTGGCGCTGTAAAAGGCATCCCCCTCCACAGAGTAGCCTGCGTCTATGCCGATCCAGATATGGGTGGTGTCAGGGTAGGCATAGCCGTAGATGCTGATATAATCGTCAATCTCCGTCTCATCCAGGACAGTGTTCCCCATGTACACCAGGCTATCCGGATAGTAGATCAGGTATCTCCGGAATTCCCCGAAAAACTCTGTGACCTCGTTGTCCTCCAGGTCTTTCAGCTGCTTCACATTGGTGTAGGTGAGAATGCCGTCGTCGGTCATCATGCGCACCATGAACTTTACATTGCTGTTTCCTTCCCTGTAGGCCGTGTTGCAGACCTGGTAGCGCTGATAGTCCCGGGTAAGGCTCTCCACGGCCGCCGCCACGTTCTCCTGCAGCAGCATATAGTCCACCCAGTTGTCCGCATAATAGGTCAGCTGCTTTTTCCCGTCCACTGTGGCATAGCGGCAGTTGAGCATGGGAATGGACACAATGAGCCTGCCGTCATCCTCCCTGGACATGTCAAAATCCGCCACATTCTGGGTAATGATATAGGAAAAAACCAGATCCTCCAGCTGGGTTTCCGTGTACTCCTTCATCTTTTCGGCAATCTGGATGAGGGAAGCATCCTCCAGAATTTCCTCTCCCTCTTCCGGCGGCGCCTCCTCAGCGCCGAGACGGTCCACCCGGTTAAACCCTGTAAACGCCAGCAGCCCGAACTCGTCCAGCTCAAAATTTTCCGGATAGAAACAGTTGCCGAAATAGTTCACAAATTCGGACATACTCATAATACGGTTGCTGTACTCCACGCCGTACTTTCCCCATTTGACAATATTGTCCAGCTCGTACACGACTGACAGCCTGCAGCCCCGGTCCGTGCCTGTCTGCCTGGCATACTCTGTCACATCTATATTCTTGGCAGGATCCAGGACGCCCTCTGTCTCCAGCTGCCCTTTGATGGCCACCAGCTGGGTGATGTCGGAGACCGCGTTTCGGAACAGGGCGTGGTAGATCTCCGACTCCTCAAACTCCTGTTTCCTGTCCATGGGAAAAATCCTGTAGACCTGAACCCCGTCAATGGTATCCACTGCAATGTAGGAATTGAGCAGAAGCCCCGCCACCGCCACCAGAATGCATGCGGCCAGGAGGTGCTGCAGCAGCAGGGCCCCCAGCCTCTTCCATATTGGCTTTTTCATACTTTCCTCACGCCTGTTTGTCAATCTTGTAGCCCACGCCCCAGACCACTTTCAGATATCTGGGTTCCCTGGGATTGATCTCAATTTTCTCCCGGATGTGGCGGATGTGTACCGCCACAGTGTTGTCCGCTCCGATGGCATCTTCGTTCCAAATACTCTCATAGATCTGGTCAATGGAGAAGACACGGCCCTGGTTTTTAACCAGAAGCAGCAGAATACTGTACTCAATGGGAGTCAGCTTCACAGGCTCCCCGTCCACAGTCACCTGCCTGGTGTCATCGTTGATCACAAGTCCCCCCACCTGGTACAGGGCCTTGCTCTCCGGGTTCAGACTGCCAAGGGAAGTGTACCTGCGCAGATTGGACTTCACCCGGGCGGCCAGTTCCAGGGGGTTAAAGGGTTTGGTGATATAGTCATCCGCCCCAATGTTCAGCCCCAGAATCTTGTCCGTGTCCTCGGACTTGGCGGAGAGAATAATGATGGGGATACTGCTGCTCTCCCGAATCTTAAGGGTTGCCCGGATACCGTCCAGTTTCGGCATCATAATGTCCATGATCAGCAGGTGAATGTCCTCCTTTTTCAGCACCTCAATGGCCTGTTCTCCGTCGTAGGCCTTGTAGATATGATGGTCGTCCTGGCCCAGATAGATCTCTATGGCGTCAACAATTTCTCTGTCATCGTCGCATACAAGTATATTAGACATAATTTATCCTCCCTGCTGTCCTGAATGATCACATTCTGGAAGATCTCTCAGAAGTCTGACTTTCCAGCATCAGAAATGCCCCCATGGCGCCCCGCCTTCCCCCGGTGGCCCGGTGAGAAAACAGATACTCGCTGTTGTGGCAGGTGCAGATGTCCGTCACGGCGATATGGGCAGGAAGAAGACCTGCCTGTCTTAAAATCAGTTCATTGGCCAGCCAGAGATCCAACTGGTACTTCCCCGGCTCCCTTCCGGGAATGGCCACCGCCTTCCCCAGCATCCGGATGAACTGTTCCGCCACGTCCCCGCTGACCTCATAGCAGTCCCGGCAGATGGAGGGGCCTACGGCCGCGTAAATCTCCTCCGGCCTGCTCCCGAACCGCTCTCCCATGGCCTCCACCATCCGCGCCCCCATCCTGCCCGCAGTGCCCCGCCAGCCGGAATGAGCCAGCCCGACGGCGCGATGTACGGGATCCACGAAGTAAAGGGGCACGCAGTCCGCGTAGAAGGTGTTCAGCACCAGGCCCGGCTCATCCGTCACCATCCCGTCCACGTCCTGATAGTCCCGCTTCCGCAGAATGCCCTTCCCCCTGTCCGCCTCCGTCATCCGGCGGATGTTGGTGGTATGGGTCTGGTGGGAGGCTGTCATGTCATCTATCCCGCAGCCAAGCACTTGGGCGATCCGGCCGAAATTCGTCAGGACATTCTCCCTGCTGTCGCCTCTGTCCATGCTGAAGTTCATGGAGGCGCAGTCCCCCTGGCTGACCCCGCCCAGGCGGGTGCTGAACAGATGCTTCACGATTCCTGTCTCTTCCAGCAGCGGAAAGGTCAGGAATTCCAGCGGCACGCCCTCGTCCGTCTTCCTGTAGTTCTGCCAGAGCCCCTGCCCGACCATGCTCCCTTCCTCTAAGTCCTGCAGGCAGAAGCCCTGCAGCGCTTCCTGCCCTTTCTTCC
>OFGF01002294.1_pt1 | contig 10331 bp, 9 predicted proteins | sample 1521711 | NCBI WGS metagenome assembly OFGF01 (sample SAMEA3504092, study PRJEB24116) | mouse gut metagenome | biome: mouse gut; feature: mouse-associated habitat; material: faeces | place: Denmark | collected 2011
CATTCTATAAATGGTGTACACAGACAAATCAATGTAAATAAGATTGCTCCAAAAATATTAAGAAGAAGATGAAAAAGAGCTAATTGTTTACCACTTCTACTTCCAGATAAAGATGCTAAAAAAGCTGTTATACATGTTCCAATATCAAAACCAAAAATAATATATGTTGCTTTTTCTAATGATATTAAATTCATTTTAGCAAGACTTTGTAAAATTCCTATCGAAGCAGAAGAACTTTGAATAATAGCTGTAAATATGATTCCCACAAACATACCTAATATTGGATATGATAGCCATTGTAACAATGATAAAAAAAATGATGAATCTTTTAATGGCATAAGAGAAACAGACATGATTTCTAAACCCATAAACAATATTCCAAAACCTCCAATAGTCTCTCCTGTATAATTCATTTTTTCTTTTTTAAAAAAAACAAACATAATGACTCCAATAAAAGCTAATAAAGGTGATAAAGCACCTACATCTAAAGCCAACATTTGTCCTGTAATTGTTGTACCTATATTTGCCCCCATCACAACCCATATTGCATTTTCTAATGGCATCAAACCACTATTTACAAATCCAATTAGCATCACAGTCATAGCTGATGAACTGTGAATTAAAGCAGTTACAACTATACCAGTAAAGACAGCTTTCCATTTATTATAAGTCAGTTTTTTTAAAATCATTTCTAAATGATTTCCTGCAATCTTCTCTAATCCTCCACTCATCATATTCATTCCAAAGAGAAAAAGAGACAATCCACCTATCATGCCTAACATATCTTGAATCTTCATAATATCTCCTCATCTCAATCTATGAATTAAGATAACAAAACATGCTATGTTTTCTTTATGATGAAGATTGATGAAAAACAAGTTGTTTTATTTTTGTGAAAAATTGTAAATCTTTTAATAATTGAAAAATAAAAAGACTGTATGAAAGAAATAATGGAGAAAAAATCATTCCTACTAAACCAAAAAGATCTCCAAAAAATGTTAAAGCAATAAATAAAGCTATTGGATGTAATTGAATACATTTTGAAAATAAATATGGTTGTAAATAAGATGATTCTAAATATTGTAATACAACCACAGCAATAAAAGCTCCATATCCTAATTCTGGATTGATAAAATACTCATAAATAATAACTGGTATTCCTCCTATATATGGTCCTATATAAGGGATTAAATTGGTAATTGATAAAAATAAGGCTAACCATATAAAATACTTTGGATCAATAAAAAAGAAAGGGATTAAACATAGAAAAAAGAAAAATAAGAAGTCTAACACTAAAGATTTCATAAATTGATATGTTAATATCTTAATCTTCTTTAAGGTTTGCATACATAAACCTTGTTGTCTAAAAGGAATAAAAATAATACATTTTTCTATTAAGTGTAAATTATCATAAGAAAGATAGAAAGAAATCCCCATTGCTAATAAGATATTTGTAAACCAATAAATCAAAGACTGTGTCCAGCCATTTAAAAGATCAACCAAATAATCTAAAACTTGATATTGTTTTAAAAATTGAATAATTGTTTCAAATATAGGATTGAGTTTTAAACGTCCTTGACAATATTGATTATAAAAACTTAAACACTGATCCACAATATAAGGAGCAATAAAATAACATGCGATAATAAAAAATAATGATAAAGACAAATAAAGATGAATAACTACTACTTTTCTATTTAATCTATCATTTGTAAAGTAATCTATTAAAGGATCTAATAAAAAATGAAAAAACAATGCTATTATTAAAGGAAAAAAAAGATTAAAAATATATAACAATCCCTTTTGAATTTGAAATAATGAAAATACATAATACATCAATATAAAAGCTATACTATAAATGATTATTCTTTTTGCTAGTTCTATTCTGTTCATAAAACAACCCCTTTATATAAAAAGGACTAAAATTTAGTCCTTTGTACTTCTTAAAGCTGTTCTTTAATAGCCTTTTTTGCCTTATGAACAGAATGTTCAATATCATTAGCACAAGGCATATCACTCATAAAAATCATTGCTGCTGCAACAATCCCAGCTGAGAAAAAAGCAACTGTTAGTTTAGACATGGTGTCTCACTCCTTTAAAAGTACATTCTTATTATGTGCTTTTTATTCAAAATCATACACAGAAATATCATCATTTGATAATAATTTTTGTTTTAAAGTTGTGCGTCTTTTCTCATCATGATTATTTGTAATGCCATATCCAAATGCTTGATGATTACCTAAAATAAACAATGATTGTTTTGCTCTTGTTAAACCTGTATAAATTAAATTTTTTCTTAACATAATATAATAATCTTTTAAAATTGGCATAATCACAATTTTAAATTCATTCCCTTGTGATTTATGAATACTCATACAATAAGCATGAGTAATAGTATAAAACTCATTTGATGTATATTCTACATATTCACCATCAAAATTAACAATAAGAGTATCAGTTAAAAATTCAAAATTATCTTTATAACATACTTCTTCTAAAATACCAATATCACCATTAAAAACATTATCATCTATACGATTTTTAAGTTGTAAAATCTTATCTCCCTCTCTAAAAATACGCTTACCTACTCTAAGTTCATTTTTAAAACCATCTTGAGGATTAAGCAATTCTTGTAAACAATCATTGAGTGCATCAATTCCTGCTACACCATTATACATAGGAGCAAGAACTTGAATATCATTGGCATCATAACCTTCTTGTATCGCTTTAGATACTAAAATTTTAACATTTTTAACAACATCATAGGGTACACATGATTGAAAATGGATATCATGATATTGAAAAAATAAATTTTCATTATATTGATCATTTCTAATACTATGAGCTAACTGAATAATACCACTTTCTTGTGATTGACGGTATATATGATTTAATTGAATAGTTGGTACTAATTGACTTTCTAATAAATCTTTTAAAACATGTCCTGGTGATACTGAAGGAAGTTGTTGATCATCACCAATAATTAACACTTTTGTTACTCTTTGAGAAGCTTCTAAAAGATGAGAAAATAATAGTGTATCAACCATTGAAAACTCATCTATAACCAATAAATCAACATTCAAAGGATGAGAAGCATCAACTGCAAATGTATTGGTATGTAAATCCCATTTTAATAATCTATGAATAGTACAAGCTTCTAATCCTGTAACTTCACTTAATCTTTTGGCTGCTCTTCCTGTTGGAGCAACAAGAGCAATACTTTGATCAGGATTTAATTGCATAAACAATTTGATAATAGCTTTGACAATTGTTGTTTTTCCTGTTCCTGGACCTCCTGTTAAAATCATTGCTGATTGTTGTAAAAACAAATATATTGCTTCTTTTTGTAATTCATCATATTGAATAGATAAACTTTCTTCTAATTGTTGAATGAGAATATTGATTTCCTCTTCTTCATAAACATATAAAGGAACATTTAACCATCTTTTAAAAGTTCTAGAAATCATTTTTTCACTTTCATACAAATCATAAGGATAATATTTATCAACATCTTGAATAATTTTATTTTCTTCAATGAGTTCATCTAATTTATCTTGAAAAGTATCATATCCAATTTGTGGTATATAACGGTGAAAATTCTTATAAATATAATCATAGTCATGATATGTACTTCCATCATGAAAACAAATTTCTTTTAAAGCATAAAGAATAGCAGCTTTAATTCTATTTTCATCAACAGGATCCACACCTATTTTTAAAGCTAAATCATCTGCTGTTTTAAAACCAATTCCATCTATATCATCAATTAATTGATATGGATTATTTTGTAAAACATCTAAAGTTCTTTCTTGGTAAACAGCTTGAATTAACGCTAAATGTTTTGTACTAATTCCATAACCCATAAAAAAAGATAAAACTTCTTGATCAAAATCTTGAGAAGATAAAACTTCTACTATTGTTTCTCTTTTCTTTTCATTCATACCTCTTACTTGATCTAAAACATGTTTATCCTCTTTTATTTGGCTAAGTGCATCTTTCCCCAATGTTTCCACAATAGCAGTTGCCTGTTTTTCTCCAATTCCTTTAAATAAAGAACTTGATAAATAACGAATAACTTCATTTTTATCATCTGCCAAAATAATTTCATAAGACTTGATTTGAAATTGTTTACCATATTTAGGATGAATAATATATTCACCTTGAAAACGATATTTATCTTGAGGATTGACATAACTCATATATCCTGTTGCTAAAATAGGTTTATCCTCTTGTTCTGTATCAATAGTACAAACAATAAACTTTGTCTCTTCACTATAAAAACGAACATGTTTAATAATTCCAATATATTCTAACATTATAAATATGTAATCTCCTTATTATCTTTATAAACTTTTTCAATTGTTCCTCCACCTAAACATATTTCACCATCATAAAAAACAGCAGCTTGTCCTGGTGTTACTGCTTTAATAGGTTGATTAAAAGTAACATATACAGTTGTTTCATCAATAAAATGAAGAGAAACATCATTATCTTTTTGACGATATCTAAACTTAGCAGTACAACTTAATTCTCCTTGTGGTTTCACTTGTGATACCCAATTCACATCAGTAATCAAAGCTCCCTCACTCATTAACCATTGATTTTGATCACCTTGACACACATATAAAATATTATGATCATATTCTTTTCCTACAACAAACCATGCATCTCCTGGTCCTCCAATATTTAAACCTTTTCTTTGTCCAATTGTATAATACATGATTCCTTGATGTTCACCTACAACTCTTTGTGTTTCTATATCAACCATTTTTCCAGCTTTAGCAGGAATATAATTCTTCAAAAACTCTCTAAAATCCCTTTCACCAATAAAACAAATTCCTGTACTGTCTTTTTTATGAGCGACTGGTAATTTTAAATCTTCAGCTAATTTTCTCACTTCTGGCTTTGTTAAATGTCCAATTGGAAATAAAGAAGATTGCAATTGCTTTTGATTTAATTGACACAAAAAATATGTTTGATCTTTATTACTATCAATACCTCTTAGCATTATTGAATCTTGATTTTGATAATGCGCTACACGAGCATAATGTCCTGTAGCTATATAATCAGCATCTATTGATTTTGCATAATCTAAAAAAGCTTTAAATTTAATATGCTTATTACATAAAATATCAGGATTAGGTGTTCTTCCTTTAGCATATTCTTCTAAAAAATATGTAAAAACATGATCCCAATATTCTTTTATAAAATCTACACGTCTTAATTCAATCCCTAAATGTTCTGCCACTTTTTTAGCATCATTATAATCTTTTTCTTGAGGGCAAATATCATCATTATTTGTAGGATTACCTAAAATATCATTATTTAATGAAGAATCCCAATTACGCATAAATACCCCAATGACTTCATATCCTTGTTCTTTTAATACATATGCAGCAACTGCACTATCGACTCCTCCACTTAATCCTAAAACAACTCTTTCTTTCATAAAAAACCCTCCTTTTGCCTTTATATTCTATCACTTTACGACACGATTATAAAGAAAAAAGTATAAAAATATAAATACAACTTGTGATAAAAAAATAATCATTTTATAATATAAACAAATCATATGAAAGAGGTTAGTTTATGGAAGATGAATTTATTTTTCAAGTTTTAGAAATTGTTACTGAAATTCCTAAAGGAAAAGTAGCTAGTTATAAACAAATTGCTATTTTAGCAAATAGAAATAAAAATGCTCGTTTAGTAGGCAAAATTTTATCTCATGCCTCTTTTTATGGTCAATATCCTTGTCATCGTGTTGTTAATAGTATGGGAAGATTAGTTCCTCATTGGCATGAGCAAAAAGATTTATTATTACAAGAAGGTATTTTGTTTAAAGAAAATGGATGCGTTGATATGAAAAAATGTCAATGGCAAACAAAAAAAGAATGAATATTGAAAACAAAAAAGTTGAGATACTCTCAGTATTTCAACTTTTCTTTATTATTTCAATTTAGACATTGGTAACATTGCAGCTCCAATAGCACCACAATCTTCAATTTCTGTTTCAAGCAATGGAATATAACCTCTCATACCAACATGTATTTTTGCATTAAATTGTTCAACTAAACGATTCAAGAAATAACGTTTAGATTTCATAACACCACCACCAATAACAAAGCAATGTGGATCAACTGTATGAGCAATATTAGCAAACATAGTCGCTAATTCACTAACACATTCATCAACAATACCTTGTGCAGTTACATCACCTTCATCAGCTAATCTGAAAACATCACCAGCATGACTCACTTTATCTTCACCTAAAAGTTCTTTTCCTTTTCTAGTTATAGCTGTTCCACTAGCTTCACCTTCAACAGCACCAGGATTTAAACCTCCAAATTTATATCCATTATTTTTAACAATAATATTTCCAATTTCTCCAGCATGACCTCTACCACCAGAAACAAGTTGTCCATTTACAATAAATGCCCCTCCAATTCCAGTAGAAATTGTTACATAATAACAACTAGGTTTTCCTTTTCCTGCTCCAAGAATGGCTTCTGCTAACCCTGCAACATTAGCATCATTATCAATAAATACAGGTAAATTAAATCTTTCAGATAATTTTTCACAAATTGGATAATTCTCAAATCCTGGTAAATTTGTTGCCATAATCATCACACCATTAACTGTGTCAACTGGTCCAGGAACACCAATCCCAATCCCTTCTACATTTTGTAAACCATTACAGACTGTACAATCTAAACTTTCAATTTGTCTAATAATTTTAGCACAAACAAAGTCAGGTCCATTTTCTCTTTCAGTTGCATCTTTTACTTCACTATATGATTGTCCATTTTCATCTACTAAAAGAGTTCTTACATTTGTTCCACCTAAATCAATTCCAATATAGTATTTCATTATAATGATTTCCTCCTTATATATTTACATTATACAATAAATGATATCACTTTCAAAGTTGATTTTCATAAAAAATCTTTCTTTTTATATCCTCTAAATTTTGTGGCAATGGTGAAGTTATTATTTTATCTTGTAAATATTTTAAACAGCCTATTGGTTTAACAAAGCGAATTTGATAAGCATGTAAAAATTGATGTGATAAATGATATTGCTTTTTTATTTTCTTATTCAGTTCAAAATCACCATATTTACTATCTCCAATAATTGGATGTCCTACACTTGCAAGATGTACTCTAATTTGATGTGTACGTCCTGTTATTAATTTGACTTTTAATAGAGAAAATTGATAATTGGTTTGTACTTGTTCTACTATTGTATGCATCATTAATGCTCCTGGTGTACTTTGAGAAACAACCTTAACTAATGATTGGTTTTCTTCCTTTTTCATATATCCAATTAAATCTGATGAACTCATATTTCCCTTACAAATTGTCAAATATGTTTTATCAATACAATGACGTTTCTTCATCATTTCATTTAAGTCTTGTAAAGCTTTCATAGTTTTTCCAAAAATAACAATCCCACTTGTATTACGATCCAAACGATGAACAGGCCCAGGAACAAAACCTAAATCTTGATAAGGATCATATTCTTCCTTTTGATAGAGATACGTTAAAACTTGATGAGATAAAGTATTTATATCTTCTTCTTTATCTTCATGAACCAATAATCCTGCTGGTTTACTAACCACTAAAATATGTTGATCTTCATATAAAACATTAAATTCTATTTTTAGATCAAATATAGTTTGTGGTTTCGTATATTCTTGAAACTTATCTTCATACAAAAACAACGAAACAATATCATTTTCTTGTAAAATATAATTTTCTTTAATTTTCATTCCATTGACTTTTACATCTTTTTTTCTCAACATTTTATAAATGAGTTGAGGAGGAGCTTGACATAATAATTTCTTTAAATATTTATCAATTCTTTGATTTGCATGATTTTTATCAATAACTAATGTTTTCATTTTCATTCACCTTGTTTATTATACATAATTTAAAAATAAAAATATACAAAAAATAACTGAAAGCCTTTACATAAATAAAAAAATTGATATAATTATATTTGTTAAGTGGTACTCACTTAATCATACCCCCCTATTATCACCCTAACGTGTAAATAATAGAGAGATAAAGAAAGTATGCTCCCCCGCGTGCTTTCTTTTCTTTTTGTGGTATAATAAAGATAGGAGTGAGAAAAATGGAAAAAGAGTTAAAGAGTCAAGTCATTTATGATGGAAAAATATTAAAACTAACACGTGATGAAGTTGAATGTGAAAATGGACTACATGCTTATAGAGAAGTTGTTTATCATCACGGTGGTGTATGTGTTCTTGCAGTTAAAGAAAATCAAATTATTTTAGTCAAACAATTTCGTTATCCAAATAGAATAGAAACTTTAGAAATACCAGCTGGAAAGTTGGAAAAAGATGAAGAACCTAAAATTTGTGCATTCAGAGAATTAGAAGAAGAAACAAATTATCGTGCTAAAGATATGAAAAGAATTATGAAAGTCCTACCTTCACCAGGTTATACAAGTGAATGGTTATATTTGTATGAAGCTATTGATTTTCAAGAAGTCAATGATTCTCTAGATGGTGATGAAGATGAGTTTATTGATATTGTTCATATGGATATCGAGGAAGCTTATCAAAAAGTTCTTAATGGTACCATTGTTGACGCTAAAACAATTATAGCTATTATGTATGCCTATAATCAAAAAGTATTATAAAAAACTATAACATTCATAGATAAACTATGAAATATTATAGTTTTTTTACATATCTATATGTATTGAAGGAGAAATTCTCTGGTTTACTTTTTCTTTCATTGTTTTAATAGAAATTTTACTGTTTTGATAACCATGTACACCATGTTGTTTAGCTAATTCATCAGTATAATCTTTTAAACGATAAACTGTAAACCCATATCTTGTTCCAATAATATTTCTTTGATTTTCTGCATAAAAATGATTGACAAGAGGTGTTAATGTTATATTTTCAATATTCACTTTACCATTATCTTTCTTAAAATCAAAAGATAACATACCTCCTAATTGTGTTTCTTCTTCCAACATACCACTTATAAAATTCCCTAAACTATAAGCAACTAATGTCTTATGTCCATCTTTTCCATCTAACCATTCAATAGATTGTAAAGTATGAGTATGTGTTCCAATAATCACATCAACACCTAAATCTGTTAAATATTGTGCAAATTTCTTTTGAAAATCATTAGGTTTTGTATCATATTCTTTTCCCCAATGACACGAAACAACAATAACATCACTTACTTTTTTAGCTCTTTGAACATCTTCTTTCATCTTTGTTTTATCAAAATTATTATAACGATATTCACTTGGCTTTTGATCATAATTAACATATTGATTATATGATAATAAAGCAATACGTATACCATTTTTTTCAATGACTGGTACCTTTTTTTGTTCTTCTTTTGATTGATATAATCCAATATATTTCATATCTTTATATCTTTTAAAAAGTTGAATAGAGTGATCAACCGCTTTTTCATTCATATCAAAAGCATGATTTGTAGAACCATTAACAATATCAAAACCTAATTCATGTAATGTTCCAGCCATTTCATCTGGCGTATTAAATAATGGATATCCAGAATATTTAAAATTTCTTCCACCTAAAATTGTTTCTTGATTAATAAAAGAAACATCAGCTTCTTTAATATAAGATTGCATATGAGTATAATATGGTAAAAATTCATATGTTTCTCCTTGCTTGGCTTTATCAATAAGCTGTTTATGCATAATGTTATCACCAACAGCTAAAAATGAAACTTTTTCTTCTTCCTTTTTTGTTTCTAATGGAAGAGAAGGACTTTGGCATCCTACAAGAAGCATCATGACTAATAATAATTTTATTTTTTTCATTGTGATTGCTCCTTTTCCATATATTCTTCTAATGTCAAGCCAGTATCATGAAGTTTTTTTGCTAATTCTTTTCCTACATATCGCATATGCCATGGCTCATACCCATAATTTGTTATGGAAACTTTATCTTGAGGATATCTTAAAATGAAACCATATTTATATCCATCACTGACAATAAACTTTCCAATAGGTGCTTGAGCAACCTTTTCACTCAAACGATCTCCTGTTAATTGATTTGAAACATCAATAGCTAATCCTAATTGATGTTCACTTCTTCCTGGATATGCACTATATTGTGATGCATATTCTTCACCATAGATTTGTACTTGTCTTTTCCAATATAATGATTGTGTTTCATTTGTACGATATCCAGAAATAGCATAACATTTTATTCCTTTATCTTGAGCAGCTAAATAAAACTCTTTATAAGCTTGAGCAGCCTCTTTTCTTAATTGTTGATGACTATCAATAACATTAACCAAATCATCAGGAAT
>OFGF01002297.1_pt1 | contig 10317 bp, 7 predicted proteins | sample 1521711 | NCBI WGS metagenome assembly OFGF01 (sample SAMEA3504092, study PRJEB24116) | mouse gut metagenome | biome: mouse gut; feature: mouse-associated habitat; material: faeces | place: Denmark | collected 2011
CGAGGTTCTATGATGCGAATCATAGGCAGTGGATGGCCAGCGACCCCATAAAGAGTGGGCTGAATTGGTATCTGTATGCGAACGGAAACCCGGCGACTTATTGGGACCCGGATGGTCTGGCTATCGAAACACTATTTGATGTTGTAAGTGTTGTTTGGAGTGCGGCCGATTTCGTAAAAGCTCCTACTTGGCCAAATGCAGGTTGGCTAACACTAGATGTTGTTTCTGCGGCAATTCCATTCCTTCCAGCATCTAAGACAGTAAAAGCAGGCAAAAAAACTCTGGATATGGCGGACGATACTTTAGACACAATTAAAGCAATCGAACGTGTTATATCCGAAACTCCAAATGCAAAATATCTTGGGCCAGCGCTTTCTGCCGTGAAGACTTTTGATAAGAAGAGAGACTTTGTTAATTTCATCAAGATATATTCCAGATATGCAGATGATATTTATAAAGCCGGATTAAAAGCTGAAGATATCACAGAAATACTCAAGGTCCTAGAAAAGTCAGGACTTATTAAAAGTTCGGCTGGCATGAAAAAATATTTTGCAAAACTTGCCTGTGCATCGGATGCTCATAAACTACTAGATTTCACTGGGGAATTTAACCGTCTCCTAAAAGAAGCGAGAAATGCTTCTAAGGCAATAAAGGGTGCAGTGGGAGAAAAAATTGTTCAACTAGTCAAGGAGTTAGACGGTTATGTAACACTTCCAACCAAGATTCTTGGAGACCAAGGGATTGACCATATTTTTGTCAAATATGCATCGGATGGGAAAATCTTAAGTGTTATTTTTGATGAGACAAAATATCGTATTTATCCCCAATGGATGGAGGCGCTAACCAACCCGCTTGGTTTGCTATCAGATACTCGTGCTGCCGGAAAGCAGCTTAGTGAAGATTGGATTAAATGGAACTTACGTCGAATGGCAAGATCCGCTGATCCTGCAATTGCAAAAGCCGGGAGGGAGATACTGAAACTAGTGGACGATGGCTTCAGTAATATATATTCTACCATAAGCCTTGTTCGAAATGATGGCACAATAGCTACACTTACCACAAGAGGGTTCTTTAATCTGAAATAGAAAAGGGGGAAACTGAATTGGCACAACTTACCAGAGAGTTTCTTTTGCAACAAGAAATTGAGGTGGTAATGGAGGTTGAAGAGAGCAGATCAAAAACAATAACAACTAAGACATATTCTAGCATCTTTTTTGGTCTTCAATTTAACTACATATATTTGGGCTGGTTAGTTTGGTATTTACATAAGGACCTAGAAAAAGCCAGAGATTATCTCTATTTGGCAACCTGCATAATTTTAGATATGTTCCAGCGCGATGAACAACATGAAGCTGAAATTGGTAGCTCTCTCTTGGGACTTATCAATATTCATGCATCTTGGCACGCCTTGGTAGCGAATGCCCCGGACTTGGCGGTGGAAGTTATGAAAAAGACCTGCGCTTCCAATATAGATCAGGACAAAAATTTTTGGTGGCTGGCAGGCGAATGCTCGATTGCTCTAATAGAAGGAGATGAATCCGCTGCACAAGGGTATTGCAACCATATCCTAAATGGTCCTTTTCCCTCTCGGTATGCTCCAACTCTTCGTAAAAATCACGAGCCATTTGGAAAAATGTTTCAAGCGATTTTGGACGGGAATCTGGAGGCACTAGAAGAAAGCACGTTGGCTGTTGCCAGGCGTAATCAAGGCATCAATACAGATGGCATGAGTTTTTACCCGCATATATTTGTTTTAGGTGTCTTGAAAATTGCGCAAATGTATGGGCTGGAAATCGAAAAGTACAAGCCGCGCTATCCCAAAGAACTTTTGCACCTTCCCAAAAGTGATTTTTCACACATTGACCGGTGGTGGGAGCGTATTGAAATTCATCCAGCATAAGGCATAAGAAAATGCCACCATGGGCTATAATAAGTCGTTTAAAAGCCTATAGCCCATGGTGGTAATTGTTCTTGAAATGAGTGTAGAACACCCAGACCACCCATTCCGGGCAGGTGTACGACCGGGAGTTCGTCATCGACTACAACAGCTTCGAGCGCAACGACCTGATGGTGTTCAGCGCCAACTACTACGAGCAGAAGCACATCTACACCGCCTGGGGCGAGAGGATGGAGCAGTTCACCGAGCGTGGAAATTGGGATAGGCTGCTGTATGTCCATGAGGACATTATGGGCAACACCCGGTATTACACCAAGGACAACGGGCAATCCTTCGCCGAGTTGGAGTATGATGTTTGGGGGGCTGTGACCAGTCCCAGCAAGCTGACGAACAACGACAACGGGAACTTTGCGGCTGCAAACTTCACCGGGCATCCCTACGATACGGTGCTGGACATCTACTTCGCCGAGGCGAGGTTCTATGACGCGAAGCATAGGCAGTGGATGGCCAGTGACCCGATAAAGAGCGGGCTGAATTGGTATCTGTATGTTGAGGGGAATCCGGGGACCTATTGGGACCCCACTGGACTGGAATACTACGATAAAAACGGTGCAATTATACCAGTACAATTGGATGATTTAGCCGGATATGTGGGAAATACACAAGTCCACATGATTATGGATCCCCAGGGTGCGCTTTACGGTGATTTAGCTGAAATGGTTGCCGGAATAAACGGTGGTGTACGCATCGAAATTAAGCCGAAAACAGCATCCAATGGTAATGTGTATTATAAGGGTGCTTTGGGCTATGAAGCAGATACAGAACAGGGCAAAACGCACTTTGAAATTGCAGATGACCAATCTATTTGGGTGACGCATCATCGCTTGAATACCTATTTAGATTATATTGATTTTAACGATATAATCTTTGGTGAAAGCTGGAAAAAGGAAGAGGCAATTTCTTTGGGTGAAACCCCAGATTCCGACAGGTTTTATATCCGGCTTGACTACTTTGCAAGACTGCTCTGCTCTATAGGAAATCAGACCCCCGTGTGGTATGGCTATAAATTACCTGGATTTGATTGGATAGCTGCATCGCAAAGGGTGGGAGGCCCCAGAGGCGATTATGGGCATAATGTTTCCAATTTGTTTGGTGATGAGGCTGTAGATGTTGATGGAGAAGTTTATACCGGACATTTGGGTATTGATATGCAAAAATGGCTCAAAAATGTTTATGCAGTAACAGAAGGAACGGTAATAGATATTTCAGAACGAACCGTAAGTAATGGGCATTCTGTTACCTTGAAACATGAAGTTGAAGGCATTACCTTCTATTCCTTCTATGCTCATATGCAAGTGGGTTCGCTGAAGCATTTGTACGAGGGACAGAAACTCCAGGCGGGGGAACAGATTGGAATCATAGGAAATACAGGAGTTGGTGTAAATAAGCATCTTCATTTGGCGTTTTACGTTAATAATGAGAATCCCGAAGAATCTTTCGGGAAAGATTTATATGGATACCAAAAACAGATAACATTTACCGATAAAGAAAGTTTCGACCATAAGAATTTAACCTTCTTTAATCCGGCGGCTGTTGTTCAAACACAAGGGAAGATTATTGTTGATACTATAAAGAAATTTAGCGATTGATAATTCGTATGCTATGTTTATGGCTGGACAGTGCTGGGGTGAAGAACTATCATATGAGAACAGAGAATTCACACCCTTGTGCTGTCCAGCTGTAAATACTATTTTTAGGTTATGAGGGATACCAATGAAGATAAAATGTCTTTCATTTGCCATTATTATGGTAGCGATAGTTTTAAGTGGATATCTCTATTTTTCGGAAGGCAGCTATTACGGAGAGGAAACTCCCCCTGCGGCTATTAACAATGAAGCAGAAAGCAGCTGCTCGGTGGAGAAAAAAAGTGAGCAATCCCCAAAAACTGCTTCCTCTGTGCGGGAAAACGATAAAAAAGATGAATACACAAGGGAAGAGCTACAAAAAATACGTTTACAGATCATGGAGGAATATCCGGATGCTACGATTACTGATGAAGATGAGTATAAGTCTTTGTTTGCTGCGGCATTCGAACATCCAGATTCGACTTCGTTGAAATTAAGTCTTTTCCTTTATAATGCAAAAATTGGAACGCAGGTAGCTGGTATCAATTTTTGCACAGATGCAGAATTTGCATCAATAGAAGAATTGCCAGAAACTACACTGTTGTATTGTGCAATTAGAAGCGCTCGGTGCTTTTGCTGGGATGCTACATGGAAAAACGACCCATATTTTGTACCAGATGCTGACTTTTTTCGAAAATACACAGATGATGTGGAAGGATTTTTTAAAGAAGATGTAGAAAAACAAGCATATACCTATTTTGGTGAAGATGCAAAAGTAAACCACTTTGCAGAATTTAATAATGATTATCGGAATTACAATTATTATGAATATGCAGGTGTACATACTCCAATTGGAAGAGGTGGCGGTCCCCCTTCTTATCCCTTTGTACTCTCCTATACAGAATTAGAAAATGGGTACGAAGTTATTTTTGTTTCTATACAAGGAGGATGGCGGCAAGAAAATCGCTTCTCGAAGCTCGATGCCTATTTTATAGATTCCACGGAAGATGAAATGCTCCCAAAAGAAGCGGTAGAATGGTACACGGAACACGGGGCGCGGGCCAGGGTGATTTTGGAGGAGCAGGAGGACGGGCGGTTAATTGTAAAATCATTAGAAATTTTAAGAGGATATGATACCTTGGAGGAGATTGAGGCGCAAAAAGCATATGGGAAATAAAGCTGGTATATTTTAGGGCTACAACCGGAAGCACATCTACACCGCCTGGGGCGAGAGGATGGAGCAGTTCACCGAACGTGGGAACTGGGACCGCCTGCTCTATGTCCACGAGGACATCATGGGGAATACCCGGTACTACACCAAGGACAACGGGCAGTCCTTCGCCGAGTTGGAGTATGATGTTTGGGGGGCTGTGACCAGTCCCAGCAAGCTGACGAACAACGACAACGGGAACTTTGCGGCTGCAAACTTCACCGGGCATCCCTACGATACGGTGCTGGACATCTACTTCGCCGAGGCGAGGTTCTATGACGCGAAGCATAGGCAGTGGATGGCCAGTGACCCGATAAAGAGCGGGCTGAATTGGTATCTGTATGTTGAGGGGAATCCGGGGACCTATTGGGACCCCACTGGACTGGAATACTACGATAAAAACGGTGCAATTATACCAGTACAATTGGATGATTTAGCCGGATATGTGGGAAATACACAAGTCCACATGATTATGGATCCCCAGGGTGCGCTTTACGGTGATTTAGCTGAAATGGTTGCCGGAATAAACGGTGGTGTACGCATCGAAATTAAGCCGAAAACAGCATCCAATGGTAATGTGTATTATAAGGGTGCTTTGGGCTATGAAGCAGATACAGAACAGGGCAAAACGCACTTTGAAATTGCAGATGACCAATCTATTTGGGTGACGCATCATCGCTTGAATACCTATTTAGATTATATTGATTTTAACGATATAATCTTTGGTGAAAGCTGGAAAAAGGAAGAGGCAATTTCTTTGGGTGAAACCCCGGATTCCGACAGGTTTTATATCCAGCTTGACTATTTCGCAAGGCTGCTCTGCTCTATAGGAAATCAGACATCAATTTGGTATGGCTATGATTTGCCTGGGTTTGATTGGATGGCTGCATCACAAAGAGCGGGAGACATCGTAGGCAATTATGGACACCAAGTTCAAAGTCTGTTTGGCGACCATGTTGCAAGTAGGCCAGAACTAAGGGGGCATTTGGGAATTGATATGGGAAATAGGGACACGTTGAAAAATGTCTATGCAGTGGCTGACGGAACGGTGAAAAAAATAGTAGAGACAACAGATCCTGAATCAAATGGCTATTCAGTTACTATTAAGCATGAGATTGATGGCCAAGTATTCTATTCCTTTTATGGGCATATGGAGATTGGCTCAACTGAACTTTTGAGGGAAGAGCAACATATTTATGCAGGAGATCAAGTAGGCATTATTGGGAACACGGGAAATTCTACTGGACCACATCTTCACTTGGCCTTCTACGTCAATAGTGAAAATCCAGATGCACACTATGAGAGAGAACTCTCTGGCTATTCCTTTACAAAACCTTTTACAAATCAAAAGTTCTTTTCTCATGAAGAAAAAGGATTGGTTTTCTTTAATCCCCCTGAAGTTATCCAAACACAAGGACAGATTATTGTTGAAACAATGAAAGAGCCTAATGAAAAGTGATCTTGACAAAGGGCCTCCACAGAATATAGAAATTTCTATGGAGCCCCTTCTTAAAGGTGTGGAGTGTTGGAATGAAAAGTAAGTTTGTGATTCTATTTTCTTCATTAATAATAGCAAACATTTTGTTCGGCTGTTTGGCCACTGATGAGTCCATAAGTTCGCAAAAAAGCTCAAAGAGTGAGGAACCCGATATTTTTCAGGAAGTGGAAAAGGAAGCTAAAGAAGAGAAGACAGTAGATTCTGAAGAGGGCAGCAAACCAGAAAATATAAATGGGCAAGTTGTTCCCGACAGACAGTATACACAGGAGGAATTGGAGGAAATGAGACTATCTGCACTGTCAAAATCCTATCCCCCCCTGGAAGTGGATATTATATCAGAAGAAAAATATATAAATCAGTTTTTGAGCGGGATGAAAAGCGAAGATGAAACCTTCTGTAGGCTTAGCCTGTTTTTGCACAATGTAAAAATTGGCACAGAAGTTGCAGATATAAATTATTCTTCAAATGCAACCTTTGGATCTATAAGTGAATTAGATAATACGGTTCTTTTTTATTGTGCATTAGCAAACGCAAAGTATTTTTCTTGGGAGGATGGCGGTTCAAATGGAATAATAGAGTATTATCTTGATAACTATGAGTGTTTTGTTCCATATGTAAATGATTATAGTGGGTATTTTAAAGAGGACATTGAAGATCAGGCGCGTTTCTTTTTTGGTAAAGAAGCTATTGTGAATCATCAACAAGTTGATAGTATATATACTTATCATGACTATGCAGGAGTATATACCCCTCCTCATATTGGTCTTGGTCTTGTATCCACTCCCTATATTCTTCGCTATGAAAAGAGAGAAAACTGCTATGATGTGGTTTTTACTTCAATGGAACATACATGGGGAGGTGAGAGCTTTCAAAACCCCGGTTCAGGTGATAAAAAGAAACAAGAAATGTCTGTAGATGAGGCAATCGAATGGTACACGGAACACGGAGCGCAGGCCAGGGTGATTTTGGAGGAGCAGGAGGACGGGCGGCTGATTGTAAAGTCCCTAGAAATTTTAAGAGGATATGATACCTTGGAGGAGATTGAAGAAAGAAAAGCATATGGGAAATAAAGCTGGTATATTTTAGGGCTACAACTGGGAGTTCGTCATCGACTATGGTAGCCGGAGATATTACAGAAAAGTATAGAAAATATAAATTATAAGAAGGAGGAAATCGTAAATGAATCCTAAAAAGCAGGAAAGTCAAATGATTCAGACCCCATATTTAAAGGTGGAAAAGAACTGTCTAGAAATTGAAAACATCTGTATTCAATTGAGCAACATTTCTCTCTTCAGTACCGCAGATCTTCCAACACCAGATGTTTGGCGGCTAATTTATGGTATTTGCTTCTTTTTATTAGGTGCTTGGCTTGGTGAAAAAATTATGCTGTTCGGTTTAATATTAATAACAATAGGGGTGTTTTTAGGCTATTTTTGGTATCGTGATTATGAAAAGGCAAAAACGACAAAGTGTCTGACGATTGTTACAAACTCCGGGCGTAGTTATCCCATTCTTTTTAAAGAGAAGGAATTTATGGAGGAAGTTATGCGCGTTATGACACAAATTATGCGTAATAACTCCCGCGATGAAAGCATAACTATTGATATTGCAAACTGTACATTTAATAATTCACCTGTTACTGGGGAAGTAAGAAACATACTTGAGGTAAATGAAACATGACACAAATTACTATCAATAGCAGCACCCTAAACGATTCACCTGTAACTGGAACAGTAATTAACAACACAGGTTCATTTTATTCGGAAAAACCCGAAGGTATTGCAACAGAAACAGAAGAAGGAAACACTCCTTCCCCCAAAGTCCCTCCCGTCGCAAAAGGCGCCTTGGGAATTGTAAAGGATATCATTAGCGGTCTAATTAGTGGATATTTTTTAAAAAAGTTATAGCATAAATTCAAATCAATCAACTGTCCATCTTGTCACATTGGAACAACTTAAAGAATCACCTAGAAGTTTGTAACCTGCCCCGGCCCGATTCCCATATCCTATAAAACCAACAAGCCAGCGGTGTGGAATTATCGGTTCCCATGCCGCTGGCCTGTTTTGTTGTTGCTCAATCTTCAAAATCTCCCCAAAACATTCCCCGATGTGGAAAAGGACCGGACCAAGACAAAATCCAGCTGCCGGACCTTGCCCCTTGTCCCACCCTTTGAGCAACTGCTGCTTCGTATGAAGGCACAGCAGGCCGAAAACTGCAAACTCTGTGGGAGTATGTATTGCCACAAGTACGACGGGTATTTGTATGTGGACCCTGGATGATGTCCCTCCAAATGCCCTCCTAAATTGGCAATTATCTGGGGAATTTAACCCGAAACGCAGTTTCCAGGAGGGACAGCGAAGGGCATGAGAAAGTCCGCAAACCTGCTTGAAATCAAGGGTTTACGGACTGTCGGAAAGTGGTGCCGCTGACGGGGATCGAACCCGTATGAAGTCACCTTCGAGGGATTTTAAGTCCCTTGTGTATGCCAGTTCCACCACAGCGGCTTATCCGGGCTAATATATAAACATGATACAATACCTGGGGGGAAAAGTCAATATTTCTGCCCCCCGGCAAAGAATTCACAAATCCCGCCTTGCAAGGCGGGGACCTTTCCAGTATAATAGAGGTTGTATTTGCGCTGCCTGCGCTGTTTTCGGTGGAGAAGCAGGAGGCGGCCGGCAAACGTTCTTAACTGGATAGGAGGCCGAAAACTTGAACTGGTTTTTGCATATCTTTGAAATATTCATCCGCAGCGGGTGGCTCATTATAACTCCCACCCTCCTCACCCTGTGTGGTATGGCTATGGGCCTGCGCTTCTGGGATTCCTTGCGCAGTGGGGTACGGACTGCCGCCGCCATCTTTGGTCTCAACCTGATGGTGAACAGCCTGGGGAACAGCCTTTCCGGGGTGATTGCGGACATCGCCCTTAACCATCAGCTGGCCCTGGAGGTCACCGACGCCGGGTGGGGGGCGTCCTCCGCCATCGCTTCCGCTTCTCAAATCAACGCCTGGATTGTTCCCCTCTATGCCGCCGTCAACTGGGTGCTGCTCCTCTCCCGGTGCACCCGTACTCTGAATCTGGATTTGTGGAACCTCTGGCATGTCTCCTTCATCGGGGCTATGGTGGAACGCCTCACCGATAGCTTTGCCTATGGGATGGTGTCCGCCGCCGCTATGGGGGCAATGCTGCTGGTTCTCTCCGACCGGTGCGGCTGGCGGATGGGCCGCTACTGCCAGCTGGCGGGCGTTTCGGTAGCCAACGGCTATGTTTCGGCAGCGGTTCCCTTTGCGCTGGCAGCAGAACATCTGATGAATTTTATCCCCGGACGGCCGCGGCTGGTGTTGGACCGCAGCCCGGAGCCCCAAAGCACTTTGGCCTCCCCGGTGGCCTGGAGCTTCGCAATAGGCATTCTGCTGGGGGTTCTGGCTGGACGGGACGGCTACGGTATCCTCCAGCTGGCAATGGCCTTTGGCGCCCTGGCCTTTCTGGCCCCTTACCTGGGACAGGCCCTTTCCGCCGCTGTCCTCCCGGTATCCGAAGCGGTGACAGGCTTTTCCCGCGAAAAGCTGGGGATGAAGGGGAATCTCTACCTGGGCCTTACCCCCACCGCCGCCCTGGGCAACGGCACCGTTATTGTGGTGACCCTGATGGTGGCCCCCCTCATCACCTTCCTGGCAGGGGCAATTCCCGGCAACCGGTTTCTGCCCCAGGGAGATATTGTAATGCTCCCCTATATCATCGGGCTTATTGTCCTTATCTGCCGGGGGGATTTGGTGCGGAGCCTTTTGGCCGGGGTGATGGTCTCCTCGGTGATGGTTTGGTGCTCCTCCTCCCTGGCGGAGTTGTTCACCCTGGGGGCTGTCACCGCCAACGCAGAGGCCTACGAGCAGTTGGGAACCATCTCCAACTTTAGCGATGGCGGCAACCCCTTGGCCTGGCTTGCAGTACAAGCGGGTAGCTACGGCTTTGCGGGGATGGCCCTGCTGGTGGTGGCGGCCATCACCTTGGTGATGTGGAACCGCAACCGCATCGTCACCGGCGCGGATGTGGGGGTCCTGCGGGTCAAGCGGGCCAAATTCTCCCGCT
>OFGF01002301.1_pt1 | contig 10312 bp, 9 predicted proteins | sample 1521711 | NCBI WGS metagenome assembly OFGF01 (sample SAMEA3504092, study PRJEB24116) | mouse gut metagenome | biome: mouse gut; feature: mouse-associated habitat; material: faeces | place: Denmark | collected 2011
GCTCGACCTGCGGCTTGCGCGAATCGTGCGAATACGATTCGCGGCGTGCGCCGACGAACTCCACCTCGGTGCCTTGCCAGCGCAGCATCGCCGTACCGAATGTCTTGAATATCGACACCTTGGCGCGCAGCTTGCGCCCCAGATCCTCGGCCACGGCAACGCCGTCGCCAACCACCACTACATCGATATCGGTCGAGGGGCGGCGCAGATAGTAGTCGCGCACGAATCCGCCAACGACATAGGCCTCCACGCCGAGGCGGTCTACCGTCTCGCGTATATGCCCGAAAACGGGGTTATCCAGCGGTGCCGGTATCATCGGCTCAGCGGACATAAGGACGCAACAGCTCTACCCAGACCTTATATCCGTCGGAGAGCAGATGCAGTCCGTCGTTGGTATAGCGCTCGTCGAGCAGGCCTCGCTCGTCGACCAGAGACGCATAGACGTCGATATAGGGCACTCCGCGCTCGGCGCATGCACGCTCGATCATGGCGTTGAGCTCCTCTATCCGCTCGCCCTTGGACCAATGGCTCTTCTTGGGCACCTTGCCCTCGAAGTCCTCGCCGTTGACCGGGAACACGCTCTGCACATAGAGCTTCGTGCGCGGCGATTCGGCAAGGATGCGGTCGACGACCTTGCATATATTGGCGGGGACGGCATCGGGCGTAGCTCCGGCTGCCAGATCGTTGGTGCCGATCATCAGGAACAGCTTCGCCGGCTGGCCTGCGACAATCGGGTCGAGACGGTCGAGCATCCACTCCGCACGGTCGCCGCTTATGCCGCGGTTGATGACGCGCGGATTGCCCAGCCACTCGCTCCAATCGCCGTAATCGGTAATGCTGTCGCCCAGAAAGACGATGCTGCTGCGGTGGACGGGCAGAGCCGCATAGTGGCTCCTTTTCTGATAATTATAGGCGTTCTGCGCCTCGACGGCCGTGGTGCAGAGCACAGCGGCCAGCATGATCGATAAGAATCTTTTCATCTAAAACCGAATTAATATTTTCCGGACGGCGCCTTCCGCACCGCCCCTGCCGCCCGACACGCCGACGGCGACTGTTTATCTATTGACAACTATCGTCCCGAAAGACATCTGCGATATATGCCGACCGTATTCTCCAATCCCCAGTAGAGCGCGTCGCTTATCAGCGCATGGCCTATCGACACCTCGTCGCACCAAGGGATGCGGCATAGGAAATATGCGAGGTTCTCGGTATTGAGATCGTGTCCGGCATTGAGTCCGAGCCCGAGGCGGCGCGCCTCTTCGGCCGCACGCAGATACGGCTCCACAGCACGCTCGCGGTCGGCGGCGTACTCGCGGGCATAGGCCTCCGTGTAGAGCTCCACGCGGTCGGCGCCGCACTCGGCCGCGCCGCGCACCATGTCGCAGTCCGGGTCGACGAAGATCGAGACGCGGATGCGCTGCTCGGGGAAGCGGCTGCACATCTGTGTCAGAAAGCCGCTGTTGCGCACCGTGTCCCAACCCGCGTTCGAGGTCAGGGCGTCGGGGGCGTCGGGCACCAGCGTTACCTGCGCAGGCCGCACCTGGTCGACAAGACGGCAGAAGCTGTCGATCGGATTGCCCTCGACGTTGAGCTCGGTGGATATCGAACGTTTCAGGTCGCGCACGTCGTCGTAACGTATATGCCGCGCATCGGGTCGCGGATGCACCGTGATCCCGTCGGCGCCGAAGCGCTCGATAGCCAGCGCCGCAGCCAGAAGATCGGGAACGTTTCCGCCGCGCGAGTTGCGCACTACGGCAATCTTATTGATGTTTACACTCAGTTTCGTCATAAATTCGGGGTTTAGGCCGAACCTTGAATTATCGGCCGGACAAAATACGAATTAATCCGCTTTCGGATATTTCGCGCCTCGGCGAAACCAAAACTTTCGTATATTTGCCCTGTAAAGTTAAGTATTTTTTTCGTTTCGCCAGATGAATATCATACTTTTTTCGCGCCGCAACTCGGCGCACGTGGCATCGCAGATCGCCGACATATTCGCCGCACTCGACCGCTACGGCTTCGACTACTCGATAAATGAGGAGTTTGCCGAGGCGTCGCGCGACACGGCCGGCATCGTCGTCGACCCCGGCCGGATATACCCGGCTCATAGGGCGCCGCACGGCGATGTGATGATCTGCTACGGCGGCGACGGCACGCTGCTCGACGGCATACACCGCCTCGAAGACCGCTCGACGCCTGTGGCCGGCATCAACTGCGGCAGGCTCGGCTTTCTGACCGAAAACAACGGCGATGCGATAGACGACCTTTTCGCCCGCATAGCCCGCTCGGAGCTGCGCACCGAACCGCGCACCATGCTCGCAGCCACCTGCCGCGACTGCGGCGGCACGTCTCTCGATGCGCTGAACGAGATATCGATACAGCGCCGCGGCGCCACGATGACATCGATCGAGACATACATCGACGGCGAGATGATAGCCACCTACTACGGCGACGGCGTGATAGTCTCGACGCCTACCGGCTCCACGGCCTACTCGCTCAGCGCCGGAGGGCCTATCGTAGCCCCCTCGTGCCGCTGTCTGGCGGTCGCGCCCATAGCCCCGCACAACCTTACGATGCGTCCGGTCGTCATACCCGACACCAGCCGCATCGAGCTGGTGCTGCGCTCGCGCGGACAGGAGGCGCTGCTGACGGCCGACAACCGCACCTACCCGCTCGAAGACGGAGAGAGGATAGCCATACGGCGCTCCGGCGAGAGGCTTTTTTTGGCGACGCCGCATAATAATTCGTTTTACGACACGTTAAGGAATAAGATGATGTGGGGCATCGACCGACGCGATTGATCCGCAGCGAGTTGCCCCTGCATGAAGGATGATGTGGCGGCAGCGGGCGGAGTATTTTGCCCGACATGCTTTCGTATTAGAATTAAAATGCTTACATTTGCAAGTTATTATGACCGATAGAATACCCATACCCCGCCACGTCGCCATTATCATGGACGGCAACGGACGCTGGGCCACGCAGCTCGGCAGGGAGCGTTACGAGGGGCATATCGCCGGCGTCGAGTCGGTGCGTGCCGCCGTTAAGGCCGCTGTGCGTCGCGGCGTGGAATATCTGACGCTCTATGCCTTCTCGACAGAGAACTGGGGACGTCCGGCCGAGGAGGTCTCGGCGATCATGGAGCTGTTCTGCCGCAGCGTGGCCGGCGAGGTCGACGATCTGCGCGCGCAGGGCGTGAGGGTCAAGGTCATAGGAGGCAGGGAGCGGTTCTCGCAGAGAGTGGCCGAGCATCTCGACGCCATAGAGTCGCGCACGGCCGACGGCGACAAGCTGACGCTGGTGCTGGCTTTCGACTACTCGTCGCGCAGCGAGATCGCGGCGGCGGTAAGGCAGATAGCCTCTCGCGCGGCAGCGGGAGAGATCGCAGCCGAGACCATAGACGAGAGCACCGTATCGGCACACCTCTACACGGCGTCGATCCCCGACCCCGACATGATAATCCGCACGGGCGGCGACCACCGTCTGAGCAACTTCCTGCTCTGGCAGGCATCATACGCCGAGCTCTATTTCCCGAAGGTGCTGTGGCCCGACTTCCGCGAGGAGCAGTTCGACGAAGCGCTGAGCGAATATGCGCGCCGCGAACGTCGCTTCGGCCTTGTAACAGATAAGAAATAACAGTGTTTTAGATGAAACATACGAAACTTACGATACTCTCCGCCGCGGCACTGCTGCTGAGCGCATTCGCTGCCGACGCCTATGGCGCCGCGCGGCATATTCTCGCAGCCGGCACCGACGCCCGAAGCCGGGGACTCGCCGGCCAGACACCCGCCGCGGACGCGGCCGATACGGTTGCCTTCGACACCTCGGCGCCGATACTCAGCCAGGGCGACGGCAAGCTCTACTACATCCGCAAGATCAACCTGCACGGAGTGAAGTACCTCAACCACGACATCCTCAAATCGTCGGCCGGCTTGGAGGAGGGCGACTCGATATATCTGCCCAGCAAGTTCATCTCCAACGCCATACAACGTCTGTGGGCTCCGAAATACTTCTCCGACGTACAGATCGGCGCCACTATCGAGGGCGACTCGCTCGACTTGGAGGTCTTCCTCAAAGAGCGTCCGCGCATCCTGCGCTGGCAGTTCGACGGTGTTGGCAAGGGCAAGCAGAAGGACCTTATAGAGGAGTTGAAGCTGCGCCGCAACACCGAGCTTTCGGACTACGTGATCGACAAGAATACACGGCTCATCAAGAGCCACTTCTCGAAGAAAGGCTACCGCAACTGTCAGGTCGAGGTGCGCATCGACAACGACACCACATACGAGCAGTGCGTCAACGTAACGTTCATCATCGACAAGAACCCGAAGGTCAAGATCGGCAAGATCAACTTCTCGGGCAACGAGGCTTTCGACGACAAGCGTCTGCGCCGCACCTTCAAAAAGACCCACCAGAAGAGTCTCAACATCTTCAAGGGGCGCAAGCTCTCCGAGGAGGACTACGAAATGGATAAGGAGCTGCTGCTCGATTTCTACAACTCGCGCGGCTACCGCAACGCGACTATCCTGCGCGATTCGATCTACGACATAGACTACAAGACTATCGGCATCGACATCGATGTGTCGGAGGGCAACAAATACTACATACGCGACATATCGTGGGTCGGCAACTCGATCTACACCACTGAGCAGCTGCAAGAGATGTTCGGCGTGCAGAAGGGCGACGTCTACGACAAGAAGTCGATGCACAAGCGTCTGGGCATCGGCAAGGAGGTAAACCCCGAGGAGATGTCCGTATCGTCGCTCTACCAGAACAACGGCTATCTGGCCTCGCAGATCGAGCCAGCCGAGATAGTGGTCGGACGCGACTCGATCGATCTGGAAATACGCGTCTTCGAGGGCAAGCCCTTTACCGTCATATCGGGCAATATGCGCGTCGACGACGAAGTGATCCGCCGCGAGCTCTATGTACGTCCGGGCGATCTTTACAACCGCGCCATGCTCATGCAGACCATACGCACCCTCATGTCGATGGGGCACTTCGACGAAGAGAACGTCATGCCCGACGTCAAGCCCGTGAGCAACGAGCTGGTCGATGTCAACTGGCCTCTGGTCGAGAAGGCGAGCGACCAGTTCAATATCGCAGGCGGCTGGGGCTCGGGAACGTTCGTCGGTTCGATCGGCGTCACGCTCAACAACCTCTCTCTGCGCAACTTCTTCAAGAAGGGCGCTTGGCGCCCCTACCCTTCGGGACAGAACCAGCGCCTCTCGATTTCGGGACAGAGCAACGGTACATACTATAAGGCTCTCGCACTGAGCTTTACCGATCCCTGGCTGGGCGGACACCGACCCAATACCTTTACCTTCTCGGCGCATATCTCCGAGCAGAACAACGCCCTCTACGCATGGCAGAAGGCCTCGATGTACTACCGCTCGACGGGTGTGGCCGTCGGTCTGGGCAAGCGTCTGACATGGCCCGACCCCTACTTCTCGATCTACGCCGAAATGGCATACCAGCGTTACGGCTTGAAGGGCTGGTCGTCGTTCATCATCAGCAACGGACACAGCAACATGCTCTCGCTCAAACTGGTGCTGCAACGCTCGTCGGTCGACTCGCCGTTCTTCTCGCGCAAGGGTTCGGAGTTCACGGCCTCGGTGCAGGCCACGCCCCCCTTCTCGCTCTGGGACGGCAAGGACTACGCCGACAGCAAGCTCTCCGAGCAGGACCGCTACCGCTGGATCGAGTTCCACAAATGGAACCTCAAAGCAAAATGGTTCTTCCCGCTGACGACCAACCAGAACCTCGTGCTCATGGCCTCGGCCGAAATGGGTTATCTGGGTCACTACAACAAGGACAAGATATCGCCTTTCGAGCGTTTCGAGATCGGTGGCGACGGTATGACGGGCTATAATATATACGGTGTCGACATCATCGCCATGCGCGGTTACGAGGACGGTGCGCTCGATCCGTCGAGCTACTACTCGGTGGCCTACAACAAGTATACTGTCGAGTTGCGCTACCCGATAATCCTCAAACCGCAGTCGTCGATCTACGTGCTCGGCTTCTTGGAAGGCGGTAACGGCTTCAACTCGTGGAAGGAGTTCTCGCCGTTCAAGATCAAGCGTTCGGCCGGCGTCGGCGTGCGTCTCTATCTGCCCGTTGTCGGCATGCTCGGCATCGACTGGGGCTACGGCTTCGACGCGCCCTACGGCTCGACCAAGCCCAGCGGCAGCCAGTTCCACTTTACAATGGGACAGACGTTCTGATAAGCGACAAAATTCCATACGGGTGGGGCTTAAAAGCGCGACATGGCAAAGAAATTGAAATATTTTCGTTACATTTGTATAATATAAAAACAGTACATGTTTATGAAACGTTTGATATTGACATTCGCTCTGCTCGCCGCATCGTTCGGTCTGGCATCGGCACAGAACTATATGGTCGTCAACAGCGAGACGGTATTCAAGTCTATCCCCGAATACAACTCGGCGCTCGAACGCATCGAGACCCTCGCCGACCAGTACCAGCAGCAGGTCGACGACCGTTTCGCCGCCGTCGAGACGCTCTACAACAACTACATGGCACAGCGCTCGTCGCTCTCCGAGTCGGCACGCCAGACCCGTGAGAACGCCATTCTGCAACGCGAGAAGGAGGCTGCCGAGTTTCAGGAGTCGCTGTTCGGCACCGACGGCGAGCTGATGAAGAAGCGTCTGGAACTGATCCAGCCGATCCAGCAGCGCGTCTTCTCGACGATCGAGAGTTTCTGCAAGCAGCACGGCTACGACCTCGTGATAGACATCGCCGCCAACCCGACGGTGCTCTACAACTCGCTGCGCATCGACTTCACGCAGCGAATCATCGATGCTCTGAAATAGAAATAGTAATCAAACATTTATAATCAATCATGAAGAAGTTTTTGAAACTAACCCTCGCGGGTGCCCTGATGCTTTGCTCATCATCTGTTTTCGCACAAAAATTCGGACGCGTCGACCTGGCCGTCATCATCCCTAATATGGCCGAGTACAAGGAGGCGTCGGCCAACCTCGAAACATATGCCAAGGATCTGCAAGACCAGCTCGAAGCCATTCAGGTGGAGTTCAATACGCGTCTGGCCGATTTCGAGAAGAACGCCGGCACCATGACCGATTCGGTCAAGCAGCTCAAAGAGACCGAGCTGGGTCAGTTGCAGCAGCGCTACCGCGACTTCTCGCAGATCGCTCAGCAGGACCTTTCGAAGAAGGAGCAGGAGTTGATGCTGCCCGTATTCGACAAGGCCAACGAGGCTGTCAAGAAGATCTCTCAGGCGGGCGGTTATCTTGTCGTGTTCAACACATCCAACTCGGCCGCAGCAGGTCTGGCCTACTTCGATGAGGCAGCCCTGACGGACATTACCGATGCCGTAAAGCGCGAGCTCAACGTTACCGAGGATACCTCTACTGCCAACTAAGCGATCGTCCGAGGCTGTCGCCTGCCGTCGCGGCAGATGTCAGCGCCGACATCCGAATAGTCCATACTATCGCGCCTGCCTCAACGGCAGGCGTGTTTTTTTCTATAAGCATACTTTTCGTCAAAAATCATCGGCCCGCACCGCCGGCACGATAGGCTCGACTTAGCGTACTGCCCATTGCCGAATGACGAGGCGCGGACGCAAATGACGACCTTCACGGGAAAGATTTTTTTGTCAAAAGCGGTATTATGCAACGCAACGACGGAGCGAGGCGATGGGCTGTACTTGGGGTACTGCCCATTGGCGAGCGACGAGGCGCGGCAGCAGAATGCCGATTTTCACGGGAAATTTTTCGTCAAAAGGCGTTAGTAGCGGTGCCGACATGAAATCGGGGCAGACGGGTAGTACTCGATGTACGTCCCGTTTGCCACGATGATTGAGGTAACGCTAATGGCACCTTTTCACGAAAAATTATGAAAGAATGTTGATAAATACCCTCCGACATATTGATGCGTTGCTAAATTTTACCTACTTTTGTGGGCAACATATTAAACCCGATTGCTATGTCTTTTATCGATGAAAGGGTACAGTCGACAGGTCTCACATTCGATGATGTGTTGCTCGTACCGGCCTATTCAGACGTGTTGCCGAGAGAAGTGAATACCGCAGGCAGGTTCTCTCGAAATATCAGACTCAACATCCCGATAGTATCGGCGGCCATGGATACCGTGACCGAGGCTCCTCTGGCGATAGCGCTGGCGCGCGAGGGCGGCATAGGCGTGATCCACAAGAACATGTCGATAGCCGAGCAGGCTGCGCACGTAAGACGTGTCAAGCGCGCCGAGAGCGGCATGATCTACGACCCGATTACGATATCGAAAGACCATACGGTGGGCGATGCGCTGGCGCTGATGCACGAGAACAAGATAGGAGGCATACCCGTCGTCGACGCCGACAACAAGCTGATAGGCATAGTGACGAACCGCGACCTGAGATTCCAGCCCGACAGCGAGAGGCCGATCGAGCAGGTCATGACGCGCGAGCGGATCGTGACAACGCACAACACCGAACTCAAAAACGCAGCCGAAGTGCTGCTGCAAAATAAGATCGAGAAGCTGCCCGTAGTCGACGACGAGGGTCATCTGATCGGTCTTATTACATATAGGGACATTACCAAGTTGCAGGACAACCCCAATGCCTGCAAGGACGCGAAGGGACGTCTGCGCGTGGCGGCCGGCATCGGCATCACGCCCGATGCCATGGATCGCGTGGCGGCACTGGTGGCCGAGGATGTCGACGCCGTGGTGCTCGACTCGGCGCACGGACACTCCAAGGGCGTGGTCACGCTGCTGCGCCGCATCAAGGAGGCATATCCCGCGCTCGACGTGGTAGTAGGCAACATCGCCACGGCCGAGGCGGCGCGCTATCTGGTAGACAACGGTGCCGACGGCATCAAGGTCGGCATAGGTCCCGGCTCGATCTGCACAACCCGCATCATAGCCGGCGTCGGCGTACCGCAGCTGTCGGCCATATACGATGCGGCGACGGTGGCACGCGCGGCGGGCGTACCGGTCATAGCCGACGGCGGACTGCGCTACTCGGGCGACATCGTGAAGGCTCTGGCGGCCGGCGGCGACTCGGTGATGATAGGTTCGATGTTCGCAGGCGTCGAGGAGTCGCCCGGCGACACGATCATCTACAACGGCCGTAAATTCAAGTCGTACCGCGGCATGGGCTCGATCGACGCGATGAAGGCGGGCTCGGCCGACCGTTATTTCCAGAAGGGCTGCGAGGGCAATATCAACAAACTCGTCCCCGAGGGCATCGTGGGACGCGTGCCGTTCAAGGGCTCGCTGGCCGAGACGGTCTATCAGCTGGTGGGCGGCATACGTGCCGGCATGGGCTACTGCGGCGCACACGATATCGACGAGTTGAAGCAGTCGCGCTTCATCCGCATCACGGCATCGGGCATGAACGAGAGCCACCCGCACGACATAACCATAACGAGCGAGACGCCCAACTACTCGCGCGAACGATAATACGTACAGCGATACCGACTCAACCCCGACGGAATGAACGAAATACAGAACGAAATAGCCGCATGCGGACTCGTATGCGCCGCCTGCCGGCGATATAGCTCGGGCAAATGCCCCGGCTGCCGCGACTACGAGAAGGCGCAATGGTGCGGTCTGCGCCGCTGCGTCATCGAGCGCGGGCTGAAAAGCTGCGCCGACTGCACGGCAGTGCCCGTGGCGGAGTGCCGCACATTCAACAATTTCATGAGCAAGGTATTCGGTCTGTTGTTCCGCTCCGACCGCCGCGGCTGCATCGAACGCATCCGCGAGGTGGGCTACGAGGCCTATCTCTCGGAGATGAAACTCGCCGGACGCATGAACCGCCCGGTCTCTAAAAAATAGCGATCGGAAAACGCTGTTTCCCGCAGCCGACAGCCGTATCGGGTTCGCCCGGCCTCTGCCGGGGCGCAGGACAAGGCGCAAGGTAAATGACCCTTTACGGTAAGCATAGGCAGAGCCTGGCTTATCGGAACGTTGTCGGACGCAGAAAAAGCCGAAAAAAATTCAACCCTACTTCTTATGCAGGAAAAAATAATAATTCTCGACTTCGGGTCGCAATACACGCAGCTCATCGCGCGACGCATACGCGAGATGCAGGTATACTGCGAGATACACCCGTTCAACAGGATGCCCGAACTTGACTCGTCCGTGCGCGGCGTAATACTATCGGGCAGCCCGTCGTCGGTGCGCGACGATCAGGCGCCACGCATAGATCTCGACAGCATCAAGGGACGTCTGCCGCTGCTGGGCATCTGCTACGGCGCACAATATCTCGCCCACTTCTTCGGCGGACGCGTCGAGGCATCGGCAAGCCGCGAATACGGCCGCTCGCAGA
>OFGF01002306.1_pt1 | contig 10295 bp, 10 predicted proteins | sample 1521711 | NCBI WGS metagenome assembly OFGF01 (sample SAMEA3504092, study PRJEB24116) | mouse gut metagenome | biome: mouse gut; feature: mouse-associated habitat; material: faeces | place: Denmark | collected 2011
GGCCACACTATACTCTTGATACTCTCTCCCGCCCACCGGAAAAATCCGCTGACCCGAAAGAGGCTGTGTGGTCATGTGTTATAGTAGGGATTGGCTATGTTTATGTGGCAACAGGTTGAGCTGATTGAGCTGATGAGTTGATATGGATTGGGAGTAAAAATATCGGTGGATGGTTTGCCAATTGGATAAAAATGCGTAAATTTGCAGGCCATTACTATAAACCGCCTTACCAGCGAAGATTTTAAAGATTCTGAAAAATCAAAACAACCGACAAATAAAATGAAAAAAGATCTTCATCCTTCAAATTATCGTGAAGTAGTTTTCAAGGATATGTCGAACGAGGAAATTTTCATCACCCGCTCGACTGTTGCCGCTAAGGAAACCATCGAAATCGACGGAGTGACTTATCCTTTGGTGAAGCTTGAAATCACCAGCTCTTCTCACCCCTTCTTTACCGGCAAGCAGAAGCTCGTGGATACAGCAGGTCGCGTAGACAAGTTCCTCAGCCGTTACGGTAATCGTAAAAAGAACTAATTCCCATCTATTGGAAATAAAAGGCTTGGCGCCGTGGTATCTTTATCTGAAACCACGGCGCCAAGCCTTTTATTCATTTGGGGAAGTAGTCGGGGATAATTATCGGCAATTAGTCTCCATTAGTTGTTATAATCCTCAAAATGGGATGTTAGCTGTGGGGGAAACGAAATATATGTCGGGGAAAGCAATGGGGTGTGTAATAGTGGTTCGGATGGAAGGAGCTGATGGGATTCGGCTTCGGTTATTGACCTCAGTCAACCCCATTCAGTTTTACCCGTAATCTCCTGCTGAACTATTCTTGGCAGAGCCAAGCGACTAAAGGTCATGTTGGTAGTTTGTTCTCGCCAGGATGGCGAGAGCAAAGGCGGTGTGACGAATTTTTGAATTTTCGCTACACCGCCTTGGGTTGTGTTGTGGCTGGATGGAAATCTAAGGGATTGTCTCAAAATTTACTCAAAACACCTTGAAAAATTTTTTGGAAAAATTTTGGACAATCTATAAGGGTGGTTATTCCTTTATGTCGCCGTATTTCCATTCATAATCGATGTTTTCGTCTTCATCATCGTCAAAGAATTCGTCATCGTATGTTTCCGTCGGTTCGTCATCGTCGGTGGATGGGATGTTTTCGAATATGAATTCATCCTCTTCCCTAAGCCGGTGGTGGCCATCGAGTGGACGGTGGGTTATGGGGATAGCCTCAATGCGGTTGGAATCGTCGGTTATAGCTTTCCAAAGGGCATCCTTTAGTTCTGTCAGGCCTTCGCCTGTGACTGAGGATATGAAGACTGTAGGGAGGTCGGCCGGAAGGGTGGGACGGATTTCGGCTTTCAGTTCTTCGTCGAGCATATCGCTTTTAGATATGGCCAAAACGCGTTGCTTATCCATGAGCTGCGGGTTGAAGCGGCGTAGTTCGTCAAGCAGGATTTCATATTGCCGGGTTATGTCGTCGGCATCGGCAGGCACCATGAAGAGCAGAACTGCATTGCGTTCGATGTGCCGGAGGAACCGCAGGCCGAGGCCGCGTCCCTCGCTGGCACCTTCGATGATGCCTGGAATATCGGCCATGACGAATGTGCGGTTGCCACGGTATTCTACGATGCCGAGCTGAGGTTCCATGGTTGTGAACGGGTAGTCGGCTATTTTGGGGCGTGCTGCCGAAAGTGACGAAAGCAGGGTGGATTTACCTGCATTGGGAAATCCTACGAGTCCGACATCGGCCAGTAGTTTCAATTCCAGGATTACGGCTTTCTCTATGGCGGGTTCTCCGGGCTGGGCATAGCGTGGGGTACGGTTTGTTGCAGATTTGAAATGCCAGTTGCCCAGGCCGCCTCTGCCTCCACGAAGGAGCTTCACTTCCTGCCCGTCGTCGGTTACCTCGCAAAGGTATTCGCCGGTATCGGCATCGAACACGACTGTGCCGCATGGCACTTCGATGGTCTTGTCTTCACCGTCTTTGCCGAAGCTCCGGCAGGCAGAGCCGCTTTGCCCGTTTCCGGCAAAGATGTGGCGGCTGTATCTCAGTGGGAGGAGGGTCCACATGTTTTTATTACCACGAAGGATGACGTGCCCTCCACGCCCTCCGTCACCTCCGTCGGGACCTCCCTTGGGTACATATTTTGCACGGTGGAAATGGAGAGAGCCTGCACCGCCTTTGCCCGAGCGGCAAAGGATTTTAACATAGTCTATGAAGTTTGAATCAGCCATGGTTTCTTGGTTGTTTTGCTGTTGGGCGTTGTTTATAACGGGAATCAGCGCTTGTTTCAGATAATAAACGTTGGTCAGCAACGGTTTGTTAGCGAGCGGTGATGTTTCATGATTTCTTCAGCGTGGCTGAAGTCGGCCGGGGAACCGATGTCAATCCAGGTGCCGTTTATCGGGTAATATGTCACTTTCATACCTTCGTTGATCGCTGCCTCGATAAGGTCGGTGGCATCGGTGCGTTCGTCGGGACTCAGTGCACTCAGCACACGGTTGGAGAAGATATATATGCCGGCATTGGCGAAGTAGGAGTAGGTTGGTTTCTCTTCGATTGTTTTGACTCTGGAGCCATCGGTTGAAAGTATCGCATAGGGTACGGAGAGTGAATATGGAATTGCCGCTATTGTTATGTCGGCGTGTTCGTCGACGTGGCGGATATACATTTCCTCAAGGTCGATGGTGGTGAGGAGGTCGGAGTTCATGACCAGTGTGTCGCCGTCGATGTTTCTAGGCACCAGGGCTGCCGCCCCGATTGTGCCGAGCGATTTTTCTTCTTCAATGCATTTCACTGTGATGCCGTGGCACGGGTTGGAGAAGTATTCTTTGATTTGCCCGGCGAGATATTTCACCGTTACCCATACGTCGGAAATTCCGCAACGGGCCAGGTTTTCCACGTTATAGTCGATAATAGGGCGTCCGGCGATTTCCAACAATGGTTTTGGCACCGTGAGGGTCATAGGGCGTAGCCGTTCCCCTTTCCCTCCGGCCATGAGTATTGCCGATAGCGGGAGGATTGTATGGGTGCGTGTGAGGTCGATAAGACGAGAGATGGTGCCGTCGGCATACAGCTCCGGCAGCAGCTTCAGATTTTTACGGCGGGCATGGCGCATAGCTTCGACGCGTCGGCGTGGTGTGGCATCTGCACGGAGATAATGGAATGCCGTATGGGTCACTGCCGAAAGCGGGTCATCCGGGGTGATGCCGTTGAGCAGTCCCCGGCGTATGTCGCCATCGGTCAGGGTTCCGAGCATTTTGTCGTTATCGTCGGTCACAACCAATGTCATGACCCCGCCCGATAGTTCGTTCAGCTGGCGGAGTGCCTGGATAACGGTGCTGTGGCTGTTGATTATGTGTCGGTTCATTGCTTGCCGGTTTGGTTTTGTTTCATCAAAGTCTCGGCTATTACCCAGTCGAGATGGGTGTCGATGTCGACCGAGCGGATTGTCGGCATTTCGTAGGGTATGCGTGCCGGAAATGCGCCTAGGGGCATTTGGCGAATCGAGGCAGGGTTTATTACATACACTGCGCCATTGAATTCCCATGCCTTCGGGGCATCCTGACGACGGGATAGAAGTCCGTCACCCTTTGATATTTGTAACATCCCGTTGGAAGGATTGGTTTCAAAGCAGTTGTAATAGGGATTTGCCGCCGCTTCCTTTACGCTTACGACCATATCGGGATGTGTGGCTTCATAAAGGTCCAGACACCCTTCTACATCATCGGCAGTGCGTAACGGGGATGTCGGCTGTAGAAGCAGGATGCAGTTATAACCTATGTGGTTCGTATCGGCATAATCCATGGCATCCAGTATAACTTCGCGTGAACCGGCGGTGTCGGTAGCAAGCGATTCGGGGCGTCGGTATGGGACAGGCAGCCCGCATGCTTCAGCCATGGTTGCAATCTCGTCGTCGTCGGTCGACAGTATGATGTTGCATTCCGTGAGGTTATGTTTGTTGCAGACAGCTTTGGCAACATCGATGGAGTAGGCGATGAGCGGTTTTCCGCAAAGCAGCTTTATGTTTTTGCGCGGGATACCTTTGCTGCCGCCGCGTGCCGGGATTATAATCAACGGTGTCATTCGCATTCTGTATAGGGGGGTGTATGGATGCCGGCCGCGTGCTGGCTATCCATCGGATAAGGGTCGATAAACCGCTTAGTCCGCAAAGTTTCAATGGGGGTTGATAGAATCGCATCCACGATGAGCCGCAGGGTGTCAGATTTGAAATAGGGGTTTCCGGCCTCGCGGGCAATCTTTCGGCCATCGGGTGACAAGGCGGTCGCTATAGCTGTGGCTATTGATTCAGTATCCGCATCGCAATGGATTACCGATTCGGATGCGATGCGCCCTTGCTGGCGGATGCCGATGTCTACCGTAGGGATATGCATCGACGGTACTTCAACAATGCCGCTTGACGAATTGCCGACAACGGCACTGACATAGTGCAGTGCCGACAGATAGCGTTTGCGTCCGAGCGACGGTACAACGACGGCACGCCCCGGGTTGCAGGCTGTGTAGCGTTCGATGAGGTCGATAATCACTTTTCCATCGGGGTCGTTGTTAGGGTAGGTGAAAATGATGTGCGACTGGGGGAAGCGGTCGAAGGCGGCAAGCATGTCGCGGCATCTTTTCTCAACCGGCGCGGCATCGAGAGTGGCGGGATGGAGGGTTACAAGCAATGTGCCCGGTGTTATGTCCAGCCCGATTGAGCGTTCAAGTTCCTCTTTTGGCATTATCGGTTCGCGTGTCAGATTATTGACCCCGATAGCTCCTGTGTTTATTACGCGGCTGCTATCCTCGCCCATTGCGATTACGCGGTTGCGGTAAGGTTCGGTAGCAGTGAGATGGAGTGACGAGAGTTTTGTTATGGCGTGGCGGATGCAATCATCGAATGCGCCTTCCGAAATCTCCCCTCCTGCGATATGCACAATGGGGATACGCATAATAGTGGCAGCCGTTGCTACCGCAAGCATTTCGTAGCGGTCGCCGAGAATCAACAGCATGTCGGGGAGGATGGATTCGAAAGCATCGGCCATGCCATGCATACATTGTGCTGCAGCACGCGCCGTATCGGCCGGAGAATCGCTTGCCGAAGCCATCTCTACACGTGCGGCGATATCGAATCCGTCAGCCACGATTTCGTCCACGGTCATGCCGTAGGACGGATTAAGATGCATATTGGTGGCGATAATGCTGACTTCTGCTTTCCCGCTACCGCGTAAAGTCCCGGCAATATCCCTCAGAAGCCCCCAGTCAGCCCGGGTACTAGTCACAATCGCAATCTTTCTTTTCGTCGGCTTTTCCATCTACTCTAATTGTCAATGAGCCATGTTATGACCATTTTAATACAAAGTTACGCAAAAATCCGCTTTAAAGCGGATTTTTGCGTTTGGAAAATATAGCAAAGCGAATCAGGGGAAATGTACTGTAACTTATCGTTGTTTTTGATAAGGGTTATTACGGCACCATCTCCGGCTAAGGGTCGAATTCATACCTTTGGCCGGAGATGGTGTGAGTTTTATCAATACAGTTAAACCGTTATTGCGTCATCGTTATTTGCGGCGGCGGACGGAGCGGACGGCCGAGGATGAGGATTTTGCGGCTTTGGGTTTATATGCTTTGGCTTTCTTCTCCTTTTTGGCCGGTTTGTCGGCGGTTGCTTTTTTGCGAGAGGAGCGTGAGGCAGAACCTCGGCGTGAACGGGAGGTCTTTTTCTCTGTGGCTTCCTCTTCCGCCTTGCCGTCGCGTGCCATTTTATAGCCGGCGTTGTCGACAATGAAGTAGAAGATAAACAGCAGCACGCTCACCACGAGCGGTGTGCCCAGGCCGCCTTTCTTTATTATGGCTCCGAGCGGCGCCCCGATGAAGAAGAATATTATGCAGGCGAACGACAGGGTGAATTTTCGCTGTAGTTCGATGTCGTGGCGTCGCATGAGTTTGGCCTGATCGTTGAGCGCGAGGCTTCGGAATTCGTATTCCTGCCGCTGGCGCTTCGCCATGCTGAGGGCTTGTGTGAGGTAGGTCTTTGCCATGGACGGGGTAGGGGCTGAAAACACCGAGTCGAGGTCGATGTCTTCCGCCCGCAGTCTCTCCCGTGTGTGTGTGTAGGCTCCTCCCGGTATGGCGCGGCGCAGGCCTATGCCCATGACGGGAGCGCGTTTGAGCTCGTCCGCATAGATGCCGCCTACGCTGTCCACCTGCGCGCTGATGCTGTCGATGCTCCGGCGCAGCTGTGATATGTTCTGTCCTATGTACTGGCTGCGCATGCCGCCCTCGTCCATGCGGTTGAAGTTGGCGTCGAAAGCGAAATATATCTGTTTGTCGGAGAAATTTTCCCGCCGGAATGGCATGTACCGTGAGGAGGATGCCCCTATGGAGTTGTCGCGCAGATTCTCGAACATCTCGCCGTTGTACAGATGCAGGAACAGGCGTGTCTTGTCTTCCGTGAAACTGAATTTGCCGCTGTCGGCAAGGATTACACGCGAGTTGTCGAGGCCGTTTGTCACATCGTATATTATCATGTCGTAGAGCATGCCGGTCTCGGGATTTTTGTGCTCCACGTAGAGGTTCATGTTCGGAATCTGGTCGTAGAACGAGCGTTCCGGAATTTCCACCTCGGGCGATTTCTGACGCACGCTGAAAAGCAGTGTCCACATTTTGCTCTGCGCGATGGGCAGAAGGTTGTTCTGGAAAAAGAAGGCTCCGATGCTTATGCACACCATCAGCACTATGAGAGGGCGCATGATTTTGAACAGGGATACCCCGGACGCTTTCATGGCGGTGAGCTCGAATTTTTCGCCGAGGTTGCCGAACGTCATTAGCGAGGCAAGCAGCACTGCCAGCGGGAGCGCGGTAGGCACAAATGTAAGCGCCGCATAGAAAAATAGCTCGCCCAGCACGTCTATCGACAGGCCCTTGCCCACAAGGTCGTCGATTGTACGCCACAAGAACTGCATCAGCACCACGAACAGCGAGATGAAGAATGTCATGGCGAACACCGGCAGGAACCGTTGCAGCATGAATGTGTATAGTCGTTTTATTCTGAACATAGTGGCGCCATGAGCGTGAAAACGCTGCAAAGATACGGATTTTTCATGAATAAACCATTATTTCGAAACTCGCGCCAACAAAGCGCTGACAATGCTTGTTCTAATTATAGTTTCAACTGATTGTTTATGAAAAAGCCCTTGATTTCAACACCGGTTTTTGCCGCACAAATGGCGGCAAAAACCGGTGCGTGGTTCATTTCTGCAGCGGAGTCGGAAATCTTGGCGGCAGATTGGTATATTCTGGCTTTTTCCATATGGCGTTGCAGCGGCAAGGTTGCACGCATATCAGTAAGATAGCAGACACAATTTTCTTTTTGCCATAAATTTATCGAGAACGCCCCTGGCCGTGACTGGTCCGGGGCGTTCAGTTCAGCTGTAGCGCTGTTTCAGTTCTTCGAGTTCCATTCCTGCCAGTTCCCATAGGCTCATCGCGTTTTCAAGCGCTTTTGTGGCATTGGCATGGCGCTCGAATATGTCGGGCGTGGTGTTGCCTGCCGAAATCTCGGCTTCTATTGAGGCGATTTCGGATTCCAGGCGTGTAATCTCGTTCTCGGCGTCGTCCACACGCTTTTGGGCTTTCTTAAGCGTCTTTTCGCGTTCGCGCTGTTCGGCATAGCTCAGGCGTGCCGCAGGTTTGTCGGGCGCAGTTTCTTTTGGTTTGTCGGGCGTGTCCTGCTTTTCCGCTTTTGGCCTCGGTGCGGGTCGGTTGCGTTCAAGTTCCTGCAGGGAGTCGATGCGTTTTTTCTCCAGGAACTCGTATATGCCGCCAAGACATTCGCGCACACGTCCGCCTCCGAATTCATATACTTTGCTGACCAGCCCGTCGAGAAACTCGCGGTCGTGGCTCACCACTATCACCGTGCCGTCGAAGTCTCGTATGGCCTGCTTGAGTATGTCTTTCGTCTTCATGTCGAGGTGGTTGGTGGGCTCGTCGAGTATAAGCAGGTTGACAGGCTCAAGCAAAAGGCGTATCATTGCGAGACGCGTCTTCTCGCCTCCGCTCAGCACTTTCACTTTCTTGTCGGATGCTTCGCCTCCAAACATGAATGCTCCCAGAATGTCGCGTATTTTAAGGCGTATGTCGCCAACGGCCACTCGGTCGATGGTGTCGAACACGCTGATGTCGCCGTCGAGCAGCTGTGCCTGGTTCTGTGCGAAATATCCTATTTTGACGTTGTGTCCCACTTTTAGGGTGCCCGTGTAGGGGATTTCGTCCATGATGCATTTTACAAGGGTCGACTTTCCCTCGCCGTTTTTTCCCACGAAAGCCACTTTCTCGCCGCGGCGTATCGTGAACGTACATCCGTCGAACACCTGATGGCTGCCATAGGCCTTCCCCACGTCTTCCAGGATGAGCGGAAAATCGCCCGATCGCGGTGCCGGCGGAAAACGCAGGCTGAGCCGCGACGTGTCCACCTCGTCCACCTCTATGCGCTCTATCTTGGCAAGCTGTTTCATGCGGCTCTGCACCTGCACGGCCTTGGTGGCTTTGTAGCGGAAACGTTCTATGAACTGCTCCGTATCGGCTATCTGCTTCTGCTGGTTCTGCCATGCGCGCATCTGCTGCTCGATGCGTTCCTGACGCAGCACCACGAAATGGCTGTAGTTCACGGCATAGTCATAGATTTTGCCTAAGGATATTTCAATGGTGCGGTTAGTCACGTTGTCGATGAACGCGCGGTCGTGGCTCACGAGCACAACCGCTTTCGCTTTTGTGGCGAGGAAGTTTTCAAGCCATTGTATCGACTCGATGTCGAGATGGTTGGTGGGCTCGTCGAGCAGCAGCACGTCGGGGCGCTGCAGCAGCAGTTTGGCAAGTTCTATGCGCATGCGCCATCCGCCCGAAAACTCGGCCGTAGGACGCTCGAAATCGCTGCGTGAAAAGCCGAGACCGATGAGTGTCTTCTCCATTTCCGCCTCGCAGTTGTCGCTTCCGCTCATGTTCAGCTGCTCTGTCAGCATGGTCATGCGGTCGATAAGGTCGTGGTAGGACTGCGATTCGTAGTCGGTGCGTTCGGCGAGTTCGGCGCTCATGGCGTCGAGCTGCTCCTGCATCGAGTCAATGCGAGAGAAAGCCTTGCGCACTTCTTCCTTGACCGTGAGGGTGTCTTCAAGCACCATCTGTTGCGGAAGGTAGCACACGCTCACATCCTGCGGCACAGCTACGGTGCCGGAAGTGGGGCGCTGCAGTCCGGCTATGATTTTGAGCATGGTGCTTTTGCCCGCGCCGTTTTTGCCTACGAGGGCTATCTTGTCGCGCGGGTTTATGACGTAACTTATGTTGTCGAAAAGGGATTTGGCAGAGAACTCCACCGACAGGTTGTTAATTGAAATCATGAGTCACAAGCTTTTCGCCTGCAAAGATACGACAAATATTTGACACGCTCTTATAAGTCGCCGCAAAGCATGCTGTCGAGCACGTCGTCGTCCATAAACAACCGGCCGTCGTAGGCGATCCACGACAAGTTTATGGAATCCCGGTCCGAGAATGTTTGTCTGTCATTCGACATCTGCCACTATTCCGTAATCAATATCGTGGCTGCGGACCTCCATCAGGCCGTTGGTGGTAAAGCGAAGGTCGATAGTCTTTGCATCTGCGTCCGATATTACGTCCATACCGCTTTTATGCCCCATCTCTTTGAAAGAAAGGAGCAAATCGACAAATTCCGACGTATTGCAACGTGTTTTGGCGGAAATTCCTATACTCATTTTTCAGAGTTCAGATATAAAGTCAATAGCCGGTCTGTAGCGTAGGGAGGCTATCCGTTGTTGACTATGCCGAGCTGCCGGCGCACGCTTTCTTCGTGGATGGTCGCAATGAGCGACCGCACGAAGTCGGGATTGAGACCTGCATCTTCGGCCTGCACGGCACGACGGTCCATAAGGTCGTTGTAGCGTTCGTGCTGCACCACTGCCATGCCTTCGCGCAATTTGTGGCGGCCTATTTCGTCGCTCACGTTCATGCGTTCGACGAGCAGAGCCAGCAGTCTGTCGTCGATGCGGTCTATCTCGCTGCGCAAAGCCATGATGTCGGCCGACGACGGGTCGGGACGTTTGCGCAGTTTCAGGCTACGGAGAAGTTCTTCCAGCTCCTGCGGGGTGAGTTGCTGCCGCGCGTCGCTGAGCGCTACCGACGGGCAGCAGTGGCATTCCACCATAAGGCCGTCGAATCCCATGTCCATGGCCTGCTGGGCTACATGGCCCACAGTCTCGCTGCGCCCGGCTATGTGGCTCCG
>OFGF01002308.1_pt1 | contig 10282 bp, 4 predicted proteins | sample 1521711 | NCBI WGS metagenome assembly OFGF01 (sample SAMEA3504092, study PRJEB24116) | mouse gut metagenome | biome: mouse gut; feature: mouse-associated habitat; material: faeces | place: Denmark | collected 2011
TGCGCTGAAAGAAAAGATAGACGAACTGGAAGACAAGGTGAAACGCCAGATGGCGGAATTCGATAATTTCAGAAAGCGCACGGAAAAAGAAAAAAGCGCCATGTTTGAGATGGGCGCAAAGAGTGTTATCGAGAAAATCCTTCCGGTGGTGGACAATTTTGAGAGAGGGCTTGCCGCTATCCCTGAGGAGCAGAAGGGAGACGCTTTTGCGGAAGGGATGGAAATGATATATAAGCAGCTCATTTCCGAGCTTGAAAAAATGGAAGTGAAGCCGATACCGGCGGTGGGAGAGGAATTTGACCCGAATTTCCACAATGCGGTGATGCAGGTGGAAAGCGAGGAATATGAGTCAGGCATAATTGCCCAGGAGCTGCAAAAGGGTTATACTTACCGGGACAGCGTGGTAAGGCACAGTATGGTGGCAGTGGTAGGCTGACATAATAATTAAGGAAACAATAAACATTTAACAGTATTTTATATGCTAAATAATTTCAATAATATTTCAGGAGGAGATAATTATGAGCAAGATAATTGGTATTGACTTAGGTACAACAAATAGCTGCGTAGCGGTTATGGAAGGTGGAAAACCCACTGTTATTGCAAACGCAGAAGGCGCAAGAACAACACCCTCTGTTGTGGCATTCACAAAAACAGGAGAAAGATTGATCGGCGAACCTGCAAAACGTCAGGCCGTAACCAATGCCGAAAAGACCATTTCATCTATCAAGAGAGATATGGGTACGGACAGAGGCCGCACCATCGACGATAAGAAATATTCCCCGCAGCAGATTTCTGCCATGATCCTGCAGAAGCTGAAAGCGGATGCTGAGAACTATCTGGGCGAGAAGGTGACGGAAGCAGTCATCACCGTTCCGGCCTACTTCAACGATGCACAGAGACAGGCGACCAAGGACGCCGGCAAGATCGCGGGTCTGGAAGTAAAGCGTATCATCAACGAGCCTACGGCAGCAGCGCTTGCATACGGGCTTGACAATGAGAAAGAGCAGAAGATCATGGTATACGACCTGGGCGGCGGTACTTTTGACGTATCCATCATCGAGATCGGCGACGGCGTGATCGAAGTGCTCTCCACCAATGGCGATACCCGTCTGGGCGGCGATGATTTCGACCAGAAGGTGATCGACTGGATGCTGGCCGAGTTCAAGGCACAGGAAGGCGTGGATCTGTCAAATGACAAGATGGCGCTGCAGAGACTGAAAGAGGCGGCTGAGAAGGCGAAGAAGGAGCTTTCATCCGCGACAACGACCAATATCAACCTGCCGTTCATTACGGCTACGGCTGAGGGTCCGAAGCACTTTGACATGAACCTCACAAGGGCGAAATTTGACGAATTGACACATGATCTGGTAGAAAAGACAGCCATTCCGGTACAGAACGCAATGAAGGATGCGGGCCTGACCAATTCCGATATCGGCCAGGTACTGCTGGTAGGCGGTTCCACACGTATCCCGGCGGTACAGGAGAAGGTAAGAATGCTGACAGGCAAAGAGCCCAGCAAATCCCTGAACCCTGACGAGTGCGTGGCGCTGGGCGCTTCCATCCAGGGCGGTAAGCTGGCAGGCGACGCGGGTGCAGGTGAGATCCTGCTTCTGGACGTAACACCGTTGTCCCTGTCCATCGAGACCATGGGCGGCGTAGCTACCAGACTGATTGAGAGAAATACAACCATCCCGACCAAGAAGAGCCAGATCTTCTCCACGGCGGCAGACAACCAGACAGCGGTTGACATCAATGTGGTACAGGGTGAGAGACAGTTTGCGAAGGACAACAAGTCCCTCGGCCAGTTCAGACTGGACGGTATCCCGCCGGCAATGCGCGGTGTGCCGCAGATCGAGGTTACTTTCGACATTGATGCCAACGGTATCGTGAACGTATCCGCTAAAGATCTGGGAACAGGCAAAGAGCAGCATATCACGATCACGGCAGGCTCCAACATGTCCGACGATGAAATCGATAAGGCTGTCAAGGAAGCAGCTGAGTATGAGGCACAGGATAAGAAGCGGAAAGAGGCCATCGACACAAGGAACGAAGCAGATTCCTTCGTCTTCCAGACAGAGAAGGCTCTGGGTGAAGTAGGCGATAAGATCGACGCTTCCGATAAGGCAAACGTAGAGGCAGATCTGCAGGCAGTCAAGGATATCCTGGAGAAGACCAAAGATCAGGAGATGAACGACAGCCAGATCGACGAATTGAAAGCGGCAAAAGAGAAACTGACAAATTCCGCACAGGCGCTGTTCACGAAGATGTACGAGAACATGCAGCAGGCACAGGGCGGCCCGGATATGAGCAACATGGGTGGCGCAGCTGACGCAGGCGCACAGGGCGGTGCAGCAGATGATGTGGTAGACGGAGATTACAGAGAGGTCTAGTCTTATGGCAGAACAGAAACGAGATTACTATGAGGTGCTCGGCATAGAGAAGAATGCCGACGACGCAGCGATCAAAAAAGCATACAGAGTTCTGGCTAAGAAATATCATCCGGATATGAATCCCGGCGATGTGGAGGCGGAGAAGAAATTTAAAGAGGCCTCCGAAGCTTATGCGGTCTTGAGTGACCCTGAGAAGAGACGGCAGTATGACCAATATGGTCATGCTGCTTTCGATGGTGCAGGCGGGCCCGGAGGCTTCGGTGGTTTTGACTTCAACAGCGCAGACTTTTCGGATATTTTCGGTGATATTTTCGGCGATATCTTCGGCGGCGGACGCCGCGGCGGCAGGAGCAACGGTCCCATGAAGGGGGCGAATATCCGTTCCAGCGTGCGGATCACCTTTGAAGAGGCGGTATTCGGCGTGGAGAAGGAGATTGAGCTGACGCTGAAAGATGAGTGTACGGCCTGCCACGGAACCGGTGCGAAGGCGGGAACCAGCCCGGAGACCTGTTCCAAGTGCGGCGGCAAGGGCCAGGTGGTATTTACCCAGCAGTCCTTCTTCGGTACAGTCAGGAACGTGCAGACCTGTCCCGATTGTCACGGAACCGGTAAAGTCATTAAGGATAAGTGTCCGGATTGCCGCGGCACGGGTTATATCGCCAACAGGAAGAAGATTCAGGTATCTATCCCTGCCGGAATCGACAACGGACAGTGCGTCCGCATCCGCGACAAGGGGGAGCCGGGAACCAACGGCGGCCCGCGGGGAGATCTGCTGGTAGAAGTAGTAGTGGGCAGACATCCCATCTTCCAGCGGCAGGATGAGAACATATACTCTACCGTGCCCATGTCCTTTGCCATCGCCGCACTTGGCGGTGAGATCGTTATCGATACGGTAGACGGCAAGGTGATCTATGATGTGAAGGCAGGAACGCAGACCGACACGAAGGTGCGCCTGAAAGGCAAGGGTGTTCCTTCTCTGCGCAACAGGGATATCCGGGGCGACCACTATGTAACGCTGGTGGTGCAGGTGCCCGATAAACTGTCCCATGAGGCGAAGGATCTGTTGAAGAAATTCGACGAAGAGACAGGGGATTCCCTCAATGCCGCGAAGAACGTTACCTCTAAGAAAGCCGAGGAGGCTCCGGCAGGTAAGGGCAGAGGGAAGAAGAAACTCTGGAAATAAATGTTTCAGATGGAAGATTGTTTCACTGTCTGAACCGGTAGAATACGATACAGGCTGAAAGCACACTTTCCTGCGGGGAAGTGTGCTTTTGCTAATGCCTGGCAGCGGTGTAATGCGTTGTAGTTTTCTGCACAGATTTGTGGTACAATGCTGATGTATACCCCCAGTGATGTGATGGAGGTTACAAAGGACAATTGCCTGACCGACAGAAGGAGGAGTGAATATCATTATGAAAATAAAGAAGCTGAGCAGGATAATGGCATCATTTGCGATTTCGGCATCAATGCTGGCTGAACCTGTTGCGGGTATGCCTGTGGTATATGCGCAGGAGGAGCGGCAGGAAATGTCTGGCAGCGATGAACGGGACGATGCGGAAAAGGAAGGGCCGGCCGGAGACGGAGAAACAAATATTGATGAAGAGGGGGCAGCCGGAGACGGAGAGGCAGATATTGGTGAAGAGGGGGCAGCCGGAGACGGAGAGACAGATATTGGTGAAGAAGGGGCAGCCGGAGACGAAGAAGTAAATAATGGTGAAGAATCGCCGGATAGTGACGAACAGGATAATGAGGAGCCGCCAAAGGCGGAGGAAAACAGTGATGCGGAAGCAGAACAGCCGTCAGACACTGATTTGGATGAGCAGCCTGGCGGGAACGGCGACGAGGAGCAGCCGGATTCCGCGACAGGAGATACAGAAGAGGAGTTGTTCTCTGATATGCCTGCCGAGTATCACCTGACCTCTTTTCAGCGGGAATTGAAAGCGGATATGACAGATATGCTGAACCGGCTGCAGGAAAATGAGGAAGGCGGGAATTTTGCCCGCGGACGAGTGGTGACTTTTGCGGACAGCCCTGAAGAAGCTGAGATGATTGCCGAGGCATATCACGCGGAAATAGAAACCTTTGATATGGGAGTCCTGACTTTAAGGCTTGGTGATGGCAGGACGGTAAAAGAGGCGATGCGGGCAGCAGCCTCTCAGGGTAATGAGCTGCCGGCAGTATGGCCTGATTATCGTCGTGAACTGTACGGCGAGATGAGCTTTGAGGTGGAGGATGATATTCCTTCCGTGGATACTTATGCGGAAGTTTACGATGAACTGTACGGGGAGCGCGATCCTTATCTGAATCCGGCAAGTGAGCGTTACCAGTGGTTTCATACGGCAATAGGTTCACCCTATGCGTGGGATGCCGGTTATACGGGAAGCACGGTGACAGTGGGTGTTATCGACAGTGGCGTGAGTCCGAACCCGGATCTGGCCGCCAATGTTGTTGGCAATTATGACTTTTGCGACGAAACACCTGATGCACTGGACTGTCTGGAACACGGGACGCATGTGGCCGGGATCATTGCAGCTCTGGCAAACGGTGTTGACGGGACGGGTGTTGCACCGGATGCAAAGATCTACAATGCCAGAGTGTTCGGAGATGACGTGGAAAAAAGCGGTTATGATTCTACCATTATGCGCGCGATCCTTTATCTGATCAGCGAAGAGGATAACTCGACCAGAGAGGTGAACACAGAGGCACCCAAAGTAGATATCATCAATTTGAGTCTCGGTGGGTCAGGTGATACTGCCAGTTTTCAGGCTGTGATTGACAAGGCGCATGAAAAGGGCGTTGCCGTATTTGCTGCCACCGGAAATGACGGTGATCAGGCAATGATGTATCCGGCATCGTATGAGCATGTTGTTGCGGTATCGGCCACCGATAAGAATAATGAACGGGCTTATTTTGCCAATTATGGATCGATAACCGATCTGTCGGCTCCCGGAGTAAATATCTGGGCAACTTATGCAGACGAAAAAGGAAATTCCGGCTATGCGTCTTTGCAGGGGACATCCATGTCGTGTCCGGTTGCGGCCGGCCAGGCGGCGGTCATCCTGTCCGGACAGGCAGATCTTCCGGCATTACAGGGAAAGACCGGTGCACAGAGAGTGGACGCACTGGAAGCCATTATGAAAGAGAATGCAGTTTCGGTGGGAAACGGCATGGGTAAGGGTATTACAAGCCTGACGAAAGTATTTAAGTTGGCAACAGCTGCGGCAAAACCCAATGCTCCGAGTATCAGCATTGTGGATAATTCCGGCGATACGGGCCAGGCGGTACAGGTGACGATTACGGCGCAGGCCGGTATGAAACTGTGCTATACCACTAATGGAAAAAACCCCGTCTATAAGAATGGAACGGCAGGGACGGATACCGTATTTGTGGATGATGATACGGTAACCTTTACGATAGACGGCACACAGGCGGCGCAGGGAACCGTGAAGGCAGTTGCCGTAAATGAAGCGGGGGTGGTCAGTCAGACGAAATCCGGGAAGTATAAGTTGTCTCCTTATATCAGGTCGATTACGGTCACGGGACCGACAAGGATTGAAAAGGGGAAGAGTATTCGCCTTACAGCGTCAGTCGCGCCTTCCTATGCGGAAGATAAGACACTGATATGGAATCTGACAGACGCGAAAGGAGAAAAAGTTGACACCGCTAAGATCAAGATCGACGCGAAAGGCAAGATCACGACAACAGTGAATGCGGATCCGGGAATTTATCAGGTGACTGTACGGGCACGGGATAACGGCGGAGCGGAGGCAGTCTGCGAGATTGAAGTGATAGAGACGGGGCGTGCACTTTATAGCCTCGCATTTGAAAAGACAGCGGGCAGCACAAAGCAGGAGCTGTGGATTACGAATGACGTCCCGATTCCGACACTGGATTTGGCAGCACAGCTGATCGCGAAGGAAAAGGATGCAGAAGGCAATTTCATACAGATTACGGCAGATAAACTGGACAGATATGTGACCTGGGCAAGCAGCAGGCCGGCGGTGGCCAGTGTGGATGATCAGGGTGTGGTGACGGCAAAAAGTGCCGGAAGCGCTACGATCACGGTTAAGGCGAAGGACAACGGCAATAAGAAAGCGACGATCAAAGTTACCGTGAAGCAGGGTGTTACGGGCATTACGATCACAACGGCCGGCGGTAAGACGGATGAGAGGCTCTTCACGGTGGCGGCGGGCAAAAGTATGACCCTGAAGACTTTAGTGAATCCAACGAAGCCGACCAATAAGAAAGTGAAATGGAGTATCAGCCCCCAGACAGAGAGCGTGAAGATCAGTTCCACTACCGGCAGGATAACTGTTGCCAGGGGTACGCCTTCCGGTACTTACACAGTGACGGCAGAAGCGGCGGACGGCAAGGGGGCAGTCGCAGTACAGGACGTGAAAGTGTTTAGCGGAGCCATTGGCAGGGTTACTTTGAGCGAGACGAAAGCAACCCTCTATGCAAAGAGGGTGAGTGAAACCATAACAGATACAAAGACGATAACCGCGACGTTTACAGGAGCAGATGGTGCGACGGATTTTGATCCGGATGCCTATACCGTTACGAGCAGTAACGAATCTGTCGTACGGGCAGAGGTGGAATCAGCTGCCGACGGCAGAGTGCAGATTACACTGACTGCGACGGGTAATAAATATGGTAAGGTAAAAGTGACCGTAGCTACCGCGGATGGAAGTAATAAGAAGGCAGTCTGTAACGTCACGGTGAGTGGTGGGATCAAGAGCGTATCGCTGCAGGACAATGTTGGCAGAAAAGCTGGAAGCCAGACATTGTTCAGAACGGCCGGGACGGCCGGGAAAGCACCTGTGAGCGTGGCCTTGAAGGCTGTCATCACGGGTGCTGATGGAGTTAATACGGAAGCATACGATGTGGAAAGCAGTAATCCCGCACTGGTAAGTGTGTCGGTAGACAAAACAACTGATGAGGTAACGCTGCGTGCAGTTGGAAAATCCACTGGTAAGGCGAAGATTACATTGAAGGCAACCGATGGAAGTGGCAGGAAAGCATCTGTCAATGTAACGGTCATCAATCCTCCCTCAGGGATCAGCATCGCGCCTAAAGCAGGTAAGACCCGCTATGTCGTGCCGGGTAAAAGTGTGCAGTTGAGCGCGAAATTGGAGACGGAGTATGGCCAGATTGCCAATAACAAAGTGCAGTGGAGCGTTGACAATGAGGCAGCCGGCTTGGGGATTACCGTTAATTCTTCCGGTAAGATATTGATTCCCGGCTGGATGGACATTTTTCTGGAGAACTGGCAGGAAAACCGGCTGAAGGGACCGGCATTTAATTTTGAGGTATATGCCACAGCCGGCGACGGAAGTGGCCTGCAGGCCTCTTACGCGATCTGCCTTCGGCAGCCTGTGACGCATCTTACGCTGAATGTATCCGAGAAGGAAAGAGAGAAAGAGGTCTATATACTTCATACGGTGCGTTTTACTTCCGACTGTACATCGCCTGTGTCGTGTACCTCCTCATCACTGGAGACAGCGTCACCCTCTATTGTATATACACCGTATGATCCGGTTAAGAAGACAGGCGGCAGCGGATTTATCATGTTTATGGCGACAAAACCAGGGAACGCAACATTCACGGTCAAGGCGTTGGATTCGTCGGAGCAGGTGTTTATGTCGGAGTGGAAATTTGTGGAAAGGAAGTGATTTTTAAAGCCATTTTTTGCAGTAGGACTTTAACTTGAGGAAAGGATATGCTATCATTATTAATGATGTGTAAAACACAGATTATGTTTAGAGGAGGTGAGAAATTGAAAATCAAAAGAGTTGCTGTTGTGATCGGTCTTATTTTGCTTACTGTGGCCGGACTCATTGGCTGCGGTAGAAAACGTGAACTTGTTGAGCCTGTTGATTTAGCAGCGAAAAGTACAGAACGAGAATTGATAGCGATTCCGATGCCGATATCTGAGAGAGAGCACGCTGTTTCATCTGAAGAGCAATCTGCAGACAGTGAATCAGAAGAAACAACGCGATTGACAGCTTTGGCGGAGGACATGCAGGAAGCGGAAAGAATTGCCGATTTATATGACATTGAACTCGATAGTTTTTCGTATGGAGTGGCTACTTATGTGACTGATAAAGATGTACAGGAACTTATGAATTTAGGGGAGGAAAATGATTACCCTACATTGGCTCCTAATTATAAGAATAAACTCCATACAGCACAGTAAACACATGGTTACAAAAGTTAGAAAAAATAAAAAAGAGGGGAAGAAAGATGAAAAAAGCAAAAATTTTATCATTTCTGTTGGCCTTTTCCTTGTTGTTCCATTCAACGGGGATTGAAGCATTGGCAACGGCGGTATCGGAACCGATTCCTGAAGAGCAATCTGTTGAAGTTCCGGACAATGTGCCCGTTGAAGAGGAAGAGGGAACAGAAGCGTCTGAGCAGCCCATAGAGGAAGAAGAGACAGGCAAAGAAACTTCGGAAGAAGAGCAGAATCCGGAACAGCCTTCTGATTCAGAGGAAGGGGAAGAAAATCAGCCTTCTGAGGAAACAGAAGATTCTGAGCAGCCATCGACGGATGAGGAAACCAAAGATCCTTCCGAAGAAGCAGAGGTTCCGGAAGTGCCTTCAGATGAGGGCGAAGAGGATACTCAGGAACCTTCGGAAGGAGAGGAAGCGGAAGATCCCGATGAAGACGATGTTTCTGTAGAAGAACCTGATGCGGATGACAGTTCTGCAGAGGAGGAATCCGGTTCAGAAGAGAACGTATCAGAGAACTCGGTATCCGAGAACACAATTCCGGAAGAAGAACCCGAAGCGGAGGAAACAGAAGAAGATGATTTTGACATTTTCCCCGGATTAGGCGATAATTACACGTTGTCTTCGGCGCAGATGGAAGATAAAAGAGTGTTGTCTTCTCATTTGGGAGATATCGTAAGCACAAGGGATATGGATGCAGGTGATTATCCGGATGCAGAGGGACTTTACAAGCTTGGTGAAGTGGTATATTTGGCGGAGACAGAAGAGGAAGCTGTACAGGTAGCGGAAGCTTTTGGCGGCGAGTTGAAGAGCTATTCCTATGGAGTGGCCGTAATTGGTCTTCCCGGAAAAGTTACGGTATCCAGAGCAATTGCGGCAGCGGCAGATCCTGCTGTCAAGCTGCCTGCTGTATGGCCAAATTATTATAACTATCTTCACGGTGATGTGAATGAGGTGAATACAGCTGCCGGGCCAAGCGATCCTGAGTTTGCTACTCAGTGGCAGCATGATTACATTGGTACGAATTATGCCTGGGCGGCAGGATATAAAGGACAGGGTGTGAAGGTGGCTGTAATCGATACCGGATTACAGAAAGACCACGAGGATTTATCGGCAAATGCAGCTGCCGGGAAAAATTTTGTCGGTGGTGCAGCTGGTACAGAGTATAATGTTGATAACCAAACCCACGGAACGCATGTGGCAGGTATTATTGCGGCTGATGATAATGGCGTAGGTGGTGTGGGAATTGCGCCGGATGCTGAGGTGAGGGGGTATTGTGTATTCCCGGCAGCAGGTGGTGCAGATAGCGCAGATATTATGAGGGCCATCAGGGCAGCAGTCGCGGACGGCAATGATATCATTAACATGAGTCTTGGCGGTCCTATGTACCAAGCAGATTATGAAAAGGTAACTAAAGAGGCATATGACAAGGGTGTCGCAATTTTTGCTTCTTCCGATGATACAGACGGATACAACTTTCCGGCAGCTTACAGCAGTACGATTTCCGTAGGAGCTGTGGACCAGAACAGTGCAAGGGCATCCTTTTCCAATTATGGCAGCACCGTTAAGCTGGCTTTCCCGGGAGTACATATTTACTCTACCCTTCCCGGCGGCTACGGGTATATGAGTGGTACCAGCCAGGCTTCTCCGGCAGCGGCAGG
>OFGF01002309.1_pt1 | contig 10280 bp, 8 predicted proteins | sample 1521711 | NCBI WGS metagenome assembly OFGF01 (sample SAMEA3504092, study PRJEB24116) | mouse gut metagenome | biome: mouse gut; feature: mouse-associated habitat; material: faeces | place: Denmark | collected 2011
CTCGACCATAAGGCAAGGGCAGAGCCCTTGCCCTACATTACGTGCCTATTTGCGTATCTTCCGGGCCTCTAAGTAAAACCGCTTGTCCTGAGCCCGGCCCACCGAGAAGGTTTTCCGGGGCAGAGCTCCGTGGTGGAGGATGGAGGGGAACAGGTCCCCCTTGTCCATAGCGGGCAGCAGGAAGGCCACCGCCAGAATCGGAACACAACGCAGCAATGCCCTGGAGACCCGGTTGGCCGCAGAACGGGCAAACCACATCTGGTAGATGCCCACCGGCCGGCAGAGTTCATAGGCAATATTGCCGTTTCGAATCACATCAAAGATTTCCCCCTCCATGCCCCAGGCCGCGAACATGGCCAAAAATGCCTGCTGCAGCCAGACATAAGTCACCACTGCCTCAAAAGGCATGGGAAAAGCCGCCGCATCCGCCTCGTAAAATGCCCGGAATGCCAAAATTTCCATGGCGCCCCAGAAAAACTGGGTCACAATCCCCGCCGCTGCCGCTGTACGGTACTGCAGTCCCATAATAAACCGCAGCCGAAAGAACGAAAGATACTTTTTCATCTCAACTCCTAACTGCCCGCTTCCGCAGACATTCAAATCCATATGAAACTATCCCTCTTCAAACCTCTGCCGTTATATGTCATAACTGCGATACAGTTCCGCCAGCTCCTGGTCAATGCTCTCCCCGCCGCGCCGAATCTCCTCCAGCGTACCGTCCATCAGAATCTGCCCCTTACCGATCAGAATGATCCGCCTGGTCAGCGCCTCAATATCCTGCATATCATGGGTGGTCAGGATCACCGTGGTTCCATGGATCTCATTCTGCTTTCTGATAAAGTCCCGCACTGCCAGCTTGGACACGGCATCCAGACCGATGGTGGGCTCGTCCAGAAACAAAACCCGGGGACTGTGGAGCAGGGAACCCGCTATCTCACAACGCATACGCTGCCCCAGAGACAACTGCCTGGCCGGGGTGCGCAGCAGTTCCCCCAGATTCAATAACTCCGTCAATTCATCGAGATTGGACCGATAGACCTGGTCCGGGATGGTATAGATCTCTTTTAATAACTCATAGGAATCTATGACCGGAACATCCCACCACAACTGCGTGCGCTGGCCGAACACCACGCCGATCCGGCGCACATGTTCGATGCGGTTTTTCCAGGGCACTCTGCCGTCTATCAGGCAGCTGCCGCTGTCGGGCGTCAATATTCCGCTTAGAATTTTGATGGTAGAACTCTTCCCCGCTCCGTTGGGGCCGATATAGCCCACCATCTCCCCGTCAGAGATGGTAAAACTCACATTTTTAAGCGCGTGGATTTCTTCGTACTCTCTGTGGAACAGGGCCTTCACGGCTTCCTGAAAGCCTCCGTTCCTCTTTGCAATCCTGTATGACTTACATACATTGTCCATCATAATCATCGTTGCTTCCTCCTGGTAGTTATGCATGCACATCTTTCCAAGTAGTTCTGTTCCCGCCTGGGCGCCTCTCCCAGCCCTGTGTTCCGGGCTTTCCACCTGCTCTCCGGCGGCTTACATCATTCAGAAAAAGAGACTGCGTTCTCAATCGCCTTGCAGGTCTCGCCGATCAGTTCTTCCGTATGGGCATCAGAGATAAACATGGCCTCAAACTGAGAGGGAGCCACGTATATTCCCCTGGAGAGCATTCGGTTGAAATAGCCCGCAAATGCCTCCCTGTCGCAGCCACAGGCATCCTCATATTTTTCCACGGCGGCGCTTTCTCCCTTCTCCCAGCCGGGCACAAAAAACGGAGAAAGAAGCGATCCTGCACGGTTTACCGTAAGCCCCCTGCTTCGGAAAGCACTCTCCAATCTTCGGGCCCTGGCCTCCAGGCGGTCATAAATCCCCCCATCCTCCATGAGAATCCTCAGCGTCTCCAGCCCTGCTGCCACCGCCACCGGGTTCCCGGACAGTGTCCCCGCCTGGTATACGGCTCCCAGAGGGGCCACACAGGACATGATATCCCGTCTGCCTCCATAAGCCGCCAGGGGCATACCGCCGCCCACAATCTTCCCGAAGGTGTGCAGATCGGCATGGACTCCCATATACTGCGTAGCTCCGCCCAGAGCCAGACGGAAACCCGTGATCACTTCATCAAAAATCAGCAGCGCACCCTGTTCCGAAGCGATCTTTCTCAGAAACTCCAGAAAACCCTTTTTCGGCGGCACGACTCCCATGTTCGCAGCTACCGGTTCCACCACGATGGCCGCCACCTGTCCCCTGTTTTCTTCCATGAGCCTGCGGACAGACTCTGTGTCGTTATATACTGCCGTCAACGTGCAGGCCGCATAGCCCGCCGGTATGCCGGCGCTGTCCGGCACCGACTGGGTCATCAGCCCGGAGCCGGCCTTCACCAGAAGTCCATCGGAATGTCCGTGGTAATTCCCGGCAAATTTGAGAATCTTCTCTCTGCCGGTGAATCCTCTGGCTACCCGCACGGCGCTCATCACCGCCTCCGTCCCGGAACTTACCAGACGCACCATCTCCAGATCCGGCACGCAGGCAGCAATCCGCTCCGCCAGTTCCACCTCCCCTGGTACGGGGGTTCCGAAGGTAAGCCCCAGGGCGCACACTTTCTGAACTGCCTCTATCACCTTCGGATGAGCATGCCCCAGAATTCCCGGCCCCCAGGAACAGACATAATCCAGATATCGGTTCCCGTCCACATCATACAGCCAGGGCCCCTCTGCCCGGGCCGCGAAAAATGGCTGCCTGCCCACTGCCTGAAAAGCCCGGACCGGGGAGTTTACCCCGCCCGGCATGAGCCTCACAGCCCTTTCATATAGTGCCTCCGATTGTTTCTCCTGCTTTTTTGGTTCCTGCAACATCTTCCTGTCTCTCCCTGCCCCGTCTCTGCCCTGCCATATCCGGCCTGATTTCGTTTGTAATGCCGCGCCTGTCAGGAAACGGGATTCTCCTCCTCCCGGCACCATCCCGCCGCATCCAGGGCATGATAGCTTATAATAATCTTTGCCCCCGCCCGCTTCATGGCCGTCAGGTTCTCCATCACAATCCGCCGCTCATCAATCCATCCGTTTGCCGCCGCCGCTTTTACCATGGCGTATTCACCGCTCACATTGTATACAGCCATGGGCATATCATATCGAAGAACCGCTTCTTTCAAAACATCCAGATAGGCCAGAGCAGGCTTCACCATCACAAGATCCGCCCCCTCCTCCTGATCGGCCCGGATCTCCCGAAGCGCCTCTTTCCCATTGGCCGGATCCATCTGGTAGCTTTTACGGTCTCCAAACCCCGGTGCGGAATGGGCAGCATCTCTGAACGGACCATAGTAAGCAGAGGCGAACTTGGCGCTGTAGGCCATAATGGGGGTCTGGATATATCCCGCCTCATCCAGAGCTTTCCGTATGGCCCCCACCCGCCCGTCCATCATATCAGAGGGCGCAATCATATCCGCCCCGGCCTCCGCCAGGCTTACCGCCATCTTCGCCAGAAGTGGCAGGGTTTCATCGTTTAATATTTCCTCGCCGCACACCATTCCACAATGTCCATGGGAAGTGTACTCACACAGACACACATCCGCTATTACATAGATTTCCGGGTACTTCTCCCGGATAAAACCCACTGCGCGCTGAGTGATTCCGTCCTGCGCATACGCCTGACTGCCCTGGGGATCCTTGTGGGCCGGGATTCCAAAGAGCAGAATCCCTCCGATACCGGCTTCCTTCACCTGTTCCAGTATCCCGGGCAGCCTGTCGATGGAATATTGGAACACGCCGGGCATGGATTCCACCGGGTTCTCAATTCCCTCCCCCTCTATCACAAACAGGGGATAGACAAAGTCCCCGGGATGCAGCCTGGTCTCCCGGACCAGGCTGCGAATCCGCCCGTCCCTTCTCAGCCTTCTGAAACGAACCATTTTATTTTCCTCCATTTTAATTCCCGTCTGTCCGCAGCATCACATCCCCGCACAGACAAGACACAATTCCCTCTATACTGGATTCCCCGGCGGTCAGGAAGGGATGGTTTGTATATTTTGCCAATTCTTTTCCGCACATTTCCCCAATACAGAGATAGCGGGGGGAATTCCTTCTGCCGCTCTGCACCATGCCTTCGGTCTTTTCTGTCTGCACTTTCACCGCCTCTTCGACTGCCTGCGTTTCCGCTGCCCCCTCGAAATAGGCCCGCACTCCCATGGCCGAGCCAAAGACAATATAGTCCGGTTCTCTCCCCAGCGCTGCGGCGCGCTTTCCCTTATGGACGCCCAATTCATAGAGCGGCGCCTCCAAAAACGGGATTCCTTTCTGCCGAAACACCCGGGGAAGGGCATCACTCCCCTCCCGGGCCCTTAGAAAGACAGCGGGGCCGTATGCCTGCGGCTTTGCCTCCTTAGAAAGCCGGCCTTCCGCCTGTCTCTCTATCAATATCTTTTCACTGAGGCCTTCCGCCAGATGCACGGCATCATATTCCTTCGGCATATAATCCGGGAACACTCCTGCTTCCTCAAAGACCTTTCCCGTTCCCGGCCCGATCACAGCAATGCGCTTATCCCGGAGGCTGCGCAGATCCCTTCTCTCCCGCTGCATCTGATCCAGAAAAATCCGCACCCCGTTGGGACTGGTGAATACAAGCCAGGAAGCATCCGCCAAATCCGGCAGCGGTTTCCCCATGGGACGCACTTCCATAAAACCCATGTCCCACACGCCGGCGCCCCGCCGCCTCAATGCCCCGGAAAGCCTTTCCACAAAACCGGGGGTTCCCGTAACTCCTACGGTGACGCCGGCCAGAGGCAGATCCGCTTCCGAAGACAGTTCCAGCTTTGCCACAGCCCCCACCACAATCACCGCCGGGGAAGTATAACCCTGAGCCGCCGCTTCCCCCGGCATCTTAGAAAGTATGGTCCGCAGGCATCTCTGATTTCCGGTGGTCCCCTCCATAATCACAGCGCAGGGCGTATCCGAAGGTTTCCCGGCACCTATCAATCCTTCCGCAATCTCTTTCAGGAAATGCATGCCCATCAGGATCACCAGCGTGCCTGACAGCCTGGCCAGGATTTCAAATTCCAGTTTCAGCCGGGGCTGCCCGTCCTCCCCGGCTGCCGTGCCTGTCACCACTGTGACACTTCCGGCCAGCCCCCTGTGGGTGACGGGAATCCCCGCCGCGGCAGGGACTGCAATGGCAGAGGATATCCCGGGTATCTCCTCACAGAGGATTCCGGCCTCCAGCAACGCCAGAAACTCCTCCCCGCCCCTTCCGAACACATAGGGGTCTCCGCCTTTCAGGCGCACCACCAGTTTACCCTCCCTGGCTTTTTGAATTAGCAGTTCGTTGATCTCATTCTGCCTCATGGCATGAGCGCCAAACCGCTTACCCACATAAAGTTTCTCACAGTCCGGCTTTGTCCACTGCAGCATTTCCTCAGAGACCAGGCTGTCATAAATGACAGACTCACAGACAGCAAGAAGTTCTCTGGCCTTCACCGTAAGAAGTTTCGGATCCCCGCAGCCTGCCCCTACCAGATATACTTTTCCCGTTTTCAAATCATTCCCCATCCCAAGCGCTCTCCTGCATTTTGGGCCTGTCATCCCGGCTTTACTCTCCTGGCTGCTTCCCGCGCCGTCTGCAGACCTGCCTCCAGTTCGGCTCTGCAGCTGCAGGTACATCTCTTTTCCGCATACATCACATCCAGCGTCAGGTTCTCCCCTTCTCTCCTGCACCAGGCTGCGGCCGCCGTACTGCATATCTCTTGGCCGGATTCACCGCCGTCCGATGCAAGATACGACAGCAGTTCTCGTTCCGTCAGAAAACATAGTTCCGTATCCCAATCGGTAAACTGCCTGCACATAGCCGCCAACGGAGAATTCCCCCGGGCCTCCACGGCAATAATCCCCTGGCAGGCGGCAGGCAGGAATGCCCCGGGATGCAGGGGATAAAAGTCAAACCGCTCCTCCCATTCCTGTCCTCCCCCCAGCCGGTCCAAGCCTGCCTTCGCCAGAATGATACCATCATAACCGCCTTCTTCCATCTTCCGCAGACGGCTGTCCACATTGCCCCGGATGTTCTCGCAGACAACAGAATCCCAGAGCCGGGCGGCCTGGGTCTGCCGCCTTATGCTGCCGGTACCGATTATAAACGGGGCATTCCCCGGCTTCCCGCCGCTTCGGCCCCCAGCAGATGTCCCTGCACCGCCGGGATCCTGAAGGAAAAAAGGGAGTCCGGCCCCTTTGGGCACCACCAGCACATCCCGCACATCTCCCCGGGGCAGAACTGCCGCAATGACCAGCCCCTCCGCCAGGGACATGGGCAGATCCTTGGCGGAATGTACCGCCAGGTCGATCCGGTCCTCCAGTAGGGCCTGTTCAAATTCAGAGACAAAGATACCCTTTCCCCCGATCCGGTTCATGGGTCTGTCCAATATATTATCCCCTTTTGTGTGAAGAATTACGATCTCTGTCCTGATCTGATGAAACGCATGAAGCAGTGCTTCCTGTACCAGTCCAGCCTGCCGCAGGGCCAGACGGCTCCCTCTTGTCCCGATTCTGATTATGTCCATGGCCTTCTCCTACTTCAGAAACAGCGCCTGCAATTCTTCCGCCGTCACTTTTTCCCCGTCCCCCCTGCAATCTCTTTCCACGCAGTAGACAAACATTTTTTCGAAAAGTTCCCTGCGGTGTGATTCCTCCTTTATCCGTTCCAGCACCCAGGGCCTGATCTGCCCCATTAAATCAATAATGCCGCCTATATTCTCAGGCAGCGTCCCGGCCACCTGCCTCCTTATCCAGGATGCGGCCGCCGGACTTTTACCCTCCGTGGAGATGCCCACGGTAAGCGGCCCCTCTTTTACCAATGCAGGAAAGAAGAAAGTACAATTCTCCCTGTCGTCCACCGCATTGACAGGAATCTTCCTCTCTCTGCAGTAAGCAGACACCCGGGCGTTGATCTCCCTGTCATCCGTGGCGGCAATCACAAAATCCGCTCCCTCCAGATCTTCCGGCTGAAACGCTTTCTGCCTGATTTCTATCCGTTCTGTCAGTTCCCATATACCGCTTTCTAACGCAGGCGCAACCACCGTAAGTCTGGGACCAAACGCCAGAAGTTTTTCCGCCTTCCTGGCCGCAACCTTTCCGCCCCCTATGACTACGCCCGCTTTTCCGTCCAGTTCTACAAAAAAAGGAAAATATCCCATCGCAAGGCTCCTTTTGCCCGTTCGTTTGGTTCCTTCACTTTCCCGGCCCCTGCTCCAGAACCCGCAATACCGCTTCAAAAGAAGCGCTGTCCAGTTCATCCCGAAGTAAATAAATCAGCTTTTCCGCCGGGATACCCACATATCTTTCCCTCCACCGGACATTTTTTTCCGTAAAATTATGAAATAGAAGCACTTTACAGACCCTGTCCAGATCTTCCTCCAGAATCTCCCGGGCATCGGACAGGGCCTGCCGCTTACGCCGGTTGTTCTCCTGAGCAAGTCTTTTGATATCATCCAGGGCAATAAGTCTGCAATGTTCCATTTTTCCAACCGCTCCGTCTATATCCGGCGGCATGGCAATATCCAAAAACAGCCTGTCCTTGACTGTTTTCATGGATTCCGCAGCCCGCCCTGCCGTCACCGTATAGTGAGGGCCGGCAGTAGCAGAAACGATGACGTCCGCCTCGTCCAAGCAGGCATATCTGTCCTGATAGCTCACATTTACCACCCGGGGAGCAACGCACTGTGCCATTCCCCGGTGAGAGCGGGTGGTGGCAAGAACCCGTATATTCTCTTTGGAAAGAAGGTCTTTTAAGAGGATGCCGCCCATCCGCCCGGTACTTCCCATCAGCAGAACACTGCTCACAGACTCTTTTCTCGCCGCAAGAAAGCGAAATATCTCATTCGCCGCCAGCGTTGCCACAGAGACGGAAGTCCGGGAAAGCATGGTCTCCGTTTTTACCCGCTTGGCGCAGGCCAGCGCCGCCTGAAAGACAGTGTTCAGTTCATAGCCTGTAAATCCCGCCCTTTGTGATCTGATATAGGCATCCCGCACCTGTCCCAGGATTTCGTCCTCACCGATCACCATGGATTCCATTCCGCATGTCACCTGAAAGAGATGGCAAATGGCATTCCGTCCCTGATACCGCCTGGCCAGACGGCGAATCCACTCCACGCTTTCCCCTGCCGTTTCCGCCAGCATCTCCTCCAATCTTCCCAAGACAGTACCCTGCAGGGCCCTGTCCCCCGCCTGCACATACAGTTCCGTGCGGTTGCAGGTGGAAAGGAGGACACATTGCCCCGCCTTCAATCCCGTATGTATTTTTTTCAACAGTCCCTCTGCCGCCTCTTGGGTGATAAAACACTTCTGCCTCTCTGCGGACCGGGCTGTCTTATGGCTGATACTGATGCACTCCATATTTATATGTTTTCCTTTTCAGTCTGCAAGGCGGCGGAGGGAGGCGATGCGGCAGCATCGTTGACCGGCAGCAACGCAGCAGATGAAGATTCAGACAAATCATTCGGCGAAATGTAAACGGGGCGGCGCACTAGCAGGTCGCCCCGCCCTTTAAATGCAGGCTGGCCCCGATAATTTCGTCCTTCCTGGTCAAAATCTCGTCAGACATAAGCTGTGCCTGTACATTCTCAAACCCGATTCTGGCAATGGTATCCGCAAACCGCTCCCCCGTCTGGCCCTGCTCCCGGAACAGGAGAATGGATTTCTCCAGAACGGAAAGCACTTCCTCCTCGCTCAAAAATACCTTATCCAGCTTCTGTCCCTGAGCAACCCTTTTTCCCCAGCGCCCGCCGATATAGACGCGGTATCCATAGGTACTCTCCTCCGCGGCCCTGAAGGGGCATTTACCCACGCAGCGCCCACAGTTATTGCACTTGTCAGGATCGATCACCAGCTTTCCGTCCGTCACCCGGGACGCCCCCACAGGACAGGCCGTCGACACCTGGCATTTTCCGCAGCCCCGGCATTTTTCCAGATCCACTATGGGAACCCGCTGTCCCACAATGCCGAAGTCGTTCAGATCCGGCTTCACACAGTTGTTCGGGCAGCCTCCCACCGCGATTTTGAACTTATGGGGCAGCTTGACCGACGAATAACCGTGATAAAATCTCTCGTGTATCGTCTCGGAGAGCCGGTAGGAATCCAGCAGCCCGTACTGGCAGGTGGTTCCCTTACAGGCCACCACAGGACGCACCTTGGAGCCGGTACCGCCGGTCTCCAGTCCCTCCTGGGCCAGAAATGCCCGCAGTTCCTCGATCTTGTCATAGGGGACCCCCACGATCTCCAGGGTCAGGCGGGTGGTCATGACCACGTCTCCGCTGCCGAACCGCTCTGCCGCTTCCGCTATTTTTTTATGCTCCGCCGTGGTGATTTTACCGTTTCTGGTGATCACCCGCACATTGAAATTATTTGTTCCCTTGTTGTGCAGACATCCAAGCGCTTTCACCCTGGTAATCTCTTCCGGGGTAACCGTGACCGCCCCGGGCTTGCCTTCTGCCCTGACCACATTGAAAAATGTGGAGCCCTCCAAAACTTTCGTGTTGGTATAGCCGTACCGCCTCAGACGGTTCTGCAGCAGATAAGCCCTCTTGCCCTTTGCGCAGACCAGGAGCAGCTTCTCTTCTTTTCCCAGACCCGGCACTTCCCCTTTCACTTTCAGCAAATCCACATAGGCTGCGCCAGGAATGACAGGACCGGCGGGGTTGACATCGATCACCCGGTAGTCCTGTGCCTCGCCGGCCAGATACTGGGCCGGGGTAAAGCTGTCCAGATCCCCCTGCAACTTGTTCAGCAGCATGTGAACCGCCTGAACAAAGGGATGGATGGCCGTGGAAAACGGCGGCGCATAGGACAGATCCAGGCAGGTCATTTGTTCCAAAGTAGCTCCGAAGGTTACTGCCATCACGCCGATATCCGTCACCTTATCCACCGCTCCGGGACCCAATACCTGGAGTCCAAGCAGCCTGTGGCTGTTCTCATCCGCCACCAGCTTAATGGCAAACCAGGCGCTTCCCGGATAATAGTGGGCTTTGTCATCCGTCACCGCCAGGGCACAGATCGGGGTATACCCTGCGTTTCTGGCCTGTTCTTCACTAAGTCCGGTCCTGCCTCCGGAGAGGCCCGGCAGCTTTACCACACCGGTACCCAGCACGCCGGGATAAACCGCGTCCCTGCCGCCCAGGGCCAGGGCCAGAGTACGTCCCTCCATATTGGCGGACGATCCCATGGGAGACCATTGTCTCTCCCCCGTGAGACGGTTTTTTACCATGGCACAGTCTCCGGCAGCATAGACATCCGCCACATTGGTAGCCA
>OFGF01002314.1_pt1 | contig 10270 bp, 12 predicted proteins | sample 1521711 | NCBI WGS metagenome assembly OFGF01 (sample SAMEA3504092, study PRJEB24116) | mouse gut metagenome | biome: mouse gut; feature: mouse-associated habitat; material: faeces | place: Denmark | collected 2011
CCTTCCGCGGCTGTCCCCCTCAGGGCACCGCCGCCGTCCAGTAATGCTGTCCGAACAGATCTGTAAAACGGTAAGCCGCCCGAGTGATCCCAACCAGCGGCACATCGCTGACCATAAGCCCATCCTCCCCCACCGTTACCGGATCGCCCAGCAGGTAGCTGTCCTGGTAAGGTCGTTGATCGTGGGGAGGAGCGAGTTCCCGATGGACTCCTTCACGTTCTGGATGCGCTGTGTGAGCCGTTCATACCGCTCCGGCTCCGTCTCGTTGATCGCGTTTGCCATCTCGGTCGCGACGCCCGTGCCGGAGCCGAGGGCGTCGTACATATCGAGGATGTTGCCCTGTAGGTCGTCGGTCTTGCTGTAGAGCAGGTCGATCAGGGCCACGGCCTCGGTGTCCCCGAACGCCTTTTGAAGCTCCATCTTTTCGGCTGCGTCCATGGTCTCGCCGAATTTGCCTCGGAGCTGATCCAGGATTTCAGGCATTGACAAGAGCTGGTTGTTCGCGTCCGTGAAGGACAGGCCCAGGGCTTCGCCGCCCTTCGCCGCCGAACGCAGAAATGCCTTGTACTTTGTGCCCGCCTCGCTGCCGCTCATGGTGGCCTGTAACATTCCCAGGATGGAGAGCTGCTCCTCAAGGGGGACGTTGGACGTGGTTGCCGACGCGCCGAGGGTCTGGATCGCGCTCGCCATCTGCGAGCCGTCCGTTTTGAATTGCTGTACCGAACGGGCGATGCCCGCCGAGAACATCTCGCCAAATTCCAGGTCGGTGAGGTCGTCATAGTAGCCGTGCGCCCAGATAGGGCGTGAGAATCATGGTACTACCCCGTAAGATAACGCGGGAGACAACCTGCCTAACCGAAAGGCGAAAGCTGACACGGGAACATAGCACGGCAGGAAAGCGGTAAGTTGCCTAAAGGCAATTTGGCACGACTGAACCGCAATGTCAAGCGGATACGAGGATAGAACTGGGTTTGTTATTGTGAGCTTCGAGTCTTCGTTATGGCAAGGACAGAGGAAAGTGCCTGAAACCTCTGATATGAGTACATTTGGGTATGGCCTGCATCCAAATGGTTATCAACTAACTCATAAGACCTGCTGGAGAACCAGTGGTAAAGAAGCGAAAGCATATCCGACAATCCGCATACCAACTAATCATGCTAACTGGGGATTGCCTAAACAGGAACGCCATGGGGAGGTGAACAACGGCTATGACATTTAGTGTCTGAATATCCTGCAAGGCAACGGAGCTGCCATAGTAGTCAACGAGAGGGATAATGACCCTTACACGGCGAAGGGCGGCAGTCATTACGTGCCAAAATCAACGGCGATTAGGGAGGAATACCTCACAATGAAACCAACAATGGAGATTTTGGAGAATGTCAAGCAAAACTCTGCGAGGAACAGGGACGAGGTTTTTACACGGTTATACCGGTATATGCTTCGTCCAGACCTGTACTATCAGGCGTATCAAAACCTATACGCAAATAATGGAGCGTCAACCCGAGGGGTAAACGAGGACACGGCGGACGGTTTCAGCAAGGCAAAGATAGAACGAATCATCAAAACGCTCTCCGATGAAACCTATACCCCACATCCGGCCCGCCGTACTTATATCCACAAAAAAAGCGGCAAAATGCGTCCCCTTGGAATCCCAACTTTTGCGGACAAGCTGGTGCAAGAGGTTCTGCGGATGATATTGGAAGCGGTATATGAACCTGTATTTCTGGACTGCTCCCATGGATTTCGGCCCAATCGGAGCTGCCACACCGCCTTAAAGTCAATCAAAAAGGGCTTCAATGGTATCCGCTGGTTTGTGGAGGGCGACATCAAAGGCTGTTTTGACAACATAGACCATTCGGCTTTGGTGGGCATTATCAACGGCAAAATCAAAGACGCACGGCTCATCAAGCTGATTTGGAAACTGCTGAAAGCGGGATATTGTGAAGATTGGCAGTACCACATGACATACAGCGGAACGCCGCAGGGCGGAATCTGCTCTCCAATTTTTGCAAATATCTACCTGCACGAGCTGGACAAGTTTGTTGTCAATCTCGCCAAGGATTTCGATAAGCCCAAAGAAAAGAAGTTTACGCCGGAATATCAGAAGATTGCCAGCAAACTGGAATATATCCGCAAAAAACTCAAAACCGCCGAAGGCGATGAAAAGTCCGAACTGTTAAATCGGCGGGGGACATTGCGCAAAGAGCTGCTGAAAACACCCTGCAAATCGCAGACGGATAAAAAGCTAAAATATGTGCGCTATGCGGATGATTTTCTGATTGGTGTGAACGGAAATAAAGAGGACTGTGCGCAAATTAAGCGTCAGTTGTCGGAGTTTATCGCGGGAACGCTGAAAATGGAACTCAGTGAGGAAAAGACGCTTATCACCCACAGCAATGAGTATGCCAGATTTTTAGGTTATGATGTGCGGGTCAGGCGTAACGGCCAAATTAAGCACGGAGGGCCGGGAAGCCGTACCAAAAGGACATTAAATGGTATGGTGGAACTCTGTGTGCCATTTGAAGATAAAATCATGCCTTTTCTGTTTGACAATAAAGTGATACGTCAGACAGAGGACGGCAGAATCAAGCCGGAGCGCCGAAAGTCCTTGCTGCGATGTACTGACCTTGAAATTGTATCTGCCTATAATGCGGAACTTCGGGGAATCTGTAACTACTATTCTATAGCGAGTAATTTCGGGAAACTGGATTATTTTGCATACCTAATGGAGTATTTCTGCCGCATGGCCTCGGCGGTGTCCGGGGCGGCGGGGGTGGTGCCTTCGCTTTTCTTCGGGCCTTCCATGTGTTAATACCTCCGTTTTTTTCTTAAATATATTGAGAGGGCGCGGTGTGCGTTAAACGGGCTCCACGCCATCCTCCACGATGCCGCCGACGATCATCAGGTCGATATCAACGGAGAGGGACTTATCGCCTTGGGCGGCTTTAGTGCTTGCTCTTGATCTGTGTCTTGAGCTGCTCCTCGTAGGAGAGGGCCATCGCTTTCGGCGCGACCTCCTCCTCTCGGGACGTCGTCGCCGTCTCGGTGATGACGGCGTAGGTCGTGGGCTTCTCGCCGTAGTCCTCCTCGGCGTTCAGTCCCCGGGCCTGTTCCACGGCGATCTCGATGGTCTCGGCGTCGGTGTACTCCATCTCGCCCAGGTCGAGGTCGATGTCGCCCACATACTGCTCCGCGTCGATGACGCCGAAGCTGCCGAGATCGGGATAGACGCGCTTTTCCCGGTCGTTGAACCGCACCACGAGGAACCCGTTGATCTTCTTCATTTTTCTCATGACTGCTGCTCCTTCCTAAAGTGTTCGTCCTGCCATCGTCAGGCCGGGGGAGGACGCCCCCCCGACGACGCCCTGCGCGGGCGTTTCGGCTGATTTTTATTCGATAATTTCCCAGCATTTCCAGCCGTGCCAAGTCTGCTCTGGGTTCATCTCGGCCCATCGCTCCTCGCTGTAGGAGAAAGCAAAGTTCATGATGCCCTCGTGCCCAGGTCGATCTGGGAATCTGGCCCGAAATTTCCGATCCGCTTCTTCCCGGGGGGTGGCGTGAACCTCGACCCATCCGTTTTGATAGGGGTAGCCGGGATCAGAGCCAAAGGTGTAAAAATATTTGTTTGCGCTGGTTTCTTTCATGTGCTGCTGCTCCTTCCTGTTGTTCGTCCTGCCATTGTCAGGCCGAGGGAGGACGCCCCCCGGCGACGCCCTGGGCGGGCGTTTCAGCTTACTCGACGTTTTTCAAGAGGTGCTCCAGGAGCTTGATCTGGTCGCGGAGGCTCTTGACCTCCTCAACCTCGCGCCCAATCTGATTGATGTCGCTCTCGAGCCATCCATGGGCGATCTGCTCGGCGGTGCATTTGCTGGCCCGCTCAACGAGGGCGAGGCGGGATTGTTCCAGGCTTTTCTCCTGCCACCGGAGGCTCCGTTCCAGGTTCTTGATCCGGCTCAAAATGTACTCGTCTTTCATGTGCTGCTGCTCCTTCCTGTTGTGTGGGTCAGCCGACCAACGGCGGGACGACCCTGACTGTGTCGGTGTGCTTGTGGAGGATGACGAGCTCGCCGTTCTGCTTCTGCTTGATGACGAGCCAGTTCTCCGGGGAGAGGCCCGCTTGCCCGATCCTGATCTTCTGCTTCCGCGTGGGCTTCTTGCCGTTTCTCATGCGCTGCCTCCTTTTCTGCTTTCCTTTTCGCCTGGGGTGTGGTATGCTGTTCTTGCTTAAATTTTTAATCTCACCATAGCCTGTTATATTTAATAAATGAGGATTTGTTAATAGGTTTCTTCTTGATTGTTAAATTAAATTTCACAAGGGAGGATTATCAATGGAGATTGTATTCTCGGACGTTGGAAATAGGATTTCGAGGCGTATCAAAGAGCTGGATATGAGACAGCTCGACGTCTGCAACAAAACAGGACTTTCGACCACGGCCTTGAGCCAATACTGCACGGGGAAAAGAGTTCCCGACACGGTTTCCCTCTACAAGATCTCGACCGCCCTCGGCGTTTCTATGGAATGGGTTCTAACAGATGAGGATGCAACAAATGAGAACTCCAGCCCCGCACCGCTTGACCTCGAGGCCGTGAAGCATGAACAGGGCCTCGTCTGCGATGGGAGCCCCCTCAACAACGTCGAAGCCGATCTCGTCGCCATGTTCCGGCTCCTGCCCGAGGAGGAGCGGGAGGACATTTTTGACATTGTCCATCTCAAATATGGGCGGCACCTTGGGAAAAAGGCAGGGTCTATCTACTGGACATATTTCGACGAGAGCGACGAGGAAAGCGGCCCCGCCGAAGGCCGTGAGGCCCGCGACGGAACCGCCTGATTTTTTGCGCTTGCTTGATTAAATTCTTAATCTTTTCTTTGTCCCTTTGCCGTGCTAAAGTTTTTGGGATTCAAAAAGCCGGGAACTGTTGCGGCGCAACCAATGGGACAAGGTGACGGCATTTTTGCGAAAATGTCCCTTTGCTTTGGGGTGATTTTGGCACTCCGGGGCACGGCGTCGCGCCAGGCTGCACAGCCCAAGTAACGGCTTGTAACGGCTCCGCCCGGCGTGATCCCCAGTGATGGAGGGCCCAAAACAGCCCTTTTCCGGGGTGGGTGTTAATTTCTGCACGTTTTAACGCCCTGTTTGCACGGCCCGCCCCCTTGCTTTTCTGGAGCTCGTCTGCTATAATCTCACCATGGGCCGTAAAGCCCGCCCTCTTTGGTCTGCTGCTGCGACTTCCGGGGCGGGTGGAGCGGCCCTCCTGCCTTGTAAGCCTTGATATACAGGGCTTTCCCGGCTCCGGGGCTGTGATATGCCCGGCCCCGCTGCCGCCGTTCCTGGGGCGTCCTGGGCGCAAAAAAAGAGCACCGACCACGCCGACGCTCCCGTCTCAACTTGTCCAATAATCCGAGCCCCGCTCGTGGGCCCGTCCCGGCTGAAATGCCCTGTTTCCCGCTGAAATAGCGGGTTTTCTTATGTCTTCCCGTCCCTTCCCGGTCTATCCCGGTTTTCTTAGAGCCTGTTTAAAATCTATCAAAACGCCATCCCGGCACATCTTTTTCCGCTGGCCGGCGTTGATTTGACTTGAAATACACAAAGTATTCCTGCGCCAAATCGCCTTGTCCAGCGAAAAAATCTGCGCCTGTCTGGCATTCCGCCAGATTTTAAACAGGCTCTTAAATATGTTGTCCCCGTACAGCTTCAAATCTATAAGGACTAACACCCCGGATTTTTCCAAGCCAATATTGCTCTTTCATTCATGTTGCTTTGTCCATTTTGTCCCACGGAAGGGTGAAAACCTGTTGGCCCAAGCCATTTCCGTCTGGATTAATACACCGGGAAACGAAGGGGCCTCACCAGAACGCTGCTCGCGAACGTAGTCCTCCAGCCACTCAACTATGCGGCGCAGGCGGAGCGTGAAAACATCCGGCGGCAGGCTAAAGGCAGCACGGAGGCATAATAAAAATCGACCGAAGTTGTATACAACCTCGGACGAAAAAATATTTTTGGAAAAGTCTTAATTTCAAGTGGACATTGCCGATATGTAGTACAGAACGGCAATTAAGATTTCTAAAAATCTTCTGACCGGAGTTGTATACAACCTCGGACGATTTTTGTTTGTCCAGCGCGGAAAAGGAGCGTTTTATGCAGCCTATCGCAATAAAGTCTGAAGATGAAATGCTGCACGAGCAGGTTCGCAGGCTGGCCCAGGAAGTCCTGTCCGAAATTTCAGAGCTGGAGCCTTCCCGCAGCAAAGAGATTCTGGGTGCCTTTGTTTCCGAGCTGTTCCTTTCCGTTGCGGAACAGGAACGCCGCCAAATGCGCCGCGAAAGGCAGGCGGAGGGCATCGCGGCGGCAAAGGCCCGGGGCGTCCGGTTCGGACGGACCGGAATGCCGGCCCCGGAAAACTTCGACCGCCTCCACCAGGCGTGGCGGAACGGGGAAATGTCTTTACAGCAGGCGGCCAACGCCTGCGGCATCTCCAAAGGGACCTTTCACGGCATGGCCGTGCGGAAGGAGAAGGCGGAGAGTTGCGCGGGCTGAGAAAATCCCGGTCCGATGGATGGGGCCGGGGACGGTTTAAGGAGAAGATTTATGCTGAAGTTGACCCTACTGCCGGATGAATATCTGATGGTCGGCGAAAACATCGTGGTCCAGCTCCTCCGGGTGTCCGGAGGGCGGGCGGACGTTGCGATTGAGGCTCCGCGCACGGTTCCGGTGGTGCGGGGGGCGGTACTGGAGCGGCAGGGCGGGAAGCGGCCCGCATGCCTGGAGCCGCCGCCGAAGAAGAAGGCACGGTATTACCGCGACCAGGTGTTCCGGTGGAACGACGACCGGGAGAGAGCCGTGAGGAGCATGAAGCAGGTTTTCGAACGGTTGGAACAGAGCGGAGCTGGTGAGGAAGCAAAAATTCTGCGGACCCAGCTGGACCGCATCATCCCGGCTTTTTGGGAGGACGACTTAGCGTCCCAATAACTTATTTCGGTTTCGTCCGGTCCCGCGGGCCGGATGAGATATAGTCCCTGCGCCGGTCCCGGCAGTCTGGCCAGATACCGGGGGAAGGCGCGCCAGCCCTGTGTCGGAAAGGGAATTCTGACACATCGAATTTCGCAAATTCCCAAACATTTTATTGAAAGGAAGCACTAAAATGCGTATTCAGCACAACATTATGGCGATGAACGCCTACCGTAACTACAACACCAACACCTCCGCTCTGTCCAAGAACCTGGAGAAGCTGTCTTCCGGTTACAAGATCAACCGCGCCGGCGACGACGCCGCCGGTCTGGCAATTTCTGAGAAGATGCGCGCCCAGATCACCGGTCTGAACGCCGCCCAGAAGAACGTCAAGGACGGCATCTCCCTGGTCAAGACCGCCGAGGGCGCGATGCAGGAGATCCAGGACATGCTCAACCGCATGGACTACCTGGCTACCCAGTCCGCCAACGGCACCTACGACGACGAGGTTGACCGTCTGAACCTCCAGAAGGAGGTCAGTGCGCTGAAGGACGAGATCAACCGCATTGCCGACTCCGCTAACTTTAACGGCATCAAGCTGCTGGACGGCGACCTGGATGGCGGCGGAGCTTCCTCCCGCGCCCAGATCACGCTGCCCGACGGGGGCCGCCCCATCGGCGACGCCACCGTTCTGAAGGACGGCGGCGTTCCCCCCGGCAAGACCGTGTTTGACGTGCAGTTTGACACTCTGGCCATCAACGCCAAGGCCGGAGATACGCTGACTGTAAGCATCGGCGATACCGATGTTGAGCTGACTCTTGAGGAGAAACAGTACAAGGCCGAGGACCTGGCTAAGGCTCTTGAGGATGCGTTCAAGGATGCCAATGGTGCGAACGGCAAGCTCACAGTTGGCGCCAATGAGGTAGACTTTGAGGTCAAGGCCAACGGCACCAGCGTGACCTTTACCCAGAAGAACGATCCCACCGGCGCGGATGACACCGTCCCCGCCATGATGGATGTAAAGATGACCTTCGAGGCCGCCGCCGGCGGCGGTCCCGTCCAGCTGGACGCCGGCGTTGTCGTTGCCGCCGAAGGCGATACCGCCTCGATTGAGGGTACCGCTAACACCGAAATGGCGATCGGCACCGCTAAGGCAAGTGCAGCGGGCCTGGACGTCACAGAAATTCTGGCCGCTCTGGACGGCAAGACCATCGCCGATGGGGCCAAGGTTACCATTGAGAAGAATGCTGATTCCGACAAGCTGGAGCTGAAGGTTGGCGATGAGGTAATCGCCACATCCGATAACGCGGTAGATGGTAACGCGACGGCCTTCAAATTTACCACTGACGGTGGTGCAGAGATTGGCACGATTACCTTCGATAGTGCCCCTGCGGCTGATGATTATGCTGACGCCCTGGATACCGGCCTGAGCTACAAGGCCGCTGTTGATGGCACTGATCCCGCTCCCGGCCCCGATGGCGATGGCGACGAGGAGCCCGAGACTGAGCTTGTGGCTTCTGGGGCAATCTCCATGACCGGTGTGACCGCCGATACCGCCGACCCGGATGCAACACTCAGTGCCACCGATGTTGCTACCCTTAAAACTCTGTTCGGCGCTGGCACGACCGTGTCAATCGATGGCAAGATCGATGTTGACCTGAGCGATGTGGCTGACAATCTTGCAACCGATGGCTCTGCCACTGTCGCGGATCTGGCTAACGCTATTCTGGAGAAGGCTAAGACCGCCGTGGACGCTTGGAACAAGGCCAACGGCGATGCAGAGGGCTTCACCTATGAGAACCTGCGCATCTCCTCCACCAACAACGAGGACGGCGTTATGCAGCTCGCCGCTGCCGGCGATCTGTTCGTCCTGGCCGACAAGACCCCCAAGACGGCGGACGAGAACCCCGATATGCCCGCCAGCGTATCCGGCAGCTACAACGCCGGTACCGTGAAGATCACCCAGGGCGCGCCCGAGGTGGGCGGCGCGACTGCCAGCACCGCCATCGATCTGAAAGATATCTTTGGCGGCGACATCGGCGATGGCAGCACCCTGACCATCGGCAAGGAGACCTACACCTTCAAGTGGGGCGATTCCTTCGGTTTCAGCGGCAACACCATCACTCTGGACAAGAACGCCACCGCCGCCGAGCGCATCAAGCAGGCCGGCATCGGCATGAGCAACATGAAGAACAGCGCCTTCACCATCGGTAACGAGAACGATACGGGCAGGATCACCATCGACGAGGCCGCCGGCCAGAATGTGTACACCAGCGAGCTGTACACCAAAGCTGGCTTCGAGGCCCTGTTCTCCGCCAACAGCGTCTCTCCCAAGACCGGCAACGGCCTGACCCTCCAGATCGGCGACACTGCCGACAGCTATAACCAGCTGAAGGTTTCCGTGGGCAATATGCACACTTCGGCGCTGGGCATTGAGGGCGTTGATATCAGCAACCAGGCGGGCGCTTCCGAGGCCATTCAGACCATCAAGGACGCCATCAACCGCGTCTCCTCCGTCCGCGGCGACCTGGGCGCAATCCAGAACCGTCTGGAGCACACCGGCAACAACCTGTCCGTGATGGCCGAGAACATCCAGGACGCCGAGTCCACCATCCGCGACACCGACGTGGCCGAGGAAATGATGAGCTACGTCAAGAACAACATCCTGGTCCAGTCCGCCCAGGCCATGCTGGCCCAGGCCAACCAGGTGCCTCAGGGCGTCCTCCAGCTGCTGGGCTAATTTTAAATACAGCATATTTTCCCAACATTTTCCAAGGGAGGAGCGGGTTGCGGCCCGCTCCTCCCTGCGCATATCCGGCGGCGGGGCCCGCCGGACAAAATTTTCTTGTCCACGGCGTCAAAATCCTCTTGACAATCCCGACCAGTTAGGCTATACTAACGCCAACAAAAGGCCATGCCGCAGCCGCCCTGAGAGCAAGCGGAGCTTGCGGCAAAAAGTTCTTTTTGATACTTTTTCTTACAAGAAAAAGTATGTATACCAGGAGGGATGCACCCATGAAGGAATCAATACGAACCTTAGACCAGCTGCCCGTGGGCGGCAGCTGCGTGATCGAGCAGGTGGGCAACCAGCGGGGGGCGGTGAAACGCCGCCTCATCGATATGGGGCTGACGCCGGGCACCACGGTGGAGCTCATCAAGACGGCCCCCTTCGGGGACCCTATGGAGGTGCGGCTGCGGGGCTACGAGCTGAGCCTGCGGAAGGAGGACGCGGCCCAGATCCGGGTCCGCATGGAGGCGGTGAAGCCCCGGGAGCGGGAGACGGTGTCGGAGAGCGCCTACCACCTGGGGGCGGCCTGGCACGG
>OFGF01002316.1_pt1 | contig 10267 bp, 11 predicted proteins | sample 1521711 | NCBI WGS metagenome assembly OFGF01 (sample SAMEA3504092, study PRJEB24116) | mouse gut metagenome | biome: mouse gut; feature: mouse-associated habitat; material: faeces | place: Denmark | collected 2011
CTGGGCGACTCCCCACAGCTGTCCCTGATGTTCCTCCACATCCGGGACGATGGATGAGATCTTCCCCGACAGAAGCTGGTTATAGAGGGTCTCCGCCAGTCCGCCTGTTCCATACTCCCGCATGCTCCTGGCAATTTCTTTCCGGATCGCTGCCTGGTATGCCGGCACCTTTTCCCCATGAAGGAGGGCGGGAAAAAACGGATATCCCGCATAGGTAGTCAGTGTCAGGGGACTGTACAGTTTCATCTCCTGCCCTTCCCCATAATCCGGGCAGATCGGTTTCTCCCGGTTGATCACCACGCCATAAAAGGTTTCTGTCACACCATCCTCAGCGATCTTCTCCTGACCATACCTGCGGTAGTCAAAACAGGAGGACAACCCTTCCGGAACAGAAAGACCTGCCTGCTCCAGATGGTAGTGTGCATAGCTTTCCGGTTCCAGGAAAGGGAAGGGCAGAAACTCATACGTCTTATACTCCCAAATCACATGACAACATTCTTCCATGGTTCCGGGAAGTTCTGCCTCCAGGGCTGCAAATGCCAGCTTCCAGTCGATTCCGGAACACGTTTCCAGTTCTTTGATCACTTTTGCCGTCTGGTTCAGTTCCTCCAGGGTACTGCCTGGCGGCAGGTGTTCCAGAAGGCCATCCACGCCTGCGAATATCTCCATTCTTTCAGGTGTTTCCCCGCCAAATCCTGCCTGCCGTTTTTTCTCTGTCAGTTCCTGCTCCGGTAAAGGGAGCGTGAACCGGACATATCGGTCTGTAAAGGATTCCCGAATCAGGGTGACCGCAAAAATGCCCTGCATTTTTTCTGTTTCCTGCCTCTTTTCTGTTTCCGGTTCCTTTTCCCTGTTCTGCTCTTCCCCTGCCTCCGTCTGTTCCACGAGGTCTTTGCGTTTTTCCACATATCCGCCCTCTGTCAGATACCCCCGGTCCTCCTGCCGGAGCCGGCCAATCCCTGCATAATCTACATAGGCCTCCAGCCTCTCCGGAAGCTGTGAGGTTTCCTCCTGTGATAAATATCTCCCCAGTTCCTCCAGGTTTCCAATCTCCGGATGGAGCCGATAGCGGTCCAAATGCCCCAGTGTCTCCAGGATCTGCTCCGTTGTATAAGGCGCTTCCATCCGGAATGCCGCTCGGAACAGCATCTCTTCCGCCCCGTTCAGGCTCCCCAATCTTTCTGCCAGCTGGTTAAGCCGGTCCAGATTTTTCTCCTGAAAGACCAGCTCCCCCACCAGCCGCTCTTCCAGCTCCGGGAACTTGGAATCTACTGCTCCCACAAATGGCAGCATCATCGATGGATGCTGTCTCTCCAGGCTCCTCCTGACCTGCTCTGCTTCCTCTTTTGTGGCAGGGAGCTGCATCCAGATCCCATCGCTCCAGTTTTCTCTCTTTACAAATATCTTCAATGCTTTCCCTCCTACTGTATCTGGAGTCCCTAAGAGGATCCCTCTTCCATTTCCGGTTCTTCCTCTTTTCGCACCACAAGTCCGGATTTTGTATAGGCACAGTTGTAGGATGCATAGTATTCCTCTCCAATCCCCGGATAGTCCAGGTAAGGCCATACCTCTCTGGGAAATTCCATAAAGCCGTTCTCCACCACATAGCCTCCCAGCTCCCGGCTGCAGGTCACACCGGGAATATACTTATACAGGGACAGGCTGTCCGCCGCCTGCAGCACATCCTCTATCGTGGAAATGGCACTGCAGTCCAGGATTCCGGAAAATTTTATCTGTTCTTCCCTGTCCATCCTTTCAATCTTCTCCGCCAGCAGGCTGATCTCCTGAAACCACCCGTCTGCTGGCAGGTACTGCCTCAGGTTCGGAATGGGGGATTCCACTCTGGCAATCTGGTATGGGATGCTTTCTTCCTGTTCATGGCCGCTGGTCAGAGCGAGCATTTTCTGCTCCGCCCTCTCTCTGCCGGAAAGCGGAAAGGTGAGCCAGACCTGGTTGACTGGCGCTTTTGTATTTTCATACAGGATCTTTATGGTTGGTTCTCTCTCTTCCATAGCTGCCTCCTTTCTGTCATTCTGTTATCTGCCGGTCATTCCATCACCATCCCGCCCATCTCCGGCTCTTCTTTTCCTGTGATGGTGACATACTGGTCAATCACACTTAAAGTTTCATAATAATTGTGGCATTCTCCTCCTGTGATACGCTTCTCCATCTCCTTTGCTTTCTCATCCAGGCCGTTTTCCCGCAGTGTTCGGGCCGCGATCCCCATCAGATGGAAGATATTTCCATCCTCACCGATTAAGGTACAGTTCGGTTTTTCTGAAACGTCTTCACGGATAAAGCCGCCCAGCCGGTTGTTCACATAGTCCGACATCCATGTGCCGCCAAACTGGGCGTGGCTCTGAAGCCTCCAGACAGCCAGCTTTCCCATATCCAGCTTTTCCTCTCCAAAGAAAAAGAGCAGGTTGGTCACTTCCCCGTTCTGGAAAACTGCCACATCGTCAAGCCGTTTCCCTTGGGGAAGAATCTCTTCCTGCTCCAATATCTCATTGATCCCGTCTGTCCACTCCTTCAGTTCTCCGCCGCAGCCCTGGAGGACCAGCCCCTCACGGCCATGCATCTTGCGGAGTTCCTCTTTTTCGATCTGTCTGATCATGTTATGCTACACTCCTTTTCTTTCTGATCTGCTCCTGTCCGGCATGATTGACGGAACTTTTCAATCGTTCTGGCATTCACTGACTCTGTACACCGCTACGCATGCGAGTCCGGCTATTCCGGCCAGAAAAATCCCTACCGCTGCTGTAATGCCCAGTATCCATCCCATATCGCTTTCCCCTTTCGTTTTTCCATTCCTTTACTGCATCCGGCACTCTGCCAGGATGATTGCGATGACACTATCATTTATCCCATACTTTATCTTCTTTCAATATATAGTGAAAATATAAAAAGCTAGAAATTTCCCTTATGGAAACTCTAGCTTTCATCTACATTAATGTTATAAAATTTACTATGTCTCTTTCTCAAAAGGCAACATATAATCTGTATAGTTCTTAATACTTATCTTTTCTATGCATTTATATATTTCTTTATTTCTAATTAAATTACTCCACTTTTCAAAAATTTGATTATAATGCTCACGCAAATCAAATGAAGAAGACAATGGACATCTAATTGAATCAATTTTTAAGGTTAATTCCCCATCAACAATCTTGGGGAAAAATGGATATGACCAACAATCAAGAGGTTTAAACCGCTCCCTACCATCGCATTTTTTACGCTCATTTATAGTACATTTACATTTTCCTAACATTGCTCCATATTTTTCTCCAATAATTTGTATATGCTCTTTATATAATCTTGAACTTTCAAATTCACCCGGATACATAAACAAGTAATATGAAGAATCTACATGATCACAACATTTATAATGACATTTACAAGATAAATATTTACATCCAATAAGCTTATACATTGCTCCCCTCAGATTTTGTAACTACAATTGTGCTTATACCATTAAATATATAAAAAGGATACATTTCTCCTAAGTATGTATTTACTCCACGATTAACATAATACTGCCCCATATTAGCACCTGTTTCTGCATATACAATCAATTTCACATTATATTCTTTACATTTATCTATTATTGCATCTATTGTATGTGTCGTAATTGTCATCCCTGTAACAACCGCTAAATCTACTTCTTTAAGTAATTCTAGTGTTCTATTACCATTAAAAACTATAGCTTCATTAAATAATTTTTTCCCGACAATTGCACTATCATAATCACTTCCTATTACATCACACCCCACATTTAAAAATCCTTTTATAATATCTCCCACTACACCAATATTTATAACCTTTTTGCTATGTAAATCACCAAACAAATTAAATGCTTCTTCCAAAATCAAATCTGTACGAGCATGCAGTTTACAACATGAATTTCCATTAAGTTCTAATACTTTAAAATTCAAACCATATGTTACTCTACTCGCCAATGCATCCAAACATGCTACTTTTATTGCTGTATCAGTAATTTTAGCATATAAACAATCCTGGCCTATCAGACTTTCTAAATAATCAGGATTATATGATTGATTTGTGCAATATGCACATCCTTGTCCAGAAGCTGTTTGTACAATTATATATTTATACTTAAAAATCCTTCCATTCATAGGCGGATTATATAAGCAATCCGTAGTCCATATACCAGTAATAATCCTTTCATCAAAATTGCATTTAACTTTTAATAATGTTTCTAATTCTTCTAGACTTTTCATTTTATATACTCCATTCATATCACAATCTCTAATGGACGATCATGACTTATAAATTCGAGCATACTCATCGAGTATCCATATGCCCCCGCATTAGCAAACCATACCCAGTCACCTATTTGAGGATCATCCATCATATAATTTTTATAGTATTGATCAATAGGCGTACACAAATTTCCAACAATCGTAACTTTTTTCTTTCTTTCCACTTTTGCAGTACAATTTTCGAGTTTATGAAATTCCTTTGTAAAAATAGGTCTAATGAAGCCATTAAGTCCCGCAGATAATATCACATAATCCTCGTCTTCTGATTCTTTTATATCTTCTATACTGGCAACAAAAACTCCTGCTTCTGCAACTAAAAAACGCCCAAGCTCTATATTGCACCTTACCTTTTTTTTCATCAACATTGAATGTTTAGTTTTTAATTCCCTATTATGAGCTATCTTATCTAAATCAAGTTGATTATCATCATCAGAATAAGGGACACCGAATCCTCCTCCAAAATTGATAAACTCTAATTTACATAATTTATTAACCTCCATTGCAAAATCTGCAATAGATAATAAATTATTAATCAGTATTTCTTCGCTTAATATTTGGCTTCCAAAATATACATGAATTCCAATGAGCTTAACTAATCCAGCAGCACAAATCTTAATAACATTTTCTAATTCTTTTGGAGATATCCCAAACTTAGTCGAAACACCTCCCATAACTTCAAATGCATTACTTGATATCCTTGAATTCGGAATATTAATACGGATACCAATTCTAATTTCTGTATTTAAGCTTCGGGCAAGTTCAGAAATTCTTTTAATCTCGTTTACTGAATCTGCAATTATTACACATTTATTATAACATTCCAACAAATCATTTTCCGATTTTCCAGGGGCAGAAAAAAATATATTGTTAACATTGTACCCTAATTTAAATGCCTTATAAACTTCATTTTTAGAAGCGGCATCTATACCAAGCCCTTTATGTAAAGCCTCTTCTAAAAATACTTTATTAGGATTTGCTTTCATTGAATAAAGTAAATTCCACCCCTTAAAAGCAGCTTGAAACAATTCTATCTTTTGCCGAAATATCATTTTATCATAAATATAAAGAGATTCACCTGGGCATATTTTATTTTTTTCTATAATCTCCAGAATTTCCGAACTTGTCCACATTTCTTAAAATGTCCTCTCAATCCATTTCACAATATTATCTGCCAATTTTTTCTCACACCCTTTATAACTATGATTAGCATTTTCTATTACACAAATTTCATAATTTTGAATTGCACTTTGCTTATAAATATCTCTTATTTCGTCAAATTCCTGTAGTACAAAATCTCCATTATCACCAAATAAAATTAGTTTTGGTATTTCAATTTTACTCACATTAGTACCTTTGATACTTCCTCGTCTATAAGGAAACATATCTAATGGAGAATCTTCTTCAAAACATTCAAGAAATGTTTTTGCTGATAACAAGTAGTCAAAAAATGTTCCTAATGGCATCAATGCATTTCCTTCACCATTATCCATGAACGATCTAGCCATTTTAAAAGAGGCATCCCTACTCTCCCTGCTTATCTCTGATTGATAGACTCCGATATCGTCACATGGCGAAATAAGTATTAATCCCTTCACCTTTTTCATCATATCATTTGATAGTTCAAGTTTGTCTAAAGAATAAACTATCTTATTTGCACCTGAACTATGCCCTTCAAGAAAAATATCAGTATATCCCTCTAAAATCGCCCAACGAATCGCTCCTTCAATATCATAAATACACTCAGTAAAATTTTCATATGCTCCACCGCCATTATAAAACTCAGATTCTTCTGTAAGAACACGTTCACAGTCTGCAATGTAATCATGTCCTCGATTATTAAAACACATGTAATCAATTCCGACTTCTTTACAATTAGATGCAATTAATTCCATAAATGGATTCTCATAAAAATTACCAGCCATTCCATGGACATGAATAATAATCCGTTTTTTCTCCTTTCCTTCTGTATAATGCAATGCCTGCATTTTTGTACCATCTGTGGCTAAAACCACTAAAGTATTTGTTAACATTTTTTACCTCCTTAAAAGTAAATTATTTTTTTGAATATTTAGTTCCTAATTTTTTGATACGCTCAAACTTTCTAAAATATTCATCAATATGTGGATGATATATAGATATTTTTACCGAACTTTCAGTAAAAACAAGTACTGCCTCATTATCTATAATCAAAAAATCTTCAAATGTACCTCCAATTCCTTGCTTAAATTCTGTATAATACAATATTATTCCAGCAGCAATTTGTGCGTCCATTATTGTTTCTAATTCTGTTCTTTTTTCTTTTGTACTAATAAATATCCTCTCTATCTCTACTTTTCGTTTTGATATGGCATCTATATTGGCTTGAAAAATAGATTCACCTTCATCAGCTATCCAAAATTCACTCCCATCAATATCCAAACTAACCGCAAATATTTTATTTTTTGCATTAAACATCATCTTAGCAATAATTGATGAAGCATCTTTTCTATCAAATACAACAAAATCATGTGTTCTTTTATTTATGAAATCAATACACTCTCTTATTTTTGTTTCAATTTCATTTCGCATGATATCATAACAAACATTACCATAAAATCTATGCAAATTTTCCAATAATTCTATTATTTTTACATTATATTCATTTATATGGTAAAGAGCCAATAACATTTGACTAAACCTTACAAAACTTGCATCATGATCTATATCATAAACATATCGTCCAACTTCTTTTAAGTTTTTCGTTTTGATTTCATCTTTATCTTTTACGAGAATAGAAAACTGACTTGACCAGTATACATTAAAATAATTTTGAAAATTTAATGCTAAATCTTTTCCTTTAATTGCAAAACCAAAGCTAAAGTTATTAGGCGATGAAACATCATTTGATAACCCCATAAAAATATACTCTTGATTTATTATCATCATATCCATAAATGGTACTATAGGAAAACCAACTATGGCACTAACTGTAAAATTATAATTATTTTTAAATGTAATTAATCTTTCATTCAGTTCCTCATAGTCTTGCGTTGAAGTAATATGTACGAGTTGTCTTACTAAAACACGTCCTTCCTTAACCATTTCTGTCCAAGTTTTCATAAAAGATTCAATATGAATATCTTCTCCTACATCATATGAAACATTATAATTTTTTTCAAAACTTGTTACATCTATTTTAGAACCAGCAGGAAGTTTTAATATTAGCTCAGTCAAAAATAAATAAAATTGTGTTTTGTCTGGAAAATATTTCACTTCCATCTCATTGCTTATTTTGCTAAAAATATCTTTTGCTATAATTTCAGTTCTTTTAACAGAATTTTGTATCTCGTCTTCTCTTTTATAAACGCTTTCTATTTGTGGTTTAATATCTTCTTCCATTCTTCTTTTGTCTGAAATTATAACTAAACCCACAGTACCAAATAGAAACACTAGTATTTTTGACCATAACTCTGACTTTACAGGAGTGAAAATACTAAATATATCAAGAATTGCTAGGATTACTACTATTATATACGTTATTATAAAAACAATATCTAAAAAACCAAAAATAAAATTTTTGATTTTCTTCCATTTATCCATCTTGTACTCCTAATAATTCATATTTTTCAGCGAATCTATATGATTTCACGTAAATCCTCTTTAGTCTTATCTTTCAAAATTCCTCAACACCATTAACCACAATCAACATTCCAAGTGCTGCTTTAAATCTTTCCCATAACAATATGTTACATACAGCAATACCCGTAAAGCCAACAATGGCCTTCACACATTGATTCCTATATACCTCTTGAAATGTTTTCTCGCATTTCATTCCTTGACTACTTATTTAGTACCTTTTTTCATATTTTAAAGTAAATATTATATTATCAACATTCCCAAATGCGAATACACTAAACTCATTATGTCAATCAGAAGTACATATTATCTCTAGGTTGTTTTCCACCTCAAAATAAGCTTCCCTAGTACAAGCGCTCAAACACCCAAGGCATTTGCCTCCTGCTTCGCAACAGAGAGGGTATTCACCCCAACTTCGCCACACCAGCTACTAGCTTGCACAATGCAAGCATCAGAGAATTTATCCTCCTATGATTCAAGAGTCAACCTTATAATTATTTAAGATTGTTGATATTTAATTATATCACTATATCTGAAATTTTATAATGAACTATTAGTTCATGTATTTCATGAATTTCCTTTTTAACATGTTAATTATTTGAAAACATTAAAAACCCCAGCTAAACATCGCCCCACTTAGATCAGTCTTCCAAAATAGTATTTCGCTCTAATACAAATTTTCTCTAGCATAATGGACTGGGGTTTCTATCGTTCTGGCATTCACCGACTCTATGCACTGCTACACATGCGAGTCCGCTATTCCGTTCAAAAGAATTCCTACTACTGCTGTAATACCAGTATCCATCCCATACCGCTTTCCCCTTTCATTTTTATTATTATTTTACTGCATCCGGTACTCTGCAAGGATGGCCGCCTCCTATTCCGCTGCAAAGTATTCGTCTGCTGCGTCCCCGCTCGCAGCCAGGATATTTTTCACTTCCTTTTCTCCCATCTAAATCGGTGCCTGAAATTGATTAATTTCCCTGCACAGTCTCTGATCCAGGCACTTATCCAATCCCTATTCTGCTGTCTGCCACCAGGCGGTCCAGAACATCGGTCACGATGATCTGCTGGATCATCTGTTCATCTTCTGATTTCATGCATCCTCTCTCCCTTCTGCTAAAGTCTCTTCCTATATGGCTTTTGTTCAGGCAGTAAAAAAAGAAGGATTCCTCCGGTTATGGAAGCTCCTTCTGCCTCGTATACAGATACCCTTTTTTCTAACTCAGCATCATCCCTCCACTCTGTTCCCCTTCCGGCGCTTCTTCGCTGCCTTCATCCTGCACACTCTTCATGCTCTCTGATATCGCCTGTTTCTTTTCTGTATACTGGATAAAAAGTCATAACCCACTGGCTCTAATACTTTTTTCTCCATCATTGTCAGTAATGCCTCCGTATCAAACTTGGCTTCAAAATACAGTTCCTTATCAATCTAGAGCGTTACATCCATGCCTGCCGGATCTTCCCCAAGTATCGTCCGCTGCCTGCCGAATACCTTTCCCCTCAGCTGCATCAGTCTTTCATGCATGTCCAGCTGCCCGTTGCAGTGCTTCAGGATAGTTTGAACTGCCTTTTTCCATGTGGGTGTTTCTATGGTCTCACCAGAAGCAAATGTAACAGAGACCGGCCTCTTCCCTTTGAGCATGGACGGGGAAGTACTCCCCAGGCGGCATTCCCTGCTCCTGATCTCTGAACGATTGTATGGTTCCCCATTCTGATACATCCGGATCATGTCATCGCATCTCTGATTCACAACCTACAACAGTTCTACTCTTACTTCTCCAATCAGTTCTATATAATCCATCGAAACATCCCCTTCCTTAAGACATAAAAAAAGAACCAGAACCTATCCCTGACTTAAGGATTTTTCTAATTCTCTTCCATGTAACGTCATATACATTTTTCTTTCTGTTTGTGTATGTAGTTCCTATTTTCAGCTTTTCCCTTACTCTATACACACCATACACAATTAAAACTATACTGTACCTAACATCCATATGGATATGAGCATATTTATTTTTGCAATTTGACTTTTCTTCGCACAACAATTATGATGATATTATCCTATAAATAACGAAAGAAGGTATAACTATGGTATACAAATGCAGCGTATGCGGTTACGTATTTGACGAAGCAGCCGAGGGGAAATCTGTTTCTGAGCTGACAGAATGTCCTTTGTGCAAACAGCCGGTGGAAAAACTGGAGCCTGTATCCAAGGAAGAGAACTCCGCTTCTGCGCAGACGTCTGAACCGCCCGCGGATTTAAGCTATCCGAAAGAAACAAGAAAAACAGACAGCAATTACCGTTACATGAAAGAAATTCAGGAAATGGCAGTAAAAGGAACTTCTGCGATAGAGGCAATGGGGACGCA
>OFGF01002321.1_pt1 | contig 10260 bp, 10 predicted proteins | sample 1521711 | NCBI WGS metagenome assembly OFGF01 (sample SAMEA3504092, study PRJEB24116) | mouse gut metagenome | biome: mouse gut; feature: mouse-associated habitat; material: faeces | place: Denmark | collected 2011
CCCAGCCGTAAGAAAGACCCCGTCGAAATCGCAGAGTTCTGTGACAAACTCCGGGAAGTAGACAAGGTAACTCCGATTGTAGTTGTACCGAGTTCTTTCAATGTCATCACGGAAGAAGAATTGGCACAGCATGGCGTAAATATTGTAATATATGCAAACCAACTGACCCGGTCCGCATTTCCTGCCATGCAGCAGACTGCCGAGGATATTTTACGGTATCACAGGGCGAAGGAAGTGGATGACAGGCTGATGCCAATCAAGAATATCATCACGCTGATTGATGAACTTTAAGGAGGCAGGGGTGTGAAAGTACAAAAATTTGTAGAAATTATTGGCGCTGATTTTTATACGGGCGTGCCGGACAGTCAGTTAAAGGCTCTTTGTAATTATTTGATGAATAGGTACGGTATTGACCCGAAGCATCACATTATTGCAGCTAATGAAGGGAATTGTACGGCTTTGGCAGCAGGATATCATTTGGCAACGGGCAGGGTGCCGGTGGTTTATATGCAGAATAGTGGGGAGGGCAATGTCATTAATCCAGTGGCAAGCCTTCTGAATGATAAGGTGTACGCAATACCTGTTATTTTTATTATAGGATGGCGTGGAGAACCCGGTATTCATGATGAACCGCAGCATCTCTACCAGGGCGAAGTGACTATGAAGTTACTGGAGGATATGGACATAGCCACATTCATCATTGGTAAGGAGACTGCTGACGATGAAGTTGTTCAGGCCATGGATGCCTTTCAAAAAGTGTTGGAATCTGGTAAGGACGTAGCGTTTGTTATTCGTAAGGGCGCGTTGACAGACGCTCCTGAGGTAGAGTACAAGAATGAAAGCTATATGATCCGGGAGGAGATTATCCAGCATATTGTGAAGGCAAGTGGTGAAGATCCGATTGTCAGCACCACAGGAAAGGCAAGTCGCGAACTGTTTGAAACGCGGGTGGCGAATGGACATAGCCACAAGTATGATCTTCTGACAGTAGGTTCAATGGGGCACAGTTCTTCTATTGCACTCGGAGTGGCAATCAGCAAGCCGGAACAGAGAATTTGGTGCATCGATGGTGACGGCGCAGTCCTTATGCACATGGGTTCTATGGCCGTTATGGGAGCAAACAAACCGAAGAACCTGATTCATGTGGTCATTAATAACGGAGCGCATGAAACTGTCGGAGGGATGCCTACAGTAGCCGGAAATATCGACTTGGTTGCCATAGCGAAGGCTTGTGGATATCCGAATGCGGTATGCGCAGACTGTTTTGAAGCTTTAGATAAGGAACTTGAAGCAGCAAAGGAAAGAAACGAATTGAGCATGATTGAGGTTAAATGCTCTATCGGTGCAAGAGAAAACCTAGGTAGACCAACCACCACGGCATTGGAAAATAAGCAGAATTTTATGGCGTATTTGAAGACGCTTTAAAACGGTGCAGTTTTCTTCCCATAATATCGGCTCGGATAATCATATAATGCATTCAGGGAATAGGCGGCCAGATAGTCATCCATATCGGTGGAGATTTTCTGGTACGCCTCTTTTTCTTTTTTATTTACTTGATTGCGGCCAGTGTCTGCTATATGATATTCTAAGTTACAAGAAAGGAAGGCATAATCTATGACAAATAAAGAAAGACGGGACAGAGAACTCCCCTATATCACCGACGAAGATGTTTTCGAGGAGCAAAAAAAGGCCAGAAGGCTGACTCAGGCGCTAAATACGGCTGACCGGTCGGATTTTGACGCAATTGGTAAGATTGTAAAGGAGCTGCTTGGCAAATCCGACGGCGCGTTTATCAATCCGCCCTTTTATTGCGACTATGGCTTTAACATAGAAGTAGGAAAGAATTTCTTTGCAAACTACAACTGCATGATTCTGGATGTGGCAAAGGTTGTAATCGGAGATAACTGCCAGATGGCGCCCAATGTAGCCATCTACACGGCGGGGCATCCGGTACATCCTGTCACCCGGAATTCTGCCTACGAGTACGGCAGGGAAGTGACCATCGGGGATAATGTCTGGCTGGGCGGTAATACGGTAATCTGTCCGGGCGTGCATATCGGCGATAATGTGGTAATCGGAGCCGGCAGTGTGGTGACGAAGGATATCCCGGACTGGTCTATCGCCGCAGGCAATCCCTGCCGCGTGATACGAAAGATCACGGATGCAGATAAGAGGAAGCTCTTCCGGGATGAGGAGATCGATGACGAGGCCTGGGCGGATATCTGTGACAGGATGGAATTTTGAGAACGGGATTTCCAGAATGGGATTTTGTGCAGAAAAATGTTGCAGACTGTGCGAAAATGTAGTATAAAGAAAGAAGATCGCAGTGTAATAGAATAGCAGGGGCGCTGGACACAAGTCCGGCTGAGATGCAGAGGCGTAATGTCGCTTCCGGTCCCTTGAACCTGATCCGGGTAATGCCGGCGTAGGAAGAATATTCGACAAATAGAATACTTGTCGTTTTTTTCGTACCGCGTTGTGCTGTTTACACCGCGGTACTTTTAAAGTTAGTTTGCGAAGCAAATTTACCAAAGTTAATTTGCGAAGCAAATTTACTTTTCTTTACGGAGGAAACGACTATGACACAAAAATCAACCAAAGTCCGCGCCCTGACAGAGGGCGCAATCATGATCGCTGCGGCTACGGTATTGGGGTATCTGCGGATCTTCCGCTTTCCCTCTGGCGGTTCCGTGGATCTGGCGCTGGTGCCGATCCTTGTCTACTGCCTGCGCTGGGGGCCGAAATACTCGCTGCTGTGCTGTTTTGTCAACGGCGTGCTGCAGTATTTTCTGGGAGGCGGCATTGCGATCTCCTGGCAGTCCATGCTGCTTGATTATGTAGTGGCCTATACGCTGGTATTCCTGTGCGGCTTCGGTGCCGGCAGGAAGCTTGGCTGGCTGTGGGGAACGCTGCTGGGTTCCTTCGGGCGCTGGGTATCGCTGACATTGTCCGGCGGTCTGCTCTGGTACATGTACATGCCGGAGACTTTTCTGGGAATGCCCATGGTAGATCCCTGGATCTACTCGATACTGCTCAACGGTGTGCTTGTAGTAGTGGTAATGGCGGTGGATCTGGCGGTGCTGGGCATCATGCAGAGTGTCCCGGCGCTGCGCCGGCAGGTGCTGGCGAAGCAGACTGCAGCGTGAGGCGGCAGGTGCGTTTGTCCTGGTTACTCTCAGTGAACAAAGGTACACACGGTCGGTAAAGAATCTATGAAAATGAAATGCCATATTTGACAGGTTATACTTTGAAAACGTATAATATAGGTCAGATATGGCATTTTATGTCAGTTGTTTTGCAGGGACTGCAGCAAAGACGGCGGCAGTGTCCATGCTTGCGAACTTTGACGGCATATGGTAGTATGGCAGAGGATGCTGCAGGGGAGGGCATGGACGTAAGTACTTATACGAAGACGAAGAAACAGGTCAACAAAACAGAAACGAAAACGGCAAACAAATCAGTAAAGCAACGACAGTACAACAAAACCAGTATAAAATAAAACCGGATACAGGCTGATGGAGGGCGCATTATGGGCGGATTTTTTGGAGTGGCATCAAAGGAAGATTGTGTGTTTGACCTGTTCTTCGGGACGGACTATCATTCCCACCTGGGGACGAGAAGGGCCGGTATGGCTGTGTATGATGATAAAAAGGGTTTTGACAGGGCCATACATAACATTGAAAATGCTCCGTTTCGGACAAAGTTTGACAAGGATGTCAATACCATGCACGGCACCTTTGGCATCGGCTGTATTTCCGATTATGAGCCGCAGCCGTTGATCATTCGTTCCCATCACGGCACTTATGCGATTACGACGGTGGGTAAGATCAATAATAAAGACGAGATTATAGAGGAACTTTTTCAGAGCGGGCACGGGCATTTTATGGAGATGAGCGGCGGCGACATCAATTCTACGGAGCTGGTGGCGGCGGTGATCAACCAGCGGGATAACCTGATCGAGGGCATCCGCTATGCGCAGGAGCTGATCGAGGGCTCCATGACCATGCTGCTGATGACAGGCAGGGGTATCTATGCGGCGCGGGACAGATATGGGCGTACACCGGTGACCATTGGGCAGAAGGAGAATGCCTGCTGTATTTCTTTTGAAAGTTTTGCGTATCTGAACCTGGGCTATGCGCCGGAACGGGAGCTGGGGCCGGGCGAGATCGTGGTGGTGACGCCGGAAGGTGTGCGGACGCTGGCGGCGCCGGGCAGTGAGATGAAGATATGTACGTTCCTCTGGGTATATTATGGCTATCCGTCTTCTTCCTACGAAGGCATCAGCGTGGAGCAGATGCGGTATAACTGCGGAGCCATGCTGGCAAAGAGAGATGATGTGCAGCCGGATATCGTGGCGGGAGTGCCGGATTCCGGAACGGCCCATGCCATCGGTTATGCCAATGAGTCGGGGATTCCTTTTTCCAGACCTTTTATCAAATATACGCCGACCTGGCCCAGATCCTTTATGCCCACCATCCAGAGCAAGAGAAACCTGATCGCCAAGATGAAGCTGATTCCGGTGCATGATCTGATCAAGGACAGGAGCCTGCTTCTGATCGATGATTCCATTGTGCGGGGAACGCAGCTGCGGGAGACTACGGAATTCCTTTACCAGAGCGGGGCCGCACAGGTACATATCCGCCCGGCCTGTCCGCCGCTTCTGTTTGGCTGTAAATATCTGAATTTCTCCAGAGCGACTTCGGAGATGGAGCTGATCGCGAGACGCACGATCCAGGAGATCGAGGGAGAGAACAGGTATCCGAACCTGACGGCCTACGCGGATCCGGACAGCGCGGAATATCGCACCATGCTGGAAAAAATAAGAGAGAAGCTGAATTTCACTTCTCTCAGGTATCATCGTCTGGATGATATGATAGAGTCCATCGGTATGGACAGGTGTAAACTTTGTACTTACTGCTGGGACGGACGGGAATAGGGATCGATGCGCTGCTGGCGCAGCCAGATCTTCATAACGGCCCGCTGCGGCAGCAGCTTGGCGCCTATGTGGCAGAAGTTGACATAGAGACCATAGATTGAGAGGTCTTTCCCTTTGTCGGCGTCTGCCACTGCTTTTCTGGCGATCCTGTCCGGTGCGGTCATGCCGAAAAAGTTGCTGGTGGCCTTGACGGCTCCGATATCGGCTCTGTCATAGAGGTCGGTCTTCAGCCAGCCCGGGCAGACTGCGGTGGCGCTGATCCCCCGGTCCTTTAATTCCACATGCAGCGCCCTTGTGTAGTTGCGCACAAAAGCCTTCGTGGAGCTGTACAGATTCTGATAGGGCAGCGGCTGGAAAGCGGCCTGGGAAGCGATGTTGATGATGTGGCTGCCGACCGGCATATAGGGAATGCAGGTTAAACCCATGGCCACCACACCGCCGATATTCAGGTTGATCATGTTCAGAGAATCCGCTACGCTTAAGTCTCCGTAGGAACAGAACTTGGCATAGCCGGCGTTGTTTATGAGGTAGCAGATCTCGACGCCGCTCTGGGCAAGTCTGTGGCCCAGCTCTTCGATCCGGGAAGGATCCGACAGATCCATGGGGATGGGAATGATCTTCGCTCCCATCTGACGGCGAAGCCGGTCCAGTTTGTCCCGGTGCCTGGCGATGGCCCAGATCTCGTCGATCTCCCGCTTATCCTTGATGATCCTTACAAATTCTCTGCCAAGCCCCGTGCTGGCTCCGGTTATGACTGCTATCTTTTTCATATAAGTTTCTTCCTGTGTTCTCGTGTGAATATATTTCCCGGAAAGGACTGTGCATTTCATGCAATGTTTTCTGCCGTGTAAGCACAGCAGCATCCTTTGGGATACAACTATTTTATTCAGTATATCAAAGGATATGCGAAAATAAAAGTTTCTATTCGCAAAAAGACTGCAAAATGACGACATTCATTACTGCAGCGAACTTTTCATTTGGACTTCATTTTGATATAATAAGTAGAATCAGAAGAAAACTGTGATCCAGGCAGAATCTGATTTCCGATTCAGGGTAAAGCAGCACATGTTATTTGATAAAAAGAGAGGATTCCCCTGTCAATGGAAGGCCTGCCGGACGAATTTGGATGGACAGGTATAGGCAGAGAGGCTTTCAGGGATAATAAACTGACTGCCAGGTGCAATGACTTGGTACTCCGGGAAAAGATATGGCTGAAAGAAGGAGAGTTTATCATATGGTGAAAAGAATACTGGATTGTTATGCGTCAGATTTTGCCGGTTTTTCAAAAGAGGAGCTTTTGGAGTCTGTGCGCAGGAGTGAGGGACGTGTGATGCTCTGTGAGACGATCGGCACGGTACGGCCCATGCTGGGAGATGTGACCAATGCAGAGTTTGTGGCGGCAATGGGGGCGGATTTCCTGCTTCTGAATATGTTCGATGTCAATGCGCCGAAGATAGAGGGACTGCCGGCAGGAGATCCGGAGGACACCGTGCGGCTGATCAAGCAGCTGACGGGGCGGCCCGTGGGCATTAATCTGGAACCCACGGATACGGGGGAGGATGCGGATATCGATCCGCTGTGGCAGATGTCCGCCGGACGGCGCGCCACTTTGATGAATGCAAGGCGTGCCTGCGATATGGGCGTGGATCTGATCCTGCTGACAGGTAATCCGGGTATGGGTGTCAGCAATGAGGCCATTGAGGCGACGCTTAAGCTGTACCGGGAAGAGCTGGGTGACAGAGTTATTCTGGCAGCAGGCAAGATGCACGCGGCCGGAGTGCTGACGGAAGCTGCGGAGCAGATCATGACGAAGGAAGATGTCCGGCGTTTTCGGGAGGCCGGGGCGGATGTGCTGCTTTTTCCGGCGCCGGGAACAGTGCCTGGCATTACGATGGAGTATGTGCGTGAGCTGGTGGGATTTGCCCACGGCATGGGTGCGTTGACGATCACGGCCGTTGGCACGTCCCAGGAGGGGGCGGATACGGATACCATCCGCCGGATCGCATTGATGTGCAAGATGACCGGTACGGATATTCATCATCTGGGTGACACCGGATATACGGGGATGGCGCTGCCCGAGAATATACAGGCGTATTCGGTTGCCATCCGCGGGATCAGGCATACCTATCATCGGATGGCGTCGTCGGTGCGCCGATGACGGCAGAAGGCGGCAGAAAGCAGTCTTTGCGCACACATTGTTGACGCCGCGAAGCGGCATTGGGGGAAATTTGGGGAAAACGGAAATGCAAAAGATATTGGTAGTGGACGACGCAGTGGTAAACCGCGAACTGCTGCGGGAAATGCTGGAAGACAATTATGTGATCGAGATGGCGGAGAACGGGCAGCAGGCATTGCGTAAGCTGCTGGAGTTTAAGGAGGAACTGGCGGCGGTTCTTCTGGATCTGCAGATGCCGGAGATGGACGGCTTTGCGGTGATCGATGCGATGAAGGAGAACGGATGGCTGGAACAGATCCCGGTGCTTGTTATCAGTATTGAGAGTACGCCGGAGGTTGAGAACCGGTGTCTGGAGATCGGGGTTTCCGACTTTATTCATAAGCCTTTTGACAGATCCATTGTCAAGAACCGGGTCAGGAACACCATCGACCTGTTCGCTTATAAGAACAGTCTGGAGCAGCAGGTGGAAGAGCAGCGGGAGACGCTGCGGCAGCAGGACAGGATCATTCGCATCCAGGCCGAGAAGCTGAAGGAGGCGGAACCCTTCAATCGCCTGATGATGGAGTACCGGTTCGCCATCATGGAGATCGAGACGAGATTAAAGGTGCTGAACGAGGAATTCTCACGGGAGTACAAGCGAAACCCTTTTGAGTCCATCAAGAGCAGGCTGAAAACGCCGGAGAGCATCTATGAGAAACTGGAGCGCAAGGGACATCCGATTACGGTGGATAATATCAGAGAGCATCTGACGGATGTGGCGGGTCTGCGGGTCATCTGTTCTTTTCCGGACGATATTTACCGGCTGGCGGATCTGGTCATCCGGCAGGACGATATCCTTCTGCTTCGGAAAAAGGACTATATTCAGAACCCGAAGGACAACGGCTACAGGAGTCTGCATCTCATACTGAGTGTACCGATCTTTCTTTCCAATGAAAAGAAGTACATGAAGGCGGAGGTTCAGTTCCGCACGATCGCCATGGATTTCTGGGCCAGTCTGGAGCATAAGCTGAAATATAAGAAAAATGTCAAAAATGCGACACAGATTGTGGCGCAGCTCAAAGCCTGTGCGGATTCCATTGAAATGCTGGACTACCAGATGCAGGATCTTCGCAACAAGATTGATATGGACGGCAGGTCGATTTAGAAATTGATTAATCCTGCGTTTTGTCATATACTTAACTTATGCAGAAATTAACGGAAGAAATCAAAACTGGACAACTGAAACAGGTCTATATCCTGTACGGCGAGGAGGCATATCTGCGCAGCCAGTACAAGGATAAGCTGAAAAAGGCATTGCTCGGCGACGGAGACGATATGAACTTTCACTACTTCGAGGGAAAGAATATTTCCCAGGGGGAAGTGATCGATCTGGCTGAGACTATGCCCTTTTTTGCGCAGCGCCGGGTGATCGTGCTGGAGAACAGCGGGCTTATGGCACGGGGCGGGGAAGAACTGGCGGCTTATCTGGGCGATCCGGCACAGACGGCTTATTTCGTGTTCGTGGAACAGTCGGTAGACAAGAGAAGCAGGCTGTACAAGGCGGCCACGGCCAGGGGACGCGCCATCGAGTTTACGGCGCAGGATGAGGCCGTGCTGAAACGATGGATCCTGGGATTTTTGAAGAAAGAAAATAAAAATATCACGGAGCGGGATCTGAACTTTTTTCTGGATAAGACGGGCTCCGGCATGGATAATATCCGGGGAGAGCTGGAGAAACTGTTCTGTTACTGTATGGGGCGGGATGTGATCACGGCGCAGGATATCGAAGCGGTCTGCACCAGACAGGTGAGCAGCCAGATCTTTGATATGATCGATGCGGTAGCACAGAAGAAGCAGAAGACGGCGCTGGATCTGTATTATGACCTGCTGACGCTGAAAGAGCCGCCTATGAGGATCCTGTTCCTGATCACGAGACAGTTCAATCTTCTGCTGCAGGTAAAGGAACTGAAAAACAAAGGCTATGACGCCAATGCCATCGGCGGCAAGGTGGGGCTTGCCGGGTTTATCGCCCGCAAATATGTGACGCAGGCCGCCAGATTCAGGGAGGAAGACCTGCGCAGGGCGCTGACGGACTGCGTGGAGACGGAAGAGGCGGTCAAGACCGGCAGAATGAATGATGTGATGAGCGTGGAGCTGTTGATCGTGAAATACAGCGCTGCGTCGATGTAGGGTACAGCAGTAGAGAAAAGGTAAGGTAAAGTAAAGAGGAGGCACAGGGATGACGGTTCAGTTTTTATTCCCGGAAGGGAAAAGGCAGGCATTGACGTTCAGTTACGACGACGCACAGATTCATGACAGGCGTCTGGTCGATATTTTTAATCAGACAGGGATGAAGGCGACCTTTCATCTCAACAGCGCGACGCTGGGACAGCCGGGGTATATCACCCGTGAGGAGGTAAAGGCACTCTACGAGGGTCATGAAGTGGCCTGTCACGGTGTGACGCATCCCTATTTTAACCAGCTGTCGGTGACACAGATGATGAGAGAGGTGTATGAGGACAGGCGGGAGCTGGAGCGATGCAGCGGCGGTATCGTGCAGGGAATGTCGTATCCGTTCGGGGAGTACAATGAGGAGCTGATCCGGACGGCGAAGGATGCGGGGATCGTGTACAGCCGGACGGTTGAGGGCACGATGAATTTTAATCTGCCGTCAGATTTCATGCGCTGGCATCCGACCTGCCATCATGGCGGTGTGACGGAAGCGCTGCTGGATGAATTCCTGAACCCGCCGATGTACAGGAGCCTGTCGCTGTTGTATATCTGGGGGCACAGCTATGAGTTTGCACAGGATGACAGCTGGAGCCATATAAACGATATCTGCAGCAGGCTGCAGGGCCGGGAAGACGTGTGGTATGCCACGAATATGGAGATCTATGAGTATGTGACGGCAATGCGCTCCCTTGTGATCTCGGTGGAAGGAGATATTCTGTATAATGCGTCTGCGGTTACGCTGTATGTGCGGGCCGGCGGACAGATACTTGCCCTGGGAGCCGGAGAGCAAAAGAAGCTGGATGCGGCATTGTAGGCGGGATCAGCAGGTTGTATTATAACGGGTGATATTATGGATTTGTGCCAAAGCGTCACAAATTCGGCTGATCGCAGAGCAAAATCGGAGTATTCCTTCGGAAAACTCCTGAATTCTGCTCGC
>OFGF01002326.1_pt1 | contig 10241 bp, 8 predicted proteins | sample 1521711 | NCBI WGS metagenome assembly OFGF01 (sample SAMEA3504092, study PRJEB24116) | mouse gut metagenome | biome: mouse gut; feature: mouse-associated habitat; material: faeces | place: Denmark | collected 2011
TGTAATCGGTATCCGTCCGGAAGATATTGACGATTCCCAGATTGCTCTGGAGACTCATAAAGACAGCATTTTCAACACAAAAGTTACCGGATACGAATTACTGGGTTCCGAAGTATTGTTATACTACACCATCAATGGAACCAGCATGACTGCAAAAGTGGATTCCAGAACACCGGCACGTCTCGGCGATTCTATCCAGCTGGCAATGGATGTTGAAAAGATTCACATTTTCGATAAAGAAACTGAATTGACAATTACTCACTAATTCGGTAATATAATTTCATAACACTAATGTTCGGAAGCGATGCAGAGATGTGTTGCTTCCGTTTTTTCTTACAGGAACCTTTCATGGAGGTCTGTCGGACAAAGCGGAACAGGATGGTATTTTTAGGAGAAAACATATGCTGTCAAATCATAAATTACAGGTTACATTAGAAGAAATCAAGGAAATATCCAGAGTGGATCTGGCTCTGTACAGTGATAAGGGAAAGCTGCTGGCTTCCACTTACCAGCCAGAAGAGGAAATGGAGGAGGCAATTCGTTTTTTTGCAGATTCCATGGCGGAGAGCCAGATGCTTTCCGGATGCCATTTTTTTAAGATAATGATAGAGAATGAACTGGAATATATTCTGCTTGCACGGGCAGGCAGCGAAGAAGCCTACATGATTGGAAGGCTGGCAGCCTGCCAGATTCGGAATATGGTCAGCGCTTTCCAGGAGCAGTTTGACCGGAACAGCTTTATGCAGAATGTGGTGCTGGGCAATATGCTGGTGGTGGATATGTACAATAAGGCCAAGAAGCTGCATATTGAGACAGCCCAGCGAGTGGTATATATTATCGAAGTATCCGGTAAAAAAGACGGAATTGTAATGGAAACCGTGAAGAATCTTTTTGCTTCTACCACCAGGGATTTCATTACGGAGGCAGATGAGAAATCTGTGATTCTGGTGAAAGATGTACGGGAACTTTCCCAGGAAGAAGAACTGGCAAATCTTGCGGAGATGATTGTGGATAACCTTCAGATGGAAGCCCTTGTAAAAGTGCGTGTGGGCTATGGCAATCGTGTGGAATTGCTGCAGGATATTGCACGCTCCTATCAGGAGGCGAGAATGGCGCTGGAGGTTGGAAGCATTTTTTATGCGGAAGACCATACGGTTTCCTACAGCAATCTGGGAATCGGGCGGCTGATTTACCAGCTTCCCGCCAGCCTGTGTGAGATGTTCCTGAAAGAGGTATTCGGGGAAAAAGTGCCGGATATTTTTGATGAGGAAACTACCGTCACCATTAATAAATTTTTTGAAAATAATCTGAATATTTCAGAAACAGCCCGTCAGCTGTATGTACACCGGAATACACTGGTGTATCGTCTGGAGCGGATCGAAAAGGTACTGGGGCTGGATATCCGTACCTTTGAGGATGCCATGCTGTTTAAAATCGCCCTGATGGTCATTTCTCATATGAACTATCAGAGAAGTCTGACAGAGAAGAAAGCAGAAGAAGACTGAGTGGCCAGAACAGGAAGGAATGACATATGAAAGTTTCTACAAGAGGGCGGTATGCCCTGCGTCTGATGCTGGAACTGGCGCTGGAAGAAAATCAGATTGTCAGGCTGAAGGATGTGGCGAAACGACAGGAAATTTCCATAAAATACCTGGAGCAGATTATTTCGGTTCTTCAGAAATGCGGCTACGTGAAAAGCATCCGGGGACCGGGCGGAGGCTATACCCTGGCCAGAAAACCGGAAGAATACACGGTGGGCATGATTCTGCGCAGGATTGAGGGAAGTCTGGCTCCGGTGAGCTGTCTGGAGCAGCCGGAAAATGACTGCAGCCGCCGGGGAGAGTGTGTTACTCTGCGGTTCTGGCAGATGCTTTATGACGCCATAAATGAAGTGGTGGACAAAGTGACTCTGGCAGATCTGGCAGAATGGGAACGGGAACTGAAAGAAACGGTGAATTATGTAATCTGACGCAGCCGCTGTTTATGGCAGAAAATGCTCCTTTCACACCCTGTTATGTGGGAAAATTAAGGAAATTCCGAAAAAAACCGATATATAATGCAGGTAAACGAAGACTGGAATGGATTTTTGACCACAGAAAGGGGCAGAGAGGCATGAAGATAGGAAATGCAGCAGAAAAAGAAATGGCTGTGAGAAACGGGTATGGAAAAGACCGTCTGGAAAATGCAGCGGAAAAGGAGCAGAAGGATAAAGGGCAACAGGGCAAAAGTATTCAGGCTTCAGAACTGAACCTGTTTCAGGACGGAATTGCGGACAGGAAGAAAAAAGCAATGAAGGACGCCATGGACTTTGTGAAAAAGCAGTTTGAATCAGATTCGGAAGTGGATGCGGTAATGGACGAGTGCCGGACTCAGATTGAAGATGGCAAAGAGCAGACACTGGAGGCATCCGGAGAACTGAAGAGCATTGAAGAGCAGAAAGCACAGCTCAGGGAAGAATATCCCGATGGCGGTGAAGAATATGATGCTTATATGAAGGATCTGAACGAACAGGCAGGCTACTGGAAGAAGGAAATGGTAACAGGCCAGTCCATGGTTTCTGACTCCACAAAGGCCATTAAATCCATGAAACAGGAAGCTCTGAAACATCATGGTATGGTGGACGCCTCCAAAGCCGCTGAGAAGGCCATGGAAGCTGCCAGCAAGGAAATAGTGGGAATGCTTCTGAATGAAGCAAAAGACACGGTGGATGAGAAACTGGAAGAGACCGTGGAGAAGGCTGAGGAAACCAAAGAAGAAAAGACTGAGCAGGAAGAAGAAATGAAGGAAGCTCAGGCAGAACAGGAGAAGCAGGCGCAGGAAATCGAAGAAGAGCTGGAGAAGCAGAAACAGACCAGAGAACGCAGAAGCGGTGTTCAGGCAGCGCGGTCTCTCCCGGTGGAAGATCTTCAGGACAGACAGCAGAAGATTCTGGAAAACACCAGATTCATTCTGGAAGAACAGAATTTACTGCCGGAAGAGATCAAAGGAATTATGGTGGACTTTAATTTATAAAAAACGCTGTTTTTGTTTTTTGACAGCGCTGTGAGGTTTTTCATTCAGGACAGTATTAGAACAGAAAGCCGGGCTTTCAGGATTATTTGATAAAGACCGGCTTTCTGTTTTATGCGTGCAGAGAAAAAATATCATTTTAAATGGATGACAGAAAGGGGAACAGATGTTGAAAAACAGAAGAAAACAGATGTGGAGCAGAGTTTTGCTGCTGCTTCTTCTGGTGAGCCTGTGGACCGCAGGCTGCGGAAATCTCCTGCAGGAGAACCCGGCGGGGCAAAATACCCGGTCAGAGACAGGAGGAGCAGAACAGGGCAGTCTGTCAGCGGAGAAAAGTCAGCGGGGTACAGCCAGTGGCAGTGTGAATGGAACACTGGAGGTCCATTACATAGATGTGGGACAGGGAGACGCCACCTTAATCCGTCAGGGAAGCCATGCCATGCTGATTGACGGCGGAAATAACGATCAGGGCACTGCACTCTGGTCTTACCTGCAATATCAGGGCATTGAGCATCTGGACTATGTGATTGGAACGCATCCTGACGCTGACCATGTGGGCGGTCTGGATGTGGTAATGTACAAATTTTCCTGGGACACGGTGATTCTTCCGGATCTGGAGAAAGATACCAGGACATATCAGGATGTGCTGAAGGTGATTGACGAATTGGGGGAGACACCGGATTTGATTGTGCTTGACCCGCCTAGAGATGGGGTGAATCCGAAGGCTCTTCGGAAGATTACGGATTTTGGGGTGGAGAGGATGGTTTATATTGCTTGTAAGCCGACTAGCTTGGTTAGGGATTTGGAGATGCTTGAAGGGAGAGGGTATCGGGTTGAGAGGATTAGGGGGGTTGATTTGTTTCCAGGGACTTATCATGTGGAGACGGTATGTTTATTGTCCAAACTTCATGCAGACCAACATATCGAGGTGGAGCTTCAGATGGACGAGCTTGATTTAACGGCTGCGGAGAGTAAAGCCACCTATGAGGAAATCAAGGATTATGTGTTGAAGCATACGGGATTGAAAGTCAGCAGTTTGTATATCGCACAGGTAAAAGAGAAATGTGGGGTTATTGAGAGAGTGAATTATAATCTGCCAAAATCGGACAATGTCAGACAGCCGAAATGTCCGCCAGAGAAAGAAGCGGCTATAAGGGAGGCGTTGGAGCATTTTCGGATGATTTAACGTATCAATGGTAAGATGTTTTTTCATAGCTCTGTAGCTTGGAGTACTATCGCTAATTTCCTATGTAGTGAAGTTGGGATGGAAGATTAATATATTTATATGTTAATAGACTTTAGGAGCAAAGTCGTATAAAATATGCTTAAGATGGAGGATGAGAATTTGGTTAGGAAAGACTACACAAATTCAATCAATTTGTGTATATGAAAATAAATTGTTAGATGCTATAGAAAATGATATTATTCCATATGCAAATATTTATTGGATTATGGAGGAAAGTTATTATGCATATATCAAAAGTGAATGTATTCAATTATAGGTTGTTAAATCAGACAAGTGTTAGTTGTGAGAAAGATTTATCCTTGATTATTGGTAAAAATAATTGTGGTAAAACATCATTTTTATCAGTTTTAAGCAAATGTATTGGTAATAAAAGTGAAGTGGGCAATTTTGATTTTAATGATTTTAGTACCTTATTTCAAAAGAAATTGTACAAAGTTGTAAAAGGAGAATCGGTTTTTAAAGAAGAGGAACTTACAGGAATTAGAGTTGACTTTTATATTGAATACAATGAAGATGATGATTTGACGAATATTAGTAAATTGATGTTAGATTTAGAACCACTAAATACGACTGTAATTTTGCGATTTGAGTATGTATTGAAAAATAATCTTCAAAAACTGATAGAGCAGTTTGCTAAATATGAAACAGATAGGACAACCCTTAATCCTGAAATGGCTTTTGAACGGTTCATTAAAAAGAATCATAAAAAGTATTTTGAATTTATGAGATATAGTGTGTTATATGATTATAGAAACAAGAAAATAGATAACACGATATTTAAATATCTAGACAATAAGGATATAGATTTATCAAAAATAATTGCCTTTAATTATGTGAGTGCAAGAAGAAATGTTTCTAATGCGACGGATTTAGAGCTTTCTGCATTAGCAAGTACTTATTATGAGAGATCAAAGAATCAAGAAGAAAATAATGTTACTACACTAAATTTTGAAAAAAAAGTAGATGAGACGGATAGAGCATTTGATGATATATATTCAGAGACTTTTAAAAATCTTATGGATAAATTAGCTAAATTTGGTGGAATTAAGAAGAATGAAAATATTGTAAAAGTCATTTCGCAAATACAAGTGTCAAAACTTCTAAAAGATAATACAACAGTTGTATATGATGATCAATCAAATTTTTTGCCAGAGAATTATAATGGTTTGGGATATTTAAATCTTTTTAGCATTATTATGAAAATAGAAACTATAATGAGTGACTTTAGAAAAGACAATAAGAAAGACGAGCAACCAGCAGATATAAATATTCTTTTTATTGAGGAACCAGAGGCACATACTCATCCTCAAATGCAATATGTATTTGTAAAAAATATAAAGAATTTATTGAGAGAAGGAAAAAAGATTGGTGATTCCGAAAGAACAATAAATTTACAGACGTTTATGACGACTCATTCTTCACATATTGTAGCTGAAAGTGAATTTGATGATATTAAATATTTTGTTAAAGAGACAAATTCCAATGGGTTCAATGTCATTTCAAAAAATCTTAAAGACTTAAGAACATTATATCAAAAAGAAAAAGGGGAGAATAATAACCACTTTAAATTTTTAAAACAATATCTAACATTAAATAGGTCAGAAGTTTTCTTTGCAGATAAAATTATTTTAATAGAAGGGGATACAGAGCGTATTTTACTTCCGGCAATGATAAAAAAGATTGACCAAGATAATAATTATGATATTCCTTTGATGTCTCAAAATATTTCGATAATTGAAGTGGGAAATTATTCAGAGATTTATTCTACATTTATAAAATTTATAGGAACTAAAGTGTTAATTATAACTGATATAGATACATATTCTTTCACAGATGATGTTGATGATAATGGAAAACCTAAGAAAAATAGAGATGGTAGTATAAAGAAAAAGCAAACACCGTGTAGAGTATCTGACGGTAAATATACTAGTAATAGTTCTTTGAAATTTTATTTAAAGGATCAGCTTGAAACTAATATGGGAACTGAAAAAGATATATTGACTAATTTAGAGTTAAAAGAAAAAGTAGTTTCTGCTGATGAAATTTACAATGAAGAAACTGGCAAAACGGAAATTGTTTGGAAAGCTGATAAAGATGGAAAGGTTTTGATTGTTTATCAAATAGGTGAAGTGAATTGTGAGGGGGTAACATATAATGCAAGAAGTTTTGAAGATGCATTTTTTCATATTAACAAAAAGCTATTTACTGAATTAGATGAAGATGATAATGAAAAGAAAATTCAAAAATGTGCAGAGACATTTCAAGGGCTGAAAAATATAGAGTTAATTTTTGATAATAAAAAAGATAGTTTTGATTTAGCGAAAGATTGTGTCAATAAAAAACCGTCTTTAGCAATGGATATTTTGTTGAATAGCAAGAGCGATGATAAAAATGATTTTATTAATTGGCAGGTGCCCCAATATATTAGGGAGGGATTGGAATGGTTGCAGAAGGATTAGAGAAAGAAGTTATACAAATATTTGAACTTATTGATGATAACAGGAATTTTCTTCTAAGCGGAGGTGCAGGCAGTGGAAAAACGTATTCATTAGTATCTGTGATTAATGAAATTTATAATCGAAATCCAATAGCAAAAATTGCTTGTATAACATATACGAATGCCGCTGTTCATGAAATTGAAAATCGTGTTTTAAACAAGAAAACAAGGATTTCAACAATACATGATTTTTTATGGGAGAATATTTCACCTTTTCAAAACGAATTGAAAACAACTCTTATTGAAAGTATTAATAATCCTGAAGTGAAGTATAAAAATATAACAGTAGAAATTCCATATAGCAATGAATTTAAAGATGGAGTAAAATATGCTGAATATTTGCGTTTATCAGATGGATATATATCACATGATGAAATAATCACTTTAGCAAATCAAATGTTTAAGAAATATCCTAAACTATGTGATATATTGAATAATAAATATGATTATATTTTAGTAGATGAATATCAGGATACTTTTCCAGAAGTTATAGAGATTTTATTGGTGTGTTTATCAAAGAGCAAGAAACGAAGTATAATTGGATTTTTTGGTGATTCCATGCAATCTATCTATGATGATGGCGTTGGAGATTTAAATGATTATATTGAATCTGAAATTGTTATTGAGGTGCAAAAAAGGCAAAATCGTAGAAACCCACAATCGGTTATAAGCTTAAGTAATAAATTACGAATAGATAAATTGGAACAGGTTCCATCTGAGGACGAAAATGCTCCGAATATGAAAGACGGAAAAGTAAAAGAAGGAACGATTAAATTTATATATGGAGATAGTTTATCCATAGATTCGATAAAAAAGAAAGAGTACTTTGCAGGATGGGATTTTAGCAATCCGAAAGAAACAAAAGAGTTAAGATTGACACACAATTTAATTGCATCTAATGCTGGATTTCCTAAACTTATGGAGATATATGATAAAGATCCTTTTTTAAAACTTAAGAAGGAGTTTATAAAATATATTAAAGGGAAAGAGATAGCTGTTGATGAAACACAAACTTTCGATGAAGTAGTAAATTCTGTAGATTGGATATTCTCGAACAGGGTACGAGATGTTAGTAAGAGAGGAAGAAAACAGATTGAGGTTTTTTTGGAAGATACTGAAAATGCAAAATATTATGATTTAGTCAAAAACAAACCTTTTAGTATGGTAAGACGAATATATTTTGATAAAGATAATCTTATTTCGGATAAAAAGGAAATAGATGAAGAAAAGTCAACGCAATCAAAGCGTGATAAGCTTATTCGACATTTATTTAAAATTCAAACAATAGTAGAATTTTATGAGATGAAAGATTATAATGAGTTTATTCGGAAAACATCATTTAGAATTAGAAGCCAATTAGATAAAAGGATGATAAAGGAAAAAATTGATACTATTGTTGGTATGAAAAAAAGTACAATAGATGAAGTGATATCATATGCACATGAGAGTGGCTTGTGTTTAAAGGATGATAATATTGAAAATTTTATTAAGGAAAATGGGTATCTATATACTAGAGTTTCTAATGTTGAATATGAAGAATTTATAAATTTATATGCGTATTTGGAAGGGTATTCTCCTTTTTCAACGCAACATAAAATCAAGGGAGAAGAATTCAAAAATGTATTGGTAATTCTAGATAATGGGAAATGGAATGATTATAATTTTGAGTATTTATTTGACCCTTCACATGTAAAATGTAATCAATCTGTACGAATGCGAACACAAAAATTATTTTATGTGTGCTGTACGCGTGCAATGGAAAATTTAGTGGTATATTGTAAAAAACCAACGGAATCTATGATAAGTACTGCTGAAAAATGGTTTGGTAAAGATAATTGTCAAGAAATTTAAAAATTCGGAAATATATTTTTGTTAAACTATTGTGTTGATACAAAAGAAAACCTTGTAGAAATCCTTTATTTTAGGCACTTTGCGAAGCATTTCATGTTCACTTCGGAGGGTGAAAAAATCCGAAATAAGCACCTCAAAAATTATTTTGACGTTTCGGTGGTAGTTGATATCGGGTGTGGGAACACAAACGGAAAATAAAGGGTTTGGGCAATCAATGTGTTTATATAGTGTCAACCTTGCTGATAAAAAGCGGGCAACAGGCTCTTAGAAATTGAATGGGATAGGCGTATCATTAGAGATAGTGGTACGCCTTTTCTCCTTAATTTCAGATCGTTTGAGTATGAATAATATGTTAAAATAAGAAAAATGATATAAGGAGAGAGTAAATGTTGAAAAGCAAGCCAGAATTATTGTTTCATTATACAAATTTTGTTGCATTAGAGGGGATTTTATTGGGTAATGGAATAAGGTTATGCTGTGCAAATGAAATGAATGACAAATTAGAGATGAAGCATTTTATTCAAATGTTGGAAATGGCAGTGTTAAAACGTTGTGAGACTGAAAACAGAAAAGATTTAATTTCTTCAGCAAAGACCATTTTTAATGAGGAAAGGAATGAACGCAAGAATGAAGTAGTTTATTTAGTTTCATTTACAGAGTGGGAAGATGATGCTGCACAGTGGGAGCGTTATGGCAATGGCGGTTATGGTGTTTCTGTTGCATTTGATTATAATGCATTGGAGATAATTAGGGCTGATGACTATTTAATGTGCAATGAAATTTATTATGGGAAAAATGCTGATAGCCATCAATTGGTAGATGATATTTATGATGTTTTAAAAGGTAAATTTCCAACCACACATAATTTTGATAAGAAAGAGGCAGTATTTGATAATGCGTGGGGTTGTGCTGCTTCTTTTAAAAATCCATCATTTATGAGTGAACGAGAATATAGGGTATTAACATTGCCAACTTGGAAAGGAAAAAGATTTGATAAGTTAGGAGAATTACAAACTGTTACAGTACCCTCACAAATAAAAAAATGTTTATATTTTGACTGGAAAAAAAGATGTAAGGAAAAACAAATTCCTATTGCAACGTTGAAAAAAGGATTGTCGTAGGTCCAAAATCACCACAGAATATTGAAGATTTGCGGGAGTGGTTGAGGAATAATGGATTAGGAGAATTATCTGGTTGTGTAGTTAAATCTGAATCAAGTTTGCGATAATGGAGGATAACTACAAAAATATTAACAGAAATTGCACTCAAGTCATACCTTTGATTAGTTTGGGATTTTTTATATAATGAAACTCAAAAAGGTTAGTTTTGATTATGAGAGAAAAGAAAAACCATTTATATGTGGACAGTAGGGAACGGAGCATTTTATTACATAGCCTTGTGGAGCTGAAAAACCAGCTTATTCAGCAGGGTAGATATACAGACTGCGTTGACGAACTGATATTTAAGGTCGTAAACGCACCCGTCAAGAGAATGAAAATTGAATATGTCTAAGGCACATCACAGAGCCGCTTATTCTTATTGATTTTTAAGAGTAAGCGGCTTTTTTGCGTTCTCTGGTACTCTTACATAGCCACCTTGACAAAGTGGCTAAATCTATGCGAAAGGAGGACGCACCCT
>OFGF01002334.1_pt1 | contig 10196 bp, 9 predicted proteins | sample 1521711 | NCBI WGS metagenome assembly OFGF01 (sample SAMEA3504092, study PRJEB24116) | mouse gut metagenome | biome: mouse gut; feature: mouse-associated habitat; material: faeces | place: Denmark | collected 2011
GGCGGCTGGGCGGGCAGGTCATCGAGATCGCCCCGGACAGCCCCCACCATATCAACCCGATGGATATTCAGATGGGCTTGAATGACGAGGACAGCCCGCTGTCCATGAAAGCCGACTTCCTGCTTTCCCTCTGTGAGCTGGTGGTGGGCGGCAAGGACGGCCTGCAACCCATAGAGAAAACCGTCATCGACCGCTGTGTGCGGCTGGTGTACCGGGAGCTTGCGCTGGGGCTGGAGGGCGCAAAGATGCCTTTGCTCCAGAGCTTGTACGAGGAATTACTCAAACAGCCGGAGCCGGAGGCGAAACGTGTGGCGACTGCGCTGGAGCTCTACTGTACGGGCTCCCTTAATCTTTTCAACCACCCGACCAACGTGGACTTGAGCTCCCGGGTGGTGTGCATCGTGCTGAAAGGGCTGGGGGAGAACCTCCGCAAGATTGCGATGCACGTCACCAACGAGTTTGTCACCTCGGCGGTGCATACCAACTACCAGAACGGGGCGGCGACATGGTGCTACTTTGACGAGTTCCACATCCTCCTGCGCGACCCGCTGACCGCCAGCTACTTTGTGGCGGTGTGGAAGATGCTCCGCAAAAAGGGCTGTGTGCCCTCGGCCCTCACGCAGAACGTGAAAGACCTTTTGGCCAGCCGGGAAATCGAGAACATACTGGATAACACCGATTTTCTCGTTCTGCTCTCCCAGGCCCAGAGCGACCGGGCCATCATCGCAAAACAGCTCGGCATTTCCGAGCACCAGCTTTCCTATATCACCCACAGCAATTCCGGCGAGGGCCTGCTGTTCTATGGGAATGTGACCATCCCCTTTGTTGACCGTTTCCCCAAGGGTGAGATTTACAACCTGCTCACCACCCGCCCGGAGGACATAGCCAATGACCAGAGGAACGAATAGCGCCGGGCCCGCCGGGGACAAAGGCACTTCGGGACAAAATGTCCCAAAGTCCCCCAAGGGCCCCAAAACCAAAAAATCGAAATTCCGCATGGAAAGCGAACAAGAGAAAATCAGCAAGTCCAAGCTCCGCATGGAGACGCGGGAGGACAAGCTGAACCGGGCCCGGAAAAAGCTGGAGGGGAAAAAGCCCCCCAAACCCCGGGGCCCGGTGCGCCGGGTGCTGGGGGCCGCCGGGTGGAACGTCCACGGCTTTGTGCATGGCAAGGTCTACGAGGTGGAGCATGAAAACGTGGGAACCGAGGGGGCCCACCGCTCCGAGCTTGTGGGCGAGGCCGTGGGCCGGGCGGCGGTGCATACCGTAAAAAAGCGCATCCGGGAGCACCCGGCCCGGGCCGTCCACAAGGCCGAGGCGCAGTACATCAAGGCCCGGGCGGACTACCAGTTCCGCATGGCCGCCCAGGAGAACCCAGAGCTTGCAAAAAACGCCGTCACCCGCTACTGGCACAAGCAAAAGCTGAAAAAGCAGTACGCCAAACAAGCGCGGCAGGCGGCAAAGCAGACCGCGAAACAAGGGGCCAAGGCCGCCGGGAAAACCGCCGCCGCCACGGAAAAGCTGGCGGAGCGGGCTGTGGCTTTCGTGAAACGGCATCCCGTGGGGGCGCTTATCGCGCTGGCCTGCGTGGTGCTCGTTTTATCCCTCCAGTCCTGCGCGTCCTCCCTTATCACTTTGGGGAACGCCGCCGCAGGCGCGGTTGGGGCCACCACCTACCCCGCCCAGGACGGGGATATGCTGGGGGCCGAGGCCGCCTACTGCGCGTTGGAGGCGGAGCTGCAACACTACCTGGACACCTACACCAGCACCCACGACTACGACGAATATCATTTTGACCTGGACGCAATCGAGCATGACCCCTATGTGCTGATCTCCATGCTCTCCGCGCTCCATGAGGGGGAGTGGACGCTGGAGGAGGTGCGGGGGACCCTCCAGACCATTTTTGACCGGCAGTACATTTTGACCGAAAATGTGGTAACGGAACGGCGCTATTATATCGAGACGGACACCTGGACCGACAGCGAGGGCAACACCCACACAAGCAGCTACCGCGTGTACTACGACTATTACATTTGTACGGTGACGCTGAAAAACGAGGACCTGTCCCACCTGCCCATTTACATCATGAGCGGGGAGCAGCTTTCCCGGTACGCACTCTACATGGCCGCCCTGGGCAACCGGCCCGACCTGTTCCCCAATTCCGGCTATGTGGACAAGTACATCACCAACCCACCCCAGCCCTACGACGTGCCGGAGCAGTATCTTTCCGATCCCGACTTTGCCGCCCTACTCACCGAGGCGGAGAAGTACCTGGGCTACCCCTACGTCTGGGGCGGCAGCTCCCCGGCCACGTCCTTTGACTGTTCCGGCTTCCTGTCCTATGTGCTGAACCAATGCGGCTGGGACGTGGGCCGCCTGGGGGCCCAGGGGCTCTATAACTACTGCACCCCCGTCAGCTCCCCACGGCCCGGCGACCTTGTATTTTTCCGCTACACCTACGACGCGCCCAACCCGGACGGCGTGACCCACTGTGGGCTCTATGTGGGAGACGGAATGATGCTGCACTGTGGGGACCCGGTGCAATTTACAAGTCTGAATACAAGCTACTGGCAGTCCCATTTTTACGCCTGGGGGCGTTTACCATGAACAAGGAGGTTTTTAATGGCAGTCAGCAAGAGCGCGAAAATTTGGGCCGAGATGGAGAAAGTCAAGGCCAAGATCAACGAGCAGCAGGCCCGGCTGAAAGAGCTGGAGCAGAAGCACAAGGAGGCCGAGAACGAGGAAATCGTTGACATCGTGCGGGGCATGAGCATCCCCCTGGACGAACTGCCCCTCCTGCTCCAGAAACTCCGCGGAACTTCTGGTCAGGCTGGCCAGAAGCCCGCCCCGGCGGAAACGGGGGTGGCGGAATGAGAAAGCCCCGTCTGCTGGCGTCCCTGCTGTGCGCCGTCCTGATGGTGGGGGTACTCACCGTTCCGGCCTACGCCGGGGGCGGTGACGAGTCCGAGGATGGTGTGGGCGAGTACATCCCCTGGGAGGGGCTGGAACCCGCCGAGCCGCTCCCCACGGAGCCGAACCCGTTCACCCCGGACGGGACAGGTACGGTGGTGGACAATGCCACCGACCAGGACGGCAAGGAATTTTTCACCATCATGGCGGCGGACGAGTCCGTGTTCTATCTGGTGATTGACCGCCAGCGGGAGACGGAAAATGTGTACTTTCTGAACGCCGTCACCGTGGCCGATTTAATGGCCCTTGCGGAGCCCTCCCCGGAGGCTGTCCCCGAACCGCTCCCGGAGCCGGAACCCGAACCTGCTACCGAGCCGGAGCCCGAGCCCGAGCCCGAACCCGAACCCGTCAAGCTGACGCTGGTTTCAGCCGACCGCACGAGCGGTAGCGACGGCAACTTCTTCATCCGGTTCAAGGATGCCGACGACAAGCATATCATGGAGGTGGACTTCTACGCCGCTGCCGATGCCAAATATCTGCCTGCCGGAACGTATACCGTCTCGGCCGAGGACCAGCCCGGTCAGATCGGCTCTCACTATTCGAGAATCCAGTTCGCCGAGCAGTCTGCCGACGAGTGGATCAAGTTTACGGAGGGTACTGCCGAGGTGGCTATCGCCGATGACGAGACCTATACCTTCAAGATGAGCTTCACGCTGACCGACGGCGTGGTAGTCGAGGCCGAGTATACCGGCGAGGTCGCTAACATGTCGACCAGCTTGGTTATCGATCTTACGGCAACGGAGGCTGTTCGCATCCACGAAGACAAGGATGCTGGCGAGTTCTATATCAAGCTGACCGACGGTTACAAGACCATGGACGGCATAGGTCTCGATCTTTATGCCGAGGCATCTGCCGAGACGCTTCCCGCCGGCGTATATACGGTAGGCGAAGGCACCGAGCCTGGCACGGCCACCAAGAAGAGCTACGCCGCACCTTACAGTCCGACCTATGCGAGCCGTTATTTCGCATCCGGTACGGTAACTGTCAGCGTCGAGGGCGATGTTTATACGTTCGAGATCGACGCAGTTGATACCGAGGGTGCGATCATCAAGGGCCATTATACCGGCGAAGTTCAAGACATGAAGCCTGCTCCCCAGATCGTAACGATCGAGATGGACTACTGCACCGCAGAAAAGGAGACTATGTTCGCCCAGACCAAGACCAAGTTCCGTTTCTATAAGGGCTCGATGCTTAATCCCACCGAAGATATCGATCTGTTCATATTCTATGACAAGGGCACCGATCAGAATATCGTCGAGGGCGTATATACGTTCGACGCTACTATGAGCCGCGCCGCCAATACGTTCTACACGGGCGACTATGGTGTAAGAGTCAACGGCGCACGCCGCACGATAGCTTCGGGTACGATTACCGTCGTCAAGAACAGTTCTACCGATATTACCGGCGAGCTGACCTTCGAGGACGGCGAGAGCTGCAAGTTCCACTGGGCGGGTTCGTTCTAAACCGAACACCGATACATCCGCTTCGATTGCCCGACATTAATGTCGGGCAATCGCTTTTTATGCTGTGCCCGAGCTGCCGCTTCCGGCCAGGCCTATTGCCGATCCTCCCGCACGGTCTTTGCTGCTTGCCGTTGTGGGCTGCGTCGGCCGGCATTCTGCTATGCCGGCTCTGGTTACAGGAAAAACACGGATATTGCATCCCGCAGTTGTTTGTTAAAATATAAATTTGTATATTTGTTAGCCGCAATTTCTTCGGAACAGCGGTTTTTATTTAACTCTAAAACTATTTATATGAAACTTAGAAAGTTATTTTATCTGGCTACGGTAATGGCTTCGTTCGCCTTTCTTGCGGCGTGCGGTGAGAAGGATGAGCCTGCGCCGGTTCCTACGCCCGAATTATCTGTAACGGTCGAGGCCGGCGAGGCGACAGCGACCACGCTGTCGTTTACGGTTACGCCTGTCGGTGCCGAAGCGTGCGCTTATGTATGTCTGGCTGCGGACGAAAAGATTCCGGCCGCCGACTATATCATGAAGACCGGTAAGCTGATCGCTGCCGACAAGAAGTCCGATGTGACGGCCGAGAACCTGCTCCCGTCCGCCGAGTACTCGATCGTAGTAGCTGTGAAGAAAGGCGACGATCTTGCAGCCTCGAACGTGCTTAAAATGAAGACGCTCGCTGCCGAGGAGGACTATATCAACGCCCGCCATCTCGTGCAGGCCGAGTACAGCACCTCTAATGCTGCCGGCAACGGCAACTACTATCTGGTCGTCTCGACCGAGGAGCCCGATGCCAACGGCAATATCTCGACCCCCGGCAACCTTATGCTGATGCTCGATCTGTTCGCTGCGCTGGATGCCGATCCGGTAAACGCCGTATTGCCTGAGGGCACGTATACCGTGTCGGACAAACACGATCAAGGTACGTGGGCTACCGGTACGACGTTCGTCAATATCGTCGAGGAGTCTGGCAAGCTGTCGTCAGTACCGATGATTTCCGGCGAAGTGATCGTTGCGCACGAGGGCTCGGAGTATCTCATCCGTGCAGACCTCGTGCCGATCGGTGCCGATGAGGCGCTCAGCGTGATGTATCGCGGTCCTATCACGTTCGTACAGACCACCTCGTCGACCTACGAGCCTTTCGACGAGGCGCAGAATATCGACTTCGAATTTTCGACCGGCCGCTTCTGGGCCAACTGGTTCAGCCCGCTCTGCTGCGACGGCTCGATCCAGCTCTTCACGGGCAAGTTCGATGACTCGGGCGTCCAGACCGAGGGCTATTACATCAATATCCCGATCTATACGCCTCTGATTGCCGACATCACTTCGAACCCGATGCCGATCCCCGAGGGCGTCTACAACATTTCGACCGTCAAGATGCCCAACATCTATCAGCTCCCCTATACGATCACTATGGGCGAATATGTCGATCTCTGGGGACAGCTTTATCCCAGCGGATGCTACATCTCTTACCTGAGCGATACCCCCTCTAAGAAGAACCGACTCGGATTCGTCAACGAGGGTACCGTAACCGTCAAGGGCACGGGTGCCGCCGCAGAGCTTGTACTCGATCTGAAGACCGATAACGGCATTGCCATTACCGGCAGCTACAAGGGTAATCTGAACGTGCGCAATCTGGTCGACAACGGCAACATGCCTGCGCGTCCGTGGAGCGACGTCGAGAGCAATGTCGACCTCTCGTTCGCATCCAATATCAATGTTTACGGCTACTTCATGGAGAACTTCCTGACCGAAACGCACAACACGTGGGTGGTATATATGGTACCCGATGCTCCGAGAACCGGAAGCGCCATGTACCTCGAATTTCTCTCGCCGGTTTCGGCCGGTCGCGACATGACCGGTACGTACAACGTATCGCTCGACCTCAGCAACGGTTACATCCTCTTCCCGGGTATGACCGATCTGGGCGGCAGCTCGGTAGACTGGTCATGGTATATCGATGCCTCTAAGATTACTGCCGACGGTAATATCACGGTCGCTGCCCCCGTACAGAGCGGTACGATGACCATTACCAAGGAGGGCGACGGATACAAGTTCGTCTTCGACCTCGCCGACGATGCAGGCCATACGATCAAGGGCGAGTGGACGGGTGCCGTAGATATCGAGGATTACGATCCCAACGCCCCGGCCAAGGCTCTCCGCCGTCTGGCACGATAACCGGTCGGAGATTCCCGATCGATAATCGCAATCGACGTTATGTCCCTGCCGAATCTTCGGCAGGGACTTTTATTTTGCCCTGGGGCGGCAGTGCAGTGTAGTTGTGCAGTTGGGCGGCAGTGCAGGTGGTGGCGCGGAGGGGCAGTGCAGTTGGGTGGCGCGGTGTGGCTGTGCGGAGGGGCAGGGTGGTGTGGTAGTGCATTGGGGTGCTGTGTAGTCCGGTGCGGCGGTGCATTGTTGCGGTATAGATAAAAGTTATGATTTTTGCATTTCGGATAGAGCGGGCATATCGATACACGCTTTTCGGCCGCTTTCGATAAGTATGTCTTATGCAGACGGCAATAGCCATAAACGCCGGCAGCATGCAAGAAAAAGCGTGGCGGGAGTTGCAGAACGTGGAAATTTCTGTAATTCTGGAAGACTTTTATAACCTCTTTATTTATAAGAGGTTTGAGAGAAAGGTTAAAATAGAGGTAACGAATTGGCAACTGTGCCTGTTTCTGCGCTTTGCTGTAAGTTGCTGTCAATGTCACTCGTCTTGATGCAAAAGTAGTAATAAAAATCGGAAACAGGGCAACATCGCCTGTACATTTTTATCGGATGGTCTTTTTTATCGTTATCTCGTATTTCTCCATTTTGGTGTATAACGTTGTCCTGCCTATGCCGAGCAGTTTGGCTGCAAGAATCTTGTTTCCGTTCGTATGTTCCAATGCCCGTATGATACGCTCCTTTTCCTCCTCATCGCTTCTTAGGGCAAAACAGCCGGGGTAGATGCAATGGTTTCATAGTCCAGCTCCAAATCCGCTTCGGTTATCATGTCACTTTCTGCTTGCAGAACCGCTCTCTGTATTTTCTGTTTCAACTCACGCACGTTGCCCGGCCATGTGTAAAGAAGCAGGGCTTCCCGTGCGGAACTGTCGAAGCCTTTGACAGCTCGTTCAAGTTCCCGATTGGAGACTTCCCGAAAGAATCCGGCCAACGGCATGATGTCCTCCGGGCAGTCACGCAACGGAGGGGCGGTTATCACATAACCTTGCAAACGATAGAACAAATCCTGTCGGAAACGCCATTCTTTGATTGCTCGCTGCAAATCCTCGTTCGTGGCTGATACAATCCGTATGTTCGTGTTTTTGTTCTCCTTTGCTCCGACCGGACGGTAACAGTTTTCCTGTATGGCCCGCAACAACATCTGTTGCGTTTCCATAGGCAGGTTTCCAATTTCGTCAAGGAACAGCGTGCCGCCATTCGCCTCTTGAAAGTAACCGTTCACGTTGTAATCCGCACCTGTGAACGCTCCTTTGACATGCCCGAAAAATGCGGACGGAGCCAGTGAGGGGGTAAGCGAGCCGCAGTCCACGGCTACGAAAGGCTTGGCAGCCAATTTGCTTTGGAGGTGGATTTGGCGGGCGATGTGCTCTTTGCCTGTGCCGCTTTCGCCAAGCACAAGTACATTCAAACGGGTCGGTGCCACCAACCGGATGCGTTTCAGCATATTCTGATATGCCGTACCTTGACGGACAAATATACGGTTCTGAAATTCCCGCTTCTCTTCCTGCTCTTTGACAATGGTATGGAGAAGCGGTAACAGCCTGTCCTCAATCAGAAGTTTGGGCATGTAGTCAATCGAGCCGAGTCTCATGCATTCCACAGCCGTATGTACCTCGGCATAGTTTGTCATGATGATGAACGGTAACAATCGGTCGTTGTCTTTCATCCACCTTAAAAGCTCCGTGCTTTCGCCATCGGACAAGCGCAGAGCGGCCAATACGATGTCATCATCCCCGGCTTCCAGCAAATGTTTTTTGGCAGTAAAAAGGCGATGAACCTGTATGCTCTTGAATCCCGCCTTTGCCAAGAACTTGCTGATGAAAGTATTGTATGTGGTATTGTCTTCTAAGATGATTATTTTCGTCATGTATTCGTTGCCACTTGGTTGGACAACACTCAAAAATAAGTGGCCCAACTCGTAAATTCAAGTCGGGCTACTTGCATGAATGGCTGGAATACTAATCCCATTGTATAATAATTATTTGCACCATACATTTACAATCTCTCCGATATACATTGTATGAACTCCCATGCCTTGGTCATAAATCTTTCTGGCTTCGGGAGACATCTTGTCAATGTCGAATGGTGCACTATATATAATCTTGCACTCAATGGCAAGGTTTGCTTCCTTAAATATGGGATTTCCCAATTTTGTAAATTCCGGAGTCAGCCCTGCAACCTTCAATTTGTCACCGTCACGTCCGGAGCGTGTCCCTATGACTTGCAAAGCCTGTTTCTTATCTGCCGGAAAACCGGTGACGGTGAAATAATCATTGCGTTCCATGAAGGAGTGTGTATAACGGTCGGTAGAAACATATACCGTCACGACGGGTCGCCCCCAAAGTTCGCCCATGCCGCCCCAGCTTATCGTCATGGCGTTCATGTCACCGTTTGTCCCAACTGCAAGAGCCATCCAGTCCTTATCGAACAATTGAACTGCATTCTTCACATTCGTAGGCTTGATTGTCTGCCATTCCTTTCCTTCGGCAGATTGCCCTTCTTTCTTTGCCGTTTCTGCGGAAGAAGAGCTGCAAGCGGCAAACAAACAACAAGCAAATATGCCGAATATCGTTTTGAGCCTATTCTTCATTTTTCTTTTTTATGTGATAGATTTTGCTTACTATTTTCCATCTGTCACCAATTTTCACCATCGTGAACATATCAGTAAACTTTCCTGCTTTACTGAAATCGGACTCTATACGGACAATCGCCGTATCTTCCGTTGCGCTACACTCCGTCAGGCTATACGCCACCTCCTGCGGGCCGAGCGAGTCTCCATAATCATACAGAGCCTCAATGGGTACAATGCGAAGTTCCCCATTTTCTGACCACGACATGGTTGCGTCATCGGCAAAAGCTTTGGCAACTATACTACGGTCGCTTTTGCGTGCGCCATCGATATAGTATTCGATTGCTTCGAGTATTCCCTTGATACTCTCTTCCATAACGTCACTTTTTATGATAGACTTTGCTGATTATCTTCCAACCGTCACCGTCTTTTACGAGTGTAAACATATCGGAAAACTCATTGTATCCGAATTTGGATTCAATACGCACTATGGCAACGTCTTCGGCGACACTGCACGATGATATTTTATACGAAACACCACCATCGGGTTTCTGCGGCTGGTCATACAGCTCATACAGCTCCTGAATAGGGACGCTTTTTAATTTTCCGTTCTCAGACCACGACATGGTAGCGTTTTCAGCAAATCCCTTGCGTGCGATTTGGCTATCTCCTTTTCGTCCGCCATCTATATAATACTCAATAGCTTTGACTATCCCCGACATTTCAAGGTTTGGACAAGATGCTGAGGGTGAACATTGTTCTTGGAGTTTACAGCAACCTGTTCTATCGGATTCGCCGTTGTTTTGGGCTGATGCCGGGATGGTGGCCAGCAATGTCATGCAACATGCTGCCAATAATGTTATCGTTTTCATGTTTTCCGTTTTTTATTTGTTCTGAATAAAATGTGTACGCAATCTTGGCTCATAAACAGGTGCTTCTATGCCTTGCTTAATGGCTGCTTCCCTGCTCTT